>Ga0181369_1000354_pt1 | contig 13005 bp, 19 predicted proteins | sample LowvirmetaG_8_FD_130088 | JGI IMG/M metagenome (GOLD analysis project Ga0181369, IMG submission 130088) | Marine viral communities from the Subarctic Pacific Ocean - Lowphox_04 viral metaG | ecosystem: Environmental > Aquatic > Marine > Oceanic | place: Subarctic Pacific Ocean | collected... | reverse complement strand
CGAAGTTCAACAATCTATGTCAGAAGACAAACTAACAAATTGCTTGTACCATAAAAATTGTAAGGTACAACGACTTATGGGTGTACCTATGATTCTATCAGATGATATAGGTAGAGGATCCAAAAGAATGACAGATAAACATCTATATAAAGAATTAGACATTGATTAGTGTCATCTTATTTGCTATTGAATAGATATGGCAAACTATACATCAGCACACACCGGAACTGAAATTGATAACAATATTACCAAGGTAAAGGATAGCGGTGTTACTCAAGCAGACCTTACGAAGTTAAATAATTTGTCTGCTACTGCTTCAGAAATTAATCAGTTAGATGATAAAACTGTAGGTGGTACACAGAGCGATGATATTGTAGATGTTAGTTCAAGTCAATCTCTAAGTAATAAAACCCTTGATGGGGGAACTTTCGTTTAGGAGAAAATATGGCTAATACATTAAAAGTCAAAAGAAGTGCAACATATAGTAGTACAACAAATCCAAGTGGATTAGGTTATGGGGAATTAGCATTTAATAATGGTAGTTCTAAGCTATTTGTTGGTAAACAGATAAATTCTAATGGAACAGTTGAATCATTCCATGTTAGTTCATTAGCAGACTTAACTGTTACTGGATCTACTGGTTTATCTGCTACATTAGGTAGCGGTAATGATGACAATACTTTAACATTAGCCGGAGTCAATGCAACTACATCTGTAAAAGGTGTAGCAAGTTTTCATGGCGACAACTTTGCAGTTTCTAGTGGTGCAGTAACTATTAAAGATGGTGGTGTATCAAATGCAGAACTTGCAGGAAGTATAGCCAATGCCAAACTAGCAAATTCAAGTATTACAGTTTCTGATGGTAGTAATACCTCTGCTATTTCTCTTGGAGGTACAGTAACATTTGCTGGTACATCCAATGAGGTAGAAGTTGCAGAGAATGCGGGTACTGTAACTATCGGTTTACCAAACAATGTTACTACTGGTGGAAATTTAGTTGTTGGAGGAAATCTTACAGTTAATGGATCCACTACTACTGTTAATTCTACTACATTAGATGTTGATGACATCAATATTACAGTTGCTAAGGGTGCAGCAAATTCTGCAGCAGCAGATGGAGCAGGTCTTACAGTTGATGGAGCAAACGCTACATTAATTTACGATCATACTGGTACACAATGGGAATTAAATAAACCATTAGAAGTCACTGGTACACTTGCTGTTTCAAGCTCGGCAACTATTACTGGTGGATTCACAAACACTACTTTTGATGGTGGAACTTTTTAACAGTTAGGAGCAGTTCATGGCAAATACTATTAAGATTAAGAGAGGTACTAACCTCTCTAATGCAGGTACACCTGCAACAGGAGAACTAATATATAAAAGCGACACTAACGAATTATTCGTTGGCGATGGATCTACTGCTGCTAGTTCTTTAACAGCTATTGGTGGTGCAGGCACATCTGGTTCTAACAATCAATTACTTACTGACGATGGTTCTGGTGGTATAACTTCAGAATCACAATTAACTTATAATGGTGCAGGACAATTACAAATACATAAAGACGGAAGTAATGCAGTATTACAATTAAGAAGCGACGATGCTAATACAAGAATACATTTCAAAGAGGGTAGTGATCTAAGATGGAATGTTGGTTATGATGCAGCCAATAACAAATTTAGTTTTTATGATGGAGCAACAGTATTTGCCATTGAAGATGGTGCAGGTGCTAATACTTTAATAGTAGATAGTAATTCACGAGTGGGAATCGGTACTGCGTCACCAAATACTTTATTACACTTATATGGCACAAGCAATACTCAAATGAGATTGCAAACAACAGGCACAGGAAATTCCAGTAATGTTATATATCAAAATGGAACTGCGTCTTATACAGTAGGTATTAATTCTGCTGAACAATTTAGCTTTTATTCAAGTCAAATAAGTGATGATGCAGGATTTATTAATACTGATGGTAATTTGTATTGGAAGCAAAATATTTTATTAAGTGTAAATCACAAATTTTTATATTCAAGAGATACAAATGGAACACTTACAAGAATGCTTGGAATGAACTCAGGGAACACTACTTATATAGGACCAATAGATAGTTATGCAGGTGGTAGTGTTATTTATGGTATTAGTTCTAATGTATCTTCTCATAATTGGTACACAGACGGCACAGCAAGAATGACATTAGACGGCAATGTTTTAAATTTACCAAATACTGGAGATTGGTTTTTTATAAAGAATAACACTAACTCAGGTGGATTAAGATTTGGTACAAAAGATTCAGGTGGAAACTATGCTAATCAAATAGAAATATCTAATACTGGTAATTTTGTTAAGTTAAATGAAAACACTACTGTTACTGGAACTTTAACTACAACAGGAAATGCAACGATTGGAAATAGTTCTAATCCTACATTAAGTATTATGAACACTGCAGCTGGAGCTGGTAGTGGACCAACATTAGAATTTGGACATAACCAAGGTGGTGGGTCAAGAGCAGCAGCTATTAAAACATATTTAACAAATGGAAGTACTACAAATAGAACTTCATTATTAAGATTTCATCATACTCAACAAAATGTTGATGTATTAAAATTACAACTGGGCGATAACTATGTAAGACAATATCAAAAAGGCGATACTTCAGATTATTTAGAAACTATAGTTAATGATGACCATGTAAATTTTCATGTTGCTAGTGGTAATTATGTAAAAATATCTACTGACCACGGCTATTTAAATTTAGGACCTATGAATGGTAGTCATTGTCATTTTATTTCAGATATAGGAAACTTTTATACTACTTCATTTTGGTATATAAATAATAGTGTTACTCTTAGTAGTTATAATCAAGATGTAGAAATTAGGAGAAATAATGCTAGTGCTGATAGAATTAATATATCTGCTGACTATACAAGAATTATTGTTAATAATACTGAAAGATTTAGAGCAACAACTAGCGGAGCAACAGTAACTGGTAATTTAACAACTACTGCACATTTAGTTCTTCCTTATGGAGAAATCAATGATGCAGGAACTGATATGAATATTGTATCAGATAATGCACTTACTTTACAATCAAGTGCAGGAACTGCTTTAACAATACCAAATGCTTCTAATGATGTAGAAATACACGATGATATTTGGTGTAAAACTAATTTAGGTGCAATTAGATTTGGTGCAAGTAAACAAGGTAACATATATGAAAATAATGATGATTTAGTTTTTTCAGTTCAATCAGCAGGTCAAGATATGATATTTGAAAATCTAAATAGTGCTGGTAGTGCTTATGAAATCAATCTATTTATAGATGGTTCTGAACAAAGAGTCGGTATAGGAACTACACACCCTGATACAACCTTAGACATTACTGCAGGAGGTGCTAATGGAATTATAATAAATCAAGACTCTAATGATGCAACTAATTCATCAAGAATGTTTTTCAAGAATACTAGTGGTACTTATTCTATGTATAAAGCTGGAGATTATTTAAGAGTAAATAGTGGTGCTACTGCAGGAGGTTCAACTGGTTCTACAAATTTAATTTCTATTGGTTCTAATGTCGGTATAGGAACTGCATCACCAAGTTCAAAGTTGCACATCAATACCACAGATGATGGTTCAGTTAGATTTACAAGAGATGGTGGAAGTCCATTTAGTATAGAACACGATGCTTCACAATTATATTTTTACAATAGAACAATTAACGAAGCAGTATTTTTAATGAGTCATTCAGGACCTGTTGTTATTAATGAAGGTGGAGATGATGCAGTAGATTTTAGAGTTGAGGGAGATACTCGCACACATTTGATATTTGCTGATGCAAGTGCAGACAAAGTTGGTATTAACAATAGTACCCCCTATGAAACACTTGATGTAAAAAGTCAGTCATCAACAAGTCCAGCTATTGTAGCAAATGGAGCTGCAGCAAATGGTTGTGTTCATATGGCTCACGGATACGCTGGACAAAATGGAGATTATGTAAATACTTATGGTTCACAATATAGTTCTAATGCTACTGTTCTAGGATATGGTGTAAAACCAAGCACGACAGCTAATGATACATTCTTATGTTCTGCTGACAATGCAGCTTTTGTAAGAGGAGCTTTGGTTATAGATGATGAATTAAGATTTTGGCAAGGAGCAGCAGCAAATGGAACTTTAAATAATAATTTTTCAATGACTGAAAGATTTAGACTAACTGCAGCTGGTGTAGGACATTTTGATAATGATGTAGTTGCATATTCATCTACTGTATCAGATAAAAGATTAAAAGAAAACATTACTACAATAGATAATGCTCTTGATAAAGTAATGGCATTAAGAGGTGTAGAATATGACTGGACTGCTACTTCAAGAAAAGGAACGCACGATATAGGATTAGTTGCACAAGAAGTAGAAGAAGTATTACCAGAACTTGTTACTGAACACGAACTTTGTACTGGAGAGTTTGGCGGAGAAGGTAACGAAAAAACATTTAAAACAGTAAACTATGATAAAATGGTTGGTGTTTTAATAGAGGCAATAAAAGAACAACAAGTTCAAATAGATGAACTTAAAACTAAACTAGGAGAATAAAATGGCTAAAGTAATTTCAGAAAAATCTGGAGAGACTCCAGCAGTTGTAAAGCAAGTAGAAATTAAACATATTAGAACTATGAAAGATGCAGATGGAAACAATGTTTCTGTTGTAGATTATTCAGAGAATATGGAAGTTGATACTGCTATAGAAAAAGCAGAAGCTAGAAAAGCAAGTCTTGAAGCACAAGTAGCTGAGTGTGAAGCAGAATTAGCAGAATATATAGCAATAAGAGATGCATAATGATCGGGTATTTAATTAGGCTAATTAGTATTATGAGAGGTAGGTAATGACACTTACCTCATCAGGACAAATTAGCATTAGTGATATTAATGGAGAGTTTGGTAGGAGTGGATCCACAGCGAATAGTTCTCTTAAAGAACTATCTGATGGAACTGTGTCTACTATTAATACTGCAAATGCAAGTGGAGATAGACCAGATGGTTCTGCTCCGCATAACATGAGTGAGTTTTATAGTTATGACCATAGTGCTGCAAGTACATCTTGGAGTAGTCCGCCAGCAGACTTCACAATGACTGGAGTAGGTGGTGGTACTGTAATATCTGCTTTAAAGACCATTAGTTTATCTGGTGGAAGTGGAAATACAACTATTAGTAGAACAACTACAGGTAGTCCAGTAATTACATTTCAAGGAGCTTTTTCAACAAGTGGAGACCCAGGAACTGGAGCAACTTTTTACAATTTACCAGAAACTATAGCACATACATCTGGAACATTGTATTGCAGATTTAAATGTATACATCAACCTAATAAAGACGGTACTGGTACTGTTACATTAAGCTTTACAAACAATGGAGTAACTGACAATAGTTGTGATGTAACAATTGAATTTGGAGTATTTCAACCATAATGGCTATTACTTACAGAGGAATAAGATTTCGTGGGTATAATAAACCTAAGCGTACCCCAAAGCACCCGAAGAAGTCACACGCTGTGTTGGCTAAATCAGGCAATAAAATAAAATTAATTAGGTTTGGACAACAAGGTGTCAGAGGTGCAGGAAAGAATCCAAGGTCAGCTGCTCAAAAAGCTAGAAGAAGATCCTTTAAAGCAAGACACGCAAAAAACATAAGAAAAGGGCGTATGAGCGCAGCATATTGGGCAAATAAAGTGAAATGGTAAGGGATAAAAATGGAAGTTAATAAAAATACAAAATTTACATTAAGTTTAGAAACTGCAGTAAGTATTGGTGTTACAATCTTTATGGTAGTTGGGTTATGGTTTAATCTACAAGCTGACATTCAAGAAGCTAAAGAGCTTCCTGAGCCACCAGTAAGTAGAACAGAGTATGATCTAAAAGACCAAATGATTCGTAATAGCATTATGAATACTGAAGAAAAAGTAGAAAAGCTTGAAGAAAAAGTAGATGACATTAAAGAAGACACAAGAAGTATTAATGACACTCTACTAAAAATGAATAATAATTAATGAGGCAGGGTTATGAAAAATATGATAAATATGTGGCTGTTGGTGCTTGGGTTATCTATATCATCGCTATATTCGCAATCAGTATCTTTGGATAGTTTCCAGGATGTGCAGTTGCTTAATGTGCAGAATTGTGCAGTAGTACAAGTAAACGCATCATGGAATTATCAAAACAGAGTACGCATAGAACAATTAGATAAATTGTGCTATATCGCAGAAATAGATATTGAAAATAAAAATATAGGTGCTGTAATAGCTAAAGAATGGAACATTGCAATAGTTCCTACTATTATTGTATTAAAAGAGGGTAAAGAAGTTAAACGCTTTGAACCTGGTATCAGTATGAGTTTTGATGAAAGAACTATTATGGAAGATATAAGGAAAGAAGTCAGAAAACAATAAATCTTACAAATCTAAGGTTGAGTTTAATTAATGTATTTGTTAATATTACAAAATATTAATTAATTGAGGAAAACTATGAAACTTGAAGAACAAAAAACAGAATTAGAATCACTAGTAGAACAACACAATCAAACATCTGAGCAAATTCAGATGTTGCAATCTTCTCTTGCAGAGATAAGAATGCAGATTGCTAATAAGCAAGGGGTTATACAAGCACTGGAAAGTGTACAAAAAGGAAAAAAGGATGCCAAAACTTAATGTTATAGCAGGAATAATTGATAAGGTCGCAGACAATGTTGATAGATTTACTCTTGATAAAGAAGAGAAAGCTCAACTTCTTGCAGAAGTTAATAAAGCTCAACTTGAAGTTAATAAGGTTGAAGCCGGTCATACAAGTTTATTTGTTGCCGGTTGGCGACCTTTCATTGGTTGGACTTGCGGAGTAGCATTATGTTATCACTTCGTCTTACAACCATTTTTTACTTTCTTATTATTCTCATTTGGACACCCAATGGATCTACCACAGTTCGATATGAGTACATTGACAACTATACTGGCAGGGATGCTCGGTTTGGGGGGTATGCGTTCATTCGAGAAAGTAAAGAAATCGACATGAAACAACGATTAAAACAAATGAAAGAACTTGTAGATAAAGTTCTAAAGAAAGCCGGTTTATATTCCGAGGAAGCATCAGAGTTAGTATTCTTGACCGGATTAGTAGAATCAAAATATAAATACATACAACAAGTCGGTGGTCCTGCAAGAGGATTTTTTCAAGTAGAACCTTTCACTGCTTGGGATATTTGTGTGAATTATCTAGCCTTTAGAAGAACAGAAGCTAAGCATTATGCTAGAACACTTAATTTAGAAGAAGATTTACTTCTTTATCCTACTGAAGAGCTTATGGAAGAGTTGTTAGAAGAAAATATAGGGTTAGGAATTTTACTTTGCAGATTAAAATATTATAGAGTTCCGCACCCATTGCCAAAAGATACAGATGGGATGGCAGCATACTGGAAACAGTTTTATAATGCTGGAGGTAAGGGAACAGTAAAACACTTTTTAGAAACAGTAGATGTCGCCCAAAAGGGTAATTTATAGTATGTTAAAGGAAAACAATCAGAATATTAAAGAACTAAAAGAGCAAAAAGAAAAGCTCTGCAAGTTAGATGTTTTAGAAAAAGAAAACTCTTTAGAATTTTCATTCTTATTATTCGATATGTTAAATACCATAGATAAACTAAAACTTTTTCAAAAAGAAGATGAACAAATTATTTGTACAGATGATGAGGCAGGAGTAGCATGAGTAGATACGAGGCATTTTGTAATACCACAACAGACTTGGCAATGATCTTGCCAGATGTAGATAATTTTGATAGAAAAAGACTATTACAAAATTTTGTTGTTCATAGTGGATCTGTATATGTATCACATGATGCAGGATATGTTTCACAATTATATATAGATGGATTAGAGGGAACTTCTGTAGGATCAATTGGGGCAGTAGATGCAAACAATAAATATTATTATGACAGTGCTGCAGATGCAGTATATCTTAAAAGCGCAACTTCTCCTAACGATTTAGTTGTAGAGGCTTCTGAAGACTGGGAAACAATAAAAACTAGAGTAGTAAAAGAAAAAGCAGATTTTATTCGTTCTTATTTAAATAGACCTATTTATAAAATTAAAAACTCTGCTTTGCAAGGAGCTAATGCAAGAGAATATGACTATGTTGTTATATATTGCAATGCTGCCTTAGCAGTAGCAGAATTAGTAAGAACTCTTGATGTAGAAAAAGCAAATGAGATTGAGTTCAGAATCATGAACGAAAACAATGAGGGTTTATTAGACAGAATTAAAAGAGGAGAATTTCAATTATTTAATGAAAGCTCAGAAAGATTTCAAAATGGAGTTATACATTTTATAAATTATGATGGTAGCTCTACTGGTTCTATTATGGATACAAAAGGGCATCCTAATGTAACTTGGGATGATGTAAGATTAGTTATTACATCCGGGGGGACATTATCTCCAGGTAGTGCCTCTACTGTAAAATATTCAGTATACACCAAAGATGATACTGGTTTAAGAAGAAATTTAGTCATAGAAGATGAAGTTCTTACCGGTGCGTATGATCCTTTAGCGTATGGGGTGTATTTTAGAGCCTCAGAGGGCGTATACACGACTAACGATGAGTTTTCGATCATTATGTCCGGAATGGCAGAAGATGTCGCTAGTGTCAAATCTCGTCAGGTATTTCGATGACAATTACATTTGCCAATATATACAAAGATAATATATTGGATGGTCTTAAAAAAATTATCTCAACAGAGTTTAATAAAATGCCCATTTATAATGATTTTCCTTTTATGAGTAGGGGGGGTAGTATGTTTTTAAATATTGTGATAGCAGATGATGTAGATGAAGAATCTTTTACTCAAGGCAAATTAAGAAAAATTGAAGTAGCAATTAGACTTTATCAGTCCTTGCAAGGGCTACAAGAACACAATAAAAATAAATCAATTCAAAATAGATATGCAGAAAGAATACGAGCTTTAATTGAGCAAAATTCTAATTATACTATATCTGGATCCACCAAATGGATTAATGGATTGGTTTCCAGTATTGATTATGAACCAGACCTAGAAGAAAATGAAGATAACTACTTAGTATGTGAACTTTCGTGTGAATTTATGACTATGCAAACATTTATAATAGAAGAATAATGGCATTTAGAAAAAGATATAGTATAGATATTAATAATAGTATAGAAGACATACTAAGAAGTGAATTTCCAGGAGTCCCTGTATATCAAGCAAATGACAGTACAACAAAATCTATGTTTTTTAAAATGAATAAAGTTTCAGACGATTTAAATGAGATTAGAAGATCTTCATCAGATAGAAACTATAGCGTTAGCTTACAGTTTTATATTAAAAACTTTTATCCTAGAAAAAGAAATAAAGGTTTCGATATGGGGCTAAGAAATGCAGAAAGATTAAGACAATTACTTTTTAGTTACAGAAATCAATTATTGTCTTCTAAGAAGTTTTTTACAGCAGACAATAATAGATTTATTCTAGCAGATGGAGAGAATTTTAATGTTAGAAAAAATCAAGATGACTTATATAACTATCATGATTTAAATGTAAATAATGTTTCTATTAATGTAGAAGAATCAAAAAATTACTATATTTTTGACTTTAACATAGATGCTAACATAGAAAAAGCAGTAACCTCGTAAACCTTTTAAGGAGTATATAGATATGAAAATAAAATTAAAAAAAGGGCAATCAGTACCAAGAGATAATAGTTTCAGTGGTTTATCTAAAGAAGACTGGAACAGTCTTAATGCAGGTAAAGAAATAGAATTGGATAAATTACCAAAAATGGTAAAGCCTTTTATAGAAAAAGAAAAGTCAATAAAGGAGAAGTAAGATGGCAATTTCAGGAAATGCCTTTTCACCAAAAGAATTTGAACTAGGAATAGGACAAGAAACTACTTGTGGCACAGTAAAAGTTGATGCTTTAATAGGGGTAAATGTCGATTCTGTTAGTTTTCCAACTCTAAATCCAACACAAGTTTTAGATGTAAGATCACATTCAGGTAGAGTAGCACAAGATATTGATGTGTTTTTATCAAAAGCACAAACAGTAAAAGAAATTAGTTTTTCGGGAGTATTAGATACACAGATAGCCCCACACCTTATTGAGGGTGTAATTGGTAGCGCTAGTTCAGATGCTGGTGGAGCAAATGAATTATTTCAAATTTTAGACACCTACTCTCCAGGAGAGATTGTTTATGGCACAACAAGTGGGGATAGAGCATTTACTTATACAGTAGCAGTAATTTCTCCAACTTCTGGTAAATCTATAACAATTCCAGGTATGGTATTTACTAGTCTAACAATATCTGCAGATATGGGAGAAGAAGCTGGAAGATATAAATTTGAAGCATCTATGCAATCTGGTAAGAGTGCAAACTTTGATGCTACTGCTGCTTTAGCGACAGATTATACTGCTAACTACTATTCATTAGGAGATTCAACTGTAAGAAAAGTTGCTGCAACTGATGACAACTTAATTCAGTCTGTTTCATTATCTATTGAAAATCCTGCTAATTTCCATGGATTTTCTGGAAATGACTTTGAAATTGTTTCTAGGGCTATTCCAGAAATCACTGTTAATAGTGACATTACAATGAAATATGATTCAAATTCACTAGAACTAGATAGTCAATTTGGTGGCGGTCAAACTGCTGAGGGACTATTAACAACTATTGGAGATAATGTAGCCATAGAAACTTGTACTGATGGTAAATTCGCTTTTGAAATACCAAGTGGAATTTTAACAAACTTTGCATTTAATGAATCGGCAGCTATGATGGTTGATGTTTCATTAAAAGGTCTTGCAGATCCATCTGCTAGTGGGCATGACAAAGCTGCATTATCTATTAAAATATAGTTGTAATTAGTACACACTATAGCTATTATTACAAATGCAATTAGTTAAATTAAAAACAAAGCATGGCGAATTTGAGATCAAGCCACTAACCTTTTCTGAAAGAAGACAATTACACAAGTTAGAAATTGATGCTGCAAATATTGGTGGCGAAATGGACTTTGGTAAATATGTTGAAATGATTGATTGGGTTATAAAGAAAGCATTGATAACTCCAGAACAAAAGTTAGAGGGGTTAGATGACAATGAGATTGATGATGTAGGCTCTGAAATTTACCAACACTATAAAAGCAGTAGTAAAAAAAAGACCAAAAAGTCAGAATAGTTACTTGGTTTAACTACTTTGGCTATCCAGAATCTAACTTTCCTATACTAAAAAATAATAGCGATTACTATTACGCATTTTCTCCTACACTAGGTAAAAAAATATTATATAATATAGAGGAGATATGGAAAGAAGTTGATCGTATCTATGATATGGATCCTAGCAATAAGTTCACTCCAGGTAACAATTTATTTGTTTATTTGCCCCATTTTTGTAATCCTGTTTTTTTCTATGACTATGACATTCTTGGATACATAGAAGAATTTTATTATATAAAATCATTTAATATTCCTTTAACAAATGACTTACACAACGAAGAAAATGATCGTTTAGTCATCTTTCGCACCATAGATAGAGAGCAAACACAATGCGAAATATATAAATCGAAAAAAGATCATGGCAACAAAACCTGAAAAATTAATAATACAAATAGATGTCAAGGATGCTGATAAAGCAAAAAAAGCCTTAAAAGATATTGAGGTTGGCTTTAAAAATGTTGGAGAAAAAGGCAAGAAGAATGTAGGAAGATTAAGGCTTGAAACAGAGGGACTTAGAAGAAGCCTAGGACAAGTTAGAAATAATATGCTTTTGGTTGCATTTGCAACAGAGGGGTTAAGGAGAACTTTAGGAGGGTTTGTACAAGCCACTGCTCAATTAGAAACATTTGAAGCTAGATTAAAATCATTATCTGGTAGCTCGGAAACTGCTAAATTACAAATGGCAGGATTTATGGACATTGCTGCTAGAACTCCTTTTACAGTACAAGAAGTTGTTGAGGGGGGTGTGGCTTTAGAAGCATTTGGAGCAGATGCTGAGGCTCTAATCCCCACATTGGCTAATGTAGCAGCTTTCATGGGGGAAAGCATACCTTATGCTGCCTCTGCTTTTGGTAGAGCGTTTGCGGGGGGGCAAGGTGCAGCCGATGTATTTAGAGAAAAAGGTATTTTAAAATTAATTCGTGACTTTGCGGAATTAGAAAATTTACAACTAGATAGCTTAGAAGATTTTCAAATAGCTATGATTAAAGCATTCACTGATAAAGATGGATCTATAGCTAATGGTATTACTAATTTAGAGGGTACTATTAATCAGTCTGTATCTAATTTAGAAGATGCAGTATTTAGATTTAGAGCTAGAGTAGGGGAAGAATTAGCGCCATCATTTAGGAAACTTGTAAAAGTAATGACTGACTTTTTCAATTCTATACAGGCAGAACAAATTGTTATGCTTACTGCAGCAATGAAACTTTTAGGCATTGCAGTTGCTACCTTTATAGCACTAAAAGTTGCAGCAGTGTTTAGTGGTTTAGCAGTAGCAGCCGGTACTGCAGGATTTGGAGTAGGAGCTTTAGCAACTGCTTTCTATGCTGCAGCTCCCGCAGCAGTAGCCTTTAATGCAGCAATATCTGCAAATCCTTATATATTTGTAGCTGCAGCTCTTGCTTCTTTATTTGTAGCACATAAATCAATCGTAGAAATAATGGCTTTACAAAGTGATCAAATGCAATCTACTGGAAAATCAGTAGAAGAATATATTGAAGAACTAGAGAAAGCTAGAGAACTTAAAAGCATAGATAAGCTCAACGAAGATATAGCAAAAAATGTAGTAGAAATGCAAAAACAACTAGATATGTTAAATGCTACATCTGAGGCAGAAAAGTTATCTGTTAAGTTAGGAAGAGATTTAAGCGCAAAAGAAATGCGACTAATAAAACTTATAGTTGAAAGAAAAGAAGAGCTTAAAGAATTAGCAGATATAGAAAAAAGTAGAGAAAAATTT
>Ga0181369_1000352_pt1 | contig 13013 bp, 16 predicted proteins | sample LowvirmetaG_8_FD_130088 | JGI IMG/M metagenome (GOLD analysis project Ga0181369, IMG submission 130088) | Marine viral communities from the Subarctic Pacific Ocean - Lowphox_04 viral metaG | ecosystem: Environmental > Aquatic > Marine > Oceanic | place: Subarctic Pacific Ocean | collected... | reverse complement strand
TGGCAAGTCAGTAAGCGTGATTTTCGTACCTCGTAACTCGCCTGGATTCTGTAGTTGTACCACAAGTTGCGTCAAAGAGCGAACCATCTCATCAAAATACTGCCTATCGTACTCTTCTGGAGCCAGTGGAAACTGTGGTGGTACAAGACTTCTACTCATCGTTTGCCGTCCTGTTGTATCTCAACACGAGGTGAACCAAGTCTCCATGCCACCCCAAGATTGTCTGATTCTATGCGTAACCCAAAAGCTCTGCCTCTGAGTCTGGTATGGCTTTGTTCGGTTGTATCGGTAACCGTCAACGCTTTTGAGGTTGTAAAACCGCTAGCCGGAGAGCGTTGCGACTTGAGTGTTACAGTCGCTTCCTTTGTTGCGGTAGAAGCAGACCTATCAAAGTTTACGTCAGGTATCATACGGCGGATAAACAAGAAGTTGTCGCCATCGCCAAGGTCTATAGGTGCAGACTCTATAAATGAAGCAATTGCAACTCCGTCAGCATCACTGCCCTTTTCGTGTTCGTACAGCTTACTTGCATATGTATTGCTGGCAGAAGTTGTCGCCAATGGGAATTGATTAACGCCACGGTCAAGCCATGCTGTACGCTCTAAATTCCCTACATACCAAATCTTTTGCTCATAGTTATAAACAACGTATCTGTCGTTTTCTGCCGCACCAGTCTCAGACGGATAGAACCAGAACACCTCACCAAAAGCCGCGTTAGACCCAGCAAATACTTTGTCGGCTTGTTGCAAGTCAAAGTCATCAAAAATGTAATCTCTTACTGTGCAGGGCAAAGGTTGAACGCGACCATCATAGACATAGAAGCGCTCTTCACCCATCCAGAACACTGCATCACCCACAGCAACCGCTGCGTTAGATCCCATAATGGTTGTCTGACTTGAAAGCTGTGTAATGCCAAACGTAAACGGCGGTCCTATAAACTGCATAGAGTTTACAGACGCATCAGTAATAAGTATAATTTCTCGTCTTGTCTCTACCGCCTGAATAATTTCAGAGCCGTTGCCAACCCTTAAATCACCAGCAGTGTTTGTTGCTGTAGGATTCCAGTCAAACGGGTCTTCCTGCGAACTAAAACGAACAAGCAGAGGGTCTAGGTCGGTTGAACCTATTGCGTTTGTACCAACAGCGATAACATGTCTGTCTCTGTCGGACACAAGCACTTGATTTGCTACAACAGGAATGTTCGTAGAGTATGCGTCAAGCGGTCTTGCTCTGTTTGTAAATCCACCTGTGGCATCCCAATAGAATATCTTGCCACCTTTGATATTAAGTATTAAATCTTCACCAAAGTTATCGTGCCTCCAAAGCCGAAGCTGTGAATTAGCTGTTACGGTTGCGGGTTGATTCCAGCCGTTTCTTCCCCAAGTACCTGCACCCCAACCATAGCCACCAACAACAGTGTCTAGACCAGCACTAATCTCGTAGATTACTGTTGCCTCACCGCCTGTAAGATTAACTGTTGAGGCTGTTGGTATGGTGATGCTGTAACTATCCGCGTCAATTCTTGTTACGGTAAACTCGCCTGTTAAAGAGGCTTCTTCTACGTCATACGCACCGCTACCCCCATCAAGGTCAACATCTTTTACCTGAATGTCTTCGCCAGTTTGTGCACCGTGGTCAACATGATTTACAATAACAGTGGTGCTACCCTGAACTAACGTAAAGTTAAGAACGTTATTGGTAAACACAGTCGTCATTATAAGTGCTGGTATACCAAGTGCAGTTGTGCCAGACACACCCGTTGCGGCTACATTAGCATCGCCTGTTACAGTTTCGTTGCCTAGACCACTTGTTGCAGATACACCTGTTACAGCATAAATACTTTGTATAGTTACTGTACCTATTGAGCCTGTGGCCGCAGAACCTGTTATAGGAATTGTAGTGGTAATATCACCAATAACGTTAACGCTACCAAGGCCAGTGGTAGCATCAACGCTTGTAAGAATTACAGCTGCTGGCGCGGTAACTATTGTATATGGAGGAAGCTGATTAGTGCCCTGAACGCCTGTAAGATTTACGGTAATGTTAGTCATGTTCCACCTATGAGATAGACACCGTTACCGTGCCAACGCTTGCTGTTCCTGATAGACTACTAAATTGTACCGCATTTACGCCTGTTACGCCAGTTGCAGACACGCCTGTTACAGAATAGATGCTTTGCACTACTGGAATGGTGCCTACTGCGCCCGTTGCGGACACGCCTGTTACGCGCAATGGGACAAGAACACCCAATCGAGGCGGCGTTACATTAAAAACATTACCGCTACTTTCAATATAATATTTTGTATTTGTACCAATGCCTACCAAAGATTGAGCATCTAAGGTCTGCCAAGAATGCAGTGCCCTTGGCGAACCCTTGATAGTATCTTGAGTACGGGACTCCCAACCGCCGATTTTTTCTGGATAACCAAACCGAAAGCGTACAAGGTCACTGTCAACCCAGCCACCTTCGTTTGAGTAGGCTGTAGTATCTTTAACGACTCCTGGCTTAAACTGTAGTTTGGTTAAAGGCATTCATTACTCCACAGGGTCAGGCCAGTTGTGTATCGGCGCAACGCCTCCTTCTGGTGCATCAAACAATGCCATAAATTCAGCGTGAGTTGAAGCATTGTCGATGCTTGTTTCTATTATTCCGCTTTTTTTGCGAACTTCGGCGCGGTAGGTTTTAATGCTGCTGGGTATAATTTTCGTATCATCTTCCTGAAAACGAACCACCATCCAGTCTGTAGGAGAAAGTAACTGTCCAGCCGTTTGTTTTGTTTTTTGTTTCCAAATTGTTTTAAGGCCAAGTGATACCACATTGCCTTCATCATCCGTTTGATTGTGAATGTCTCTAGGCGTAGTTGCATCAAACCAAAAACGCTTATCAAAAGGCGCTGGGTCATTTTCCCAAACAAGCCCCGCATCCGTCTTTTCTTCATCCGACCAAGACATCCAATTAGCCGGGTGTTTTATACCCTCACTAGATACCCACCCGCGACCAGCGCGAATAATTGCTTTATTGTGTTTCCAAGGCATTGTCTATCTCCTACTTGGCGTTAGACTTTTTAAACGGGGCTTCTGCAAAAGCCCAATAAAAGTATGTTTCAGTTAAATAGTTGTTCCAGCTAGTAGACCCGTTTCTAAACTTAAACCCGTTAGATACAAAGTCTATGTCTGATTGCGTGGCGTAAGGCTCTGCCGCAGTTGTCGTTGTCATCATATTTTCACGAACATTAAAAGTTTCACGTTTGTTGTCAAACATACCCCAAACCATTGACGCTCTGTCAAAGTCTTTTGTCTGAACCCATGCAGGGGCAAAACCTGTAAAAACAAAGCGCCCATCTGTACTATTGTTTGATTCGTATGTGCCTATCTTGGAAAAACCTTCGACACTGTGGAAGCAATAAGCAATGATTGTTTCTCCGTTTGCGTAACCATAATTGCTAATTGTAGTGGCGGTAGGGCTTCCATACTGTGCTGGTACGTTTTGACCAGAAGTACTGAGGTTCCAAAAGACAACATCATTTGTTCCGTCTATTAGGGTTGTCCATAAAATCCAGTTGCCAGTACCCGAACGGTCTTTGTAGATTATTAGTTCAGGCTTGGATGCAAGCCCATGCCCAACTCCGTCAGAATTACTTCCATTAGAAGTCCAAGAAACTATGCTAAACCCTACATCATTATTAACGGATACCTGAGATGAAATATCGCCATCAGTATTTGCAACCGCTGTGCCGCCAGCAAGCCAGTTCCATGCAACATAGTTAAATCCGCCATTAACTGTAGCTGAATTTCCTAATGTAAATCCATCGCTATCAAAGCTAGTAACCCTGTCAGTTTCTGTCGTTTCTACAGCTGTTCCGCTAACATCTAAGTATTTTGTAACACCTCGAACAGAGTCAACAAGTCTGTGACCAGAAGCGCCGTTGCGAAGTTTAATCCATGTCCAATCGGGCTGAAATCCTACAGTAATGCTTTGGGTTGAACTGTTACCAGTATAAAGTACAGTATTGAAATAATCATCTGGCGTAGTGATTGTAGCGGCTGGCAGATTGCCAGTGGTCAGCGCAAGAAAGCCCCCTGACGGCGGCGCATAGTAGAAGTCACCCACGCCGTTGTCATCTGTGTTGCCCTGTGGTGTTTCGTTGTTAGCGAAGGAACTGTCCTGACCAAAGTTCATAATCCGTGGAGTATTAGTAAAACTTGCACTGTAAAGATGCGGCAACCAAGTATCGTCTTGATGCGCTAGTGTTTGTGCAGACCCGATGATTGTACCGTTCTTATAAAACGAAACTGTTTGCGTTGCCGAATCTAAATCTAATGCAACTCCAATAATGTCACCAGCCACAAACGCAGTTGAGTTTGACGTAGCAGTGTTTGAGCCACCATCATTTGAATAAAAATATTGTCTGCTATCTACAGCATTTAAGGCTTCACCGGATGGTATGCCACCAGAAGCGGCAGAGGGATTTGTTGTTATGTTTGCACATCCAGCCGTTGCAACCCCAACATTATAACCATTGGCAGCCGAACCACCGCTTAACATTCTAGCCTCAAAATACCATTTGCCAGATGACACAGCCATTGTGCCTTGAACATTTCTTGATGCTGTGTCAGCGGTAAATTCCAGTGAACCTTCTTTTAAAGAGACACTATCGCTGTTTGATAATTCGTTTAACACAGCAAAGTTACCGCCACTCACAGGGCTGTCAGGTACGACATCAGTATTGTTTATGCCGTTGGGGGTCCAGTTGTTGCCATTGCCGCTGGTATCGCCAAAGAAGGTAGCATCTCTGGTGTCGGCGAAAGCCATATAAATCCATGTTGAGCCGCTATTGTTATAGCTACCATCTGCAAAAGAAAACCCTGTACTGCTAAACCTTAACCCATCAACAGTGCTTTCAATGGCACTAGAGTTAGGACGCAACCGACTATCTTTAGCAGTGTCAACGTCACGGGTATTATCAAGTATAGCCCAATCAGAAGTGTTGTCAGTGCGCTTCACCATCACAAGCGCTGGCTCGAAACCTAGGGTTACAGCATTACCAGCTGACCCTGTGCCGCTGTAAGACCCAAATTTAGAGTAGCCTGAGACTGAGTGAAATGCGTACATAATCATGTCATCACTAGAGCCGTTGGTATAACCAGACGTACCTAGTGTGAGCAAGCTGGATGTCGGTGCGGTGTCGTTCCAAGGTGTTGTCGAGTCAGATATTGCGCTATTCAGGTTAAGAAATATACGTTTTTGCTCTGGATTAGATGCGTCTAAATCTTTGTGATAAACAAGCCAGTTATTAGAATCATCTCTGTTTTTTGAGATGACCATTTCTGGTGTGCTGGTGAGGCCATGCCCTACTGTAGCCCCTGCAGTCGCATTTCCAACAAAGGAAATTATACTGAAACCCTTTGCGGTATTCGCCTTGACCGTACTGGTAATAGTACCATCAGTATTGCTTGCGGCAGAACCAGTGCCAGCATCCCAGCACCATCCAACCATAGTGTCATTATTGCCACCAACTCTGTCATTTGTGCCTGTAGTAAATCCATTGGAATCGAATGATGCTAAATCATCAGGAGAATTTGTCTCAGCGTCAGTAGAATCTGACTTTAGGGTTTTCCCAACTCCACGAACAGAATCAGTTAGCACATGACTATCTGCTTCATTTCTACCTTTTAGCCATACTAGGTCTGGCTCGAAGCCCACGCCCTCGATATGATTTTCGGCTGATGTGCCAATATAGGTCACAGTCGAGAACCCTTCGGCCTCAGTGGTCTGCTTGAACGGTAGGTAGAACCCATTTGTCCCGAAGGTCAGATTGCCAGTAATGTCTGCGTCAGATTTAGAACGCCACAGGGTATCGTCATATTCACCAAAGCTGGTAGGGGTCAGGGCAGTGCCGTCTATGAAAGAAAAGTTAGCTATATAGCCATCCCAGACGTTTGTTGAGGATGACTTTCCGTATTCATCTGCACCAATGTAATGGGTGGTGTTATTATTAATCACACTATTTGCATAGTTTAAACCTACAGCATTTGTTGTCGAACCAAACGATACAAAGTCACCATTAACATACAGTTCAACTCTGTTTGTCCCAGCAGTGCTATTGTGTGAATTTGCTCTGGTAGTATCTACAGCCAAGACAATATGATACCAAGCTGACGGGTCACGATAAACTGCATCTGTAATATAATAACGAGAAGTGTTTGCTGAACTATCGCCAATTTGAAAGTATATTTGGTCGCTTCCATCTATTACAAGATAGCCTCTTTGCCCACCATTGCTTGATGTTCCAGCGGCAAAAAGATATTTCCAAGTACCTCTGTTTCCTAATTTAGTCCAAAGGCTGATGGTGTATTTTGTGCGTGTTCCAGCAGAAGCAAATGTTTTAGACAGGTAGGCAACATCTTCGTCTTCAAATCGCAGAGACTGACCCCCTGTTGCGGGTGTGCCATAAAGAAATTGAGATGAACCTAATGGACCAGACATAGCCGCTCCTTATGCGAAAGCTAATTGCGGTGCGCCAAGCAGAATACGCCCAGATGCAGATACAATATACGGCACAATATCTGTTGCGCTGGCTGTTGTTGACAGGGTTATTCCAGCAGCTCCCGCAGTCTCGTAGTCCGTGCCCAGGGACAATGTTCTGCCGCCTGTTCCATCCTGAATTATTACGATAAAACCAGATTGACCTACCGCCTCAGTTGAGGGATTGGCAAAAGTAACATTTCCTGTAAAGGTCAACACAAAGTTTTGGTAAGTGTCAAAATCAAGCGTAACACTGCCTGTGTTAGTCGCATCCGTGTTGGTGTTGCCCTGCAACGCCTTATTGTAAGTAACATCGCTATCATACGCCACCGCGCCAGAATAGGTGCCTCCAGTAACAGGAACAGTGTTTGCCACGCTAAACGCGTCAAAGACCACAATCTCGGCTATCTGCCCTGCGGTCAGTGCAGCAAGGCCGCTAATGGTGTTAGCAGTGTTTGTATTATAGTCCGTACCCGCAACGAGCGATACGCCGTTCAGCTTTACGTCTACATACTGACCGTCAGTAAACTTTAGTGACAAGCCGTTATCATCTGCACCAGACAAGGTTGTTTCAGAACCTGACGCGGTGTAATAATAGCGGGTTCTGATACCAAAATTCGGGGCTTTTCCTATATAAGGCATAACTTAGCTCCTTTAAAATGATTCTGGTTCACCCTGCAATCTCCATTATAGTCAAAATGCTAGGATTGCTGTTGTTTTGTGCAGTTAAACTTGTAGAAGAACTTTTGAACGCTCTAACTGTGTAGGTTGTTGAATTTGTGCTAGGTGCATTAATATAAGCGTGAATAGGCATCCTAGTAGAATACGACTCATTCCCATCGCCATTAAAATAATACGCGCTACCATTGTCAGTATATATAATTGATGAGCCATCATATATTTCAAGACTAAAGTTGGGATCTGCGGAATATCCTGTTCCGAAATGCACAGTGCCTATTAACAATAATTTATTACTAGTAGATTTAGGTGTAATAGTTGCAGTTAAACCAGTTGATGTTCCACTACCTTTTGTATCAGATGTAATGCTGGTGCTGGTACTGTAGCTATTAGACAGAGTTTGCAACACAGTACCGCTAGGCAAAACTAACCCGCTAGAACCTACTGCATTCGCTAAATTTCTTGCTACGCTCATCTATCTATCCTCACGGCTTGGTAGGCCAATTTACATCTTCAAGTGATGTAGCTGTTTTGGTTATATCGCGCAGTTCTTGACGATACGTCTTCATTGCGGTGGGCAAGGTCACATCTGAGTTACCATAGTAATCTGTTTCTGCCAACAAACGGTTACGTTCTGCGCGAAGGGCGGCAAGGTCACGGTCAGCTTGACCATCTGCCCATGCCTGTTCCTCTGCAACAACTACAGCTTCTTCTTCATCGGTTAAGGCTATCTTAACGCCATCAATATAATGATATCTAGTCATGCTTCACCTATGAACTCGCTAAACCATAAAGCACATAGCCACCATGACTAAAAGTGCCTGACGCTGGTGATATCTTAAACTTATCGTTAGCCTCTGCGGTGTTTAACATTGCTGAACCAAAACCAGCATGATGGTTTGAATCACCGCTATCTCCGCCTACCATGTGAAATACTTGAGTACGCAAAGATGTGCTTCCATTGTTGGTAAATCTAAAAAGGTAATCATTAGCACCAGCCGCCAAATCAGAAGGTGAATGATAATTCAATCTCATATAAGCAGATGTGTTCTCACTGCTGCCCTGTGGCGCAACGCCATACTTTCTATCAACATTAGTCCACGCATAATCTGAACTACCAGTCCTATAAGAACCACCAGAAGTTTGAAAATAACTATATAAGTCTGCGGCGGCAGAACCGTAATATCCAAAGATATGCAAATCCAAAACACTGTAACCGCTTGTCGGTAATGTTACTTGCAAATCACTTAGGCCTGTTGCCGAAGTGCCAGTAGAAACAACAGCCATAGCACCAGCACCACTCACAGTACCAGTAAACGCATAGGTATCAGCGAGGTTCATGCTTTCTGCTTGTATTTTAGATAATGCCATTAGAGCCTCCCTATCCCGCTATTTCCATAAGTGTGATTGTTGAAATAGTTCTACTTCTACGATTATCATCAGAATCATCTTCACTTCTGTTGATGTAGGCAGGGTAACCACTACTGTGCGCCCGACAATAAACTTCGTAGGTAAGTTGAGCAGTTGATGAAGGGCTATCTAAATACATAGGAGTAGATGGGCTTTGAGAAGTTGTTTGGGCATACTCACCAGCATGAAACCAATTTCTATCTCTGCTACCAGCTGCATCCCCTCTCGCTCCACTGACCTCAGAACCATTTCTGTATAACTTTCCACCTACACCTTCATTCTGACCAGATGCGCCTACATGAATAACAGCTTGTACCAATATTTTGCTAGATGTGCTTGTTGGTGTAATCACAGCTGAAAGACCACTTATTGCAGAATAAGTATTTGCATTAAATGTTTGCGTGTCTGTTTTTACAGCTTGAACAACTTGCAATACAGACCCTGTTGGCAAGCTACTAATCTTTGCCGCAGTAACAGCACCACTAGCAATCTTTGCGGTACTCACAGAGCCATCAGGCGGAGCGATTGTGCCTTGAGTCAAGCCAGAGAAAATAATGTAAAAGTCATCGCTAGCCGCAATTGAACCTGTCATTGTTAAACTGGTGCCAGAAACAGTATACGCTTCAGTAGGCTCTTGGCGCACATTGTTAACAAAAACAGAAATCTCATTTGCATTTGTCACAGGGTAGCTTAACGTAAAACTAGTACCGCTACCCCCTGTCAAATCCTGTTTCTGAACAGAGCTATATATCTCCGCAGGGCTGTTACCCACATATGACATCAGGTAATCTCCATAATAGACAAGCAAACATCTGTAGCTGCGCCTGCCGTTACCTTTATTACATCTGTTGTTTCCAACACGACCTTGTTGCCTGAAAGCAGTTCGAGAGATGATCCAGAAGGAATCGGTGCATTTGTTACCAATTCTACATCTTGATTGGCCTCATTATTTGCCCCTGCTCGATTGGCGGTGTTTGAGGACAACGTAACGGTAGCAGTGGTCTGACTACTTGTTGTGTTGCCCAAGACTAAACCCAAAATAACAGTGGTTGTGCTTGACGCGACAGTGTAGATGACATCTTCACTCGTCACGCCAGCTTTAGTTATGACCTTAAAAGTGTTTGCCATGATACTATCCTAATGCAATTGCTAACGCGGTGGCGTTGCCGTCAGCGGTGTTATTGATGAAGGTTGTACTTGCCGCCATAGTAGAGGAGAAATCGGTCACTGCTGCGCCAGAACCAGCCCCATCACAATGAATGATGCGAGACTCGCCATTTGCAATCGTAACATTTGCGCCTGTGCCCTGTGAAAAGATTACAGACTCTCCTGAACTATTCGTTACAAAATAAATCTTTTCTGCACCGCTTGGGGCTACGGTGATGGTGTGAGTGCCAGACGGCGAACCAGAACAAACAATTACCTTGTTCATGCCGTCTGTTACGGTGCCGTCTGTGGTGGTAAGGGTTGAAGAAGTACCACTTAAACTTAACGTAACGACACCGTTTAGAGCGGTGTCAATGATGTCAAAGTTAGTATTGGTGGTATCACCCCAGGTACCTGACTGTTCGCCAGTAGCTGGCTTTTCTATACCAGTGTTACTTGTGTATGCGCTTGGCATTATGCCACCTCTTTCCAGTTCGGAGTGCTGCTAGGCGTTATATCGCTCCAAGTGTTAGTCGTGGACGGCACAATTTCTTGCGGATTTGCATTTTGGTCAGGAACCACCCGTCCCCACACATTGACAATACCAACATTTGCAGTGGCTTGCAATCCTGTGACCCCAAACGCTAAGTCGTCCACCTCGACAGCACCTATCGCTCCAGAGCATGATACCCCAGAGGCGGCAAAAACACAATCAAGACTGAAAGAAACGGTGCCTATGTCTCCAGAGCCGGATGTAACCCCTGTTGGGAACACATTAGCCCCAGCGGATACCTGTTCGTCACCAAAGCTAATAGAGCCAACCAAACCATCTTCAGTAACAATTGCACCCCCCGCTGCCAGAGCATTGCCAATTTGCCCAGTGCCGAGAATGTTTGTGTTGACGACAGCAGGAGCAACATCACCCGCAAATTGCGGTATGCCAACCGCACCAGTACCCGCTACTCCTGTCACCAAAACGGGCAGGGCTTCGTTCCAAGCACCTTGGCTCCAAGTGCCTCTGCCCCAACCCGATAGCGACATGGCTTAACTCGTTAAGCTATGCGGATAATCGCGTTGGTAGCGTCAGCGGTTGGGAACTGAATTGTAAATGTACCAGCAGTTGATGTCTTATCAGAACCAAAGTCAAGCACACATACAGACGTATCACCTGAAGTGTCTTCGTTGTAAATCAACGCGCCACGAGCGGTAATTGTAGCTGTTGTGAAGCTCAAGTCTGCAAAATCAGTAAAAGCAGTTGTGCCAGATGAGCTTGGGTTAACCCTTGTAAGGGACGAACCTTTTGCTGAGTAACCTGTGCCACTAACTTCGTTTGACGCAGTGTATGCAGTGGTTGCAGCATCAAGTGAGGCTGAACTTGTGTATAAAGCCAACTTGAAGTCGCTTCCACCAGAGTTTAAAAAGTTGTGCTTTCCTTCCAAAAGTTCCTTCTTGAAAGAAGTACACATTGCTTGTGTAATAGCCATTTATATTCTCCTAACGAGTTCAGCCATTTCGCTGTTGCCAGCAGATTGTATTTTATTGGCAATACTAGCACGTTCCTCGCGCCTTGCCAATTCAATGTAATGATACAATACTACACGCAGATTATTTTGAAAAGCCTCTGCCTGATCTCGGATGGCTGGCGGTGCTGTATCAGACACCTTCATTATCTTGTCCATCGCAAGTTCTACAATTTGTTCTGAACTGTGACCACCGTTGTCAGATGTCATAACATTGACAGAACCCATTTCTAGACCGCCTGTAAAAGACAGCATTCAAACCTCCATTACTGTTTTTTTACTCTTGTTAGTCCCACTCTATACGCGTCAGTGTTTTCTACACCCTCTGCGTAAATCTTCAACCTTGTAACGGCCTCTACAAACCGTTTTTCATATAGCTGAATAACAGGCGGTTCACCCTTCATAAACGTGTAGGCTTCAACCAATGAACCATACAACAATGTGTCTGGAGCATTATCACCAAACCAAGACGTTCCTGAAGTTGTCGCAGTAATTGACTGCGGTCTGTAGTAATAATGTAATTCAGCAGAGTAGGCTTGATTAGGTGTTGGAGCCAGAATTAAGTTGTCAACGTCAAAAAGACCGTAATACTTAGGAACTCCAGTAACCGTTGGGTCTGGAGAATACTCTTGCAAAAAGTTTACATCTTTTTGAAGCAGGAACTCGTTTGACCCGCTATTTACGATTGAAAGTGAGAATGCGGCTAGGTAATCGCTAGGCAATGCTAGAAACTTATTACCTGCAGCCGTTGATGCAGTGACATTCTTTCTAAAGTAGTCAAGGTCAACAAGCTTGAGAATCCGCTCTTCCGTGTTAATAATAAAGTTATTCAAATTGTTAACGAATGTGGTTTCATCGTTTTCTGTAAAGTCTTGAATAGCTTGTTTTAATGTGGTTAGTGAATAAGTCATGGTGTGTTTGCCTGTCCGCCCATGCCGCTATGGTTTGTGCAGTAATAGTACAGAGTTGGGGCACCTGCCGCCACTGTTATCTGTGTGTAAGTTGAAGTTGTTGTTACCCCTGTTGTGTATTGTGTGCCACCACTATGAGTCCCGTCAGACGTTGTTGACAAGCGTAATGGATGCCCTGAATTACTACTATCACTTTGGTCAAACCTGTAAGTATTTCCCTCGCTTAAAGCGACTGTGTCCTGTCGAACACCGTCAATGTAATATTTATTTGCACCTAAATAGCTTTGGACGGTAATAGTAAATGTCTGCGTTATAACAACGCCGGATGTAGAAACGGTTACGGAACCAACAGATGCCGTTGCACTAACGCCTGTGGGGTTAACATTTGTTGGAGTAATAACACTGCCACCGAAAGTAACTGTGCCGACTCTGCCTATCATAGTGGCAAGAGGCACATACTCAAGAGTTTCTGTGTTGAAGGCAGGAAACGAAACCGTTTCTGGTATGCTGTTGTTAGTATCTGGACGAGGATCACGCAAAGCCTGTGGATCTATAACGCGTCTTCTAGGATCAAGTTGAGGGTGTTTAGCTTCATATTCATCAGGTCCAACCTTGAGTCCGTTCCACTCCGTTTTCATGTCTCGCAAACGATAACGAAAACCAGACCTGTCAGATATCCCGTAAGCATTTTTCCCAGACGCAAAAGACATTAGACCCTCAAATACTGAAAAGCAGGTTGCAGCTTCAAAGATACTCTGTCTTCGTCCTCGTCTGCGGCTCTCTGGAACTCCTCTTCATACACAGTCTTCAGCAGTTGTACTA
>Ga0181369_1000351_pt1 | contig 13039 bp, 11 predicted proteins | sample LowvirmetaG_8_FD_130088 | JGI IMG/M metagenome (GOLD analysis project Ga0181369, IMG submission 130088) | Marine viral communities from the Subarctic Pacific Ocean - Lowphox_04 viral metaG | ecosystem: Environmental > Aquatic > Marine > Oceanic | place: Subarctic Pacific Ocean | collected... | reverse complement strand
TTCCTTTTTATTACCACTATGTTGGGCACGTTGATCATTATCATATGCATTTCTCTTTGCCCTATCAACACGCAGTTTGCGCTCAGGAGTCATTGGCTCGTATCCTTCTGCCTCAACTTCTTCATACTTTACATGATCTTTGGGTTTCTTGTAGTAAGCAGGACCAGCGTCAGGCACGATTTTCATACTCTTATCAGAACCCTTTGCCTTAATTCTCTTTTCTGCTTCTTCTACATTCTCAACTTCTTCATTTGCTTTGTTCAGAGTCTTAATGATTTTCTTAGAGCGATCATATGCTTTCTGACGTTGATCATCACTAACAGAAGGACTGACAACATCACGACCTAAGTTTCCTGCCTTACGGAACATCTTGTTCTTAGGAAGAGGTTTCTTTTCCTCATCCATGTGATCAGCAGACTTGTAACGCTTATCACCTGCCTTCATCTTTTGATATGCAGGAGTGTTTGCTTTCTTGTCAGCATTGGTGACAACCATACGGGTGTCCTTTTTCTTTTCAGGAGTGCCACCATAGACTGCTTCTTTGATCATCTCGTAAGTTTCCTCATCGAGTTCGATCAATTCTAACACCTCACCACCAAGTTCTTGGACAATGTTTTCCAATTTTAAATGTGGATCAATGGTGATTTTATTCTTAACGTTCTTCTCTTTGATCTGCGTCTCTTCTTCTTTACCATCTCTACCACTAACTTCGGTGAGATCAGATCTCCAATCAGAGAAAGATTCATTCTTTGGGCGACAATCATTGACCATCTTACCACCCTTCATTTTCATACCCACTTTCTTGTGAGTGTCCCAACATTGTTGTGCTTTCTCTTCTACTTCCTCAACATCTTCCTTCACACCTTTCTTAGCAATCGCTTTACCAATTGCCTTACGACGCTTCATAAGGTACTTATCACTCTTATCACTATCACCATCATTATCAACATCAGAATCTTCCTTACCGACAGGATCAAGTCCTTCCTTAGCGAGTCGTTTTGCTTTTGTTTTGGCCAGAAGTCTTTCCTTAGCAGCATCTCTCTCACCCTTAGGAATGCTGAACATATCGCGATCAGTCTTTAATTTCTCTTGTGGTGGTTCAACTTTATAACCATTCATCTCAGCATAAAGGGAGTTGAGTTCTTCAACTGCCTTACGACTTGCGTGGATATCCATGAAATTAATCTTTTTTCTTATTTTTATTTATGAAGTTTTTGATTTGTTTAGTGCCAGTCATCTTCATAGCATAGTTACGGAACGAATCTGTTCCAACTTCTCTTTGACTAGCAGGAACACCAGACACCTCAGTGAACTCATTGAGATCACGGATCCAAGATTTAAACATAATGTTGTCCTCAGTGACACAGATCAAGTGATTTGTGCCACGACGAGTAATCCTACCAATCAATCCGTTGTTTAAACTCTCCACAACATCACCTAACTTAAAGATGATACCATTGATATAGTTTTCTCTGAGACCTTTCCAATCAAGTTTAGGTGCAATCTGCCATGTTTCAGTAACCTTCTTCTTACCCATCTTTTTAACGATGGTATTGAATAGTTTCTGAGCAGATTCGTCATCTAAGGCTTTGGGGACTCCCGTCTTAAACGTCTCGAAGTCTCCATCAGCAGCTGCTTTTCTAAGCTTAGAGGCAGACATGCCCTCGACACCCTCAGCATCGGGATCTCTTTCCCCCGCTGAGATAACGTTAATCTCATCAAAGTCGTATAGTTCGCCGTTATACTTAGTTGCGAGTTTTTCAAACTCTCCCTGTCTATCAGCACCAACCATGATGTTGACACTACTGTATCCGTCCTCATTTGCTTTCTTTAAAACGTCAAATATGCTACGCATATCCTCGTCATTCACAATCCTTTCATCATGTGTTGGATACATCTTTCTCATGTACGAAATTTTTTCGTCAGGTGAAAGAGGATTCTTCTTAGGATCTTCTGAACGCGATGGATATATCTTATAATCCCCACCTTTTGCTTGACGCTTTGCGGCGTCCAACAACTTCTCATGCCCAGAGGTAGGAGGATTGAACCTTCCAAATGCAATAGTAAGAGCCTCACCCTCTCTTTCCTTTGTACTCTCAGATTCTCCTTTACTAGAAGGAGTGTTTGTGTCAGGTCTTGGTTGTTCTGCTGTTTTCTGGCCATCTTCTGGTGTGGCAGCACGTTTTTGTTGCGGTGCTGGATCTTCTTTTTCCGGACCTTTTCCTTTGCTTAGGAGGAGGTCACCTTTATAAGTCCTACCTTTATATGAACCCTGACGATCATACCAATTTCCATGTCCATCCGATACCAATCCCATACGCTTCGCTTTTTCAACGGCGCGTGAGATGACTGCTTCTTGGATGAATGATGAAAAACTTTTCATTTAAATATCCTTCTTAACTATTATTTATTAGAGAGAGTGTTTTCCAACTGTTCAAGTTGTTTGAGTTTCTCTTCCACAAGTTGATCCTTTGTTTTTTTCTTTTCCTTTCTAAAAAATCTACCAGCTGATTTTTTATTTGGATCTTGTATATCAACTCTCTTAGATTTATCTTCTCCACCAAATACATTACCATAAGTCAGCACTGGTTTTGGATCTTTAAACGTTTTTGGATCAGACAGTTCTAAATTTCTAGATAAGATTTTCTTAACTCTCTCCGTTTGTTTTTTATTCTCTGGGAACTTATAATCCATGTAATGATTATGAAGTTTATTGAATAAAGTATTCCTAATTGATCTCTCCTCATATTTTTTGTCACCAGACATGTAAACTTGTAGTTCAACTTCCATTTCCATTTTAATAACTTTCTTTGCTGCTGGCGAAAGATTCTTTATAGTTGTAATTAAATCCTTGAATCCATTGGGTTTTCTACTTTCTAAAAAGTTTCTATATCTAATAAACATTTCTCTTTCATTTTTTTGCTTAAATTTTTCAAGCAAACTTGTAAACGATTCATTTTGATTCTTCTTTTTATTGACTATATCTGTGAAATTTGACCCCATCTTATCGTTGAAATTTGTAATGATAGTTTCAAAATGAACAATAGGAGCATCGTTACCAGGAAGTCCTGCCCTAGGGTTTGTTCCATCATATGTTTTATAATCAATATCAGTAGAACCACCAGCACCAGCTAATTGACCAGCTATTCCACCAAATGGTCCTCCCTGGTCGAACCAAGTTTCAACACCATCTCTTACACTGTCACCATCGACACCAGGGATAAAATTAAGAGCATCACCTACCTGAGCAAGTCCATCAGAAATTTCACCGACTTTCAGACCAAGGACTGATCCGTCTCTAACATTACCACCGGGACCAAATCCATATCTATCTGGTATATGCAAATTTCCCTCAGAATCTATTCTGACTTGTAAATCAGACGGTATAGAATTATGAGTTCCTCTCAATCCAAGACCACTTCCAAGTCCACCCCTTGTGGTAGCTTCATTAATTTTATTTGTAAGTGCTTGTTCAATAGTTTGACCCTCGTGTACGTCATGTTCTGGAACAAAATTTTGAATTACATCGTTTAAAATTTCCCTAGCAGTAGGAGAAAGATCAGTTTGAATAGGGTTACTTTCGGACCCATGCGCACCATCTCTAATAGTAGGACGTTCTCCTGGATTACTTGATGGAATAATATCACCAGCTTGCTTAGCACTATTGATAGCGTGATTAACATCCCCAAGTAAATTTAGTCCATCATTGAGTCCATTCATAGTATCAGAAATCCAATTAGATGCATTCTGTGCTACTTCACCCGTAGTTCTGACTTCTGGTGGAACAGAACCTTCTTTTCCACCACTAAGAACCCAAGCTTTAAACTCATCGAAGGGATTAGGGGCATCCAGATTAGGGCCATCCGGATCAGTGGGGTCATCCTTTTCAGGTTGATCAAGTGGATCTCCTCCACCTCCACCACCGCCGCCGCCTCCGCCGCCGCCACCATCACTATCTGGACCACCGCCGTCGCCACCATCACCTCCGTCGCCGCCACCATCACCAGGACCACCATCACCAGGTCCACCTAATCCATCACCAGGACCACCTAATCCATCACCAGGACCACCATCACCAGGTCCACCTAATCCATCACCAGGTCCACCTAATCCGCCACCGCCGCCACCGCCGCCAACAGAATTAACAACGTTGTTAACAATATTAGTAACCGTGTTTACAAAGTTTATAACTGGATTCTCGGGAGGTGCTGGTGTGTTTGGAGTATATACAGGAGGTGGAGGATTATTATGTCCAAGAGGATTTCTTTGAACAATATCAGTTACACGAGGTGGTACTGGGTTAACAGTCGGTCTACTAACATAGTTCGGATTACCTGATTTACTAGCAGGAATCAATAACGAATATGCATATAATGCATAATCTGCATGAGGAGCGACGTTACTTTTATCAGCTGGATAATATTGACTGGCACCATAGCATTGCCCAAAGAGGCAATCTAGGGGAGACCACAAATAAATTGTACATTGATGCCAACTGTTATCGGCATAATATTGTTCAAAAGCTCTTGAAAATGGGGTGTAAGGAACACCAAAGACATTGTTTATACGTCTGACAAAATTAAATCCATTATCATTTAGGTATCCTAAATCAAATCCAGTAAAAGCCCTTCCACTTATGATCATAGCCTTAGGATTGGCACCCTCTGGATAATCACCATTTTCCTCAGTAGAACCTGTTGGTGGCATTACTGGCAATCGAGATATATTATTACCATCTAGATCAGTAATATCCAATTGAGAAAGATTATGACTATTTGGACCAGCTGATCCGTCACCCTGATCTGCCCAGGTAAAAGTACCATCAAAACACCCATTAAAATCTCCCAATGGAGCAGGTTCAAATAGAGGGGGTCTATAATCAATAGGTTCAGACATCCTAACGATGTTATAAAAACCACTCGTAGTCATTCCCTCTTCCAGACGCTTAATCTTCTGGTCAATCTCAGTCAGAGGTTTTCTATATCTTTTTACTCTATTAAACGTGCTCATGTCAGTAAATTTTTCCGTATGGTCCATATCTTTTTCCAGCCTTCTCAGCAGTGAAGATAAGAGAGGTGCAGAATTCATTCTTCTTTTTATCAGGCAAAGTCAATAATGCATATAAAAATTGAATCTGCTGTAATTTAGAAACGGCAACCCATGGTTGTCCACGATAAACATCAAATGCCTCTTTAATATTTACTATGGCTGTATTTGTATCAACACCAGAACCAACATCCACGAATCCATCTGAAATAATTTCATCCAACATCATCCTATAATCATTTTCGACTTTTGCAAAGTCAGTTTTATTTCTTGGATATTTTTTATTATCTGGTTCATAATATTTAAGGATTCCATATACTTTCATAAGATCCAAGACTAGTTCAACTGTTGCCTTACCAAGTCTTGCTGCGCCACGACCAACAATAGTTGGTTCCCATTTTAGATTAGAAAATTTAGTAGAGTCGTTTGCTTTAATTTGGACGGTATACGTTATTTTTTTACCAGTAACAATTCCAGGATCTTCAATTGTTAGGACAGTATCTTGTAAAAGAGTAGCTGCACCTGGTGCTCCTCTCGGTTTTCCCCTTTCAATATCCTTCTTTGCTTTTGTAGGATCAATTCTTTTTGTACCAAGAAGACATTTAGCCTTATCAAAAGTCATCACAGTTGCTTTCAAGTTCTTAAAAAACTTACCACTGACATTGACTTCTTTAAATTGTGCCGAACCACTACCAACTTTTTTAAGAGATATTCCAACAATCTGTTTGGTTTTAAACAGAGCTCTAAGTATTGCGTTAAATTTTTCTAATTCGGATTCTATGGATGCAGATGGATTCTTTTTTTGATTGAATGATTCTGTTATTTTTTTACGCCACTTTTTTTCATTTTGAATCAACCAAATATCGGCCGGGTTCCAGTTATCTTTTTGACTTATTTCAAACTCTTCTTTTACTAAATTGCTTACCCACTCCATGAAGGTCTCACCTCTTGTAGATCCGGGGAGGATGTAATCTCCTCCCGGTGCTCCACCATCACGACAAAATTCTGTAAAGTTTGGTTTACCTATTTTTTTTAATAATACTTTCTGTTGTTTATAGAAATTGACTACCCATTCACCATCAACGGAATCATCCCAATCAACTTTTCCAACAGTTTTCCAAATTTTAACTAATTCATTATATGTTACTTTATCATTTACAATATCATTAGCACTGTTAAAAGTAACATTATCTTGTATGGCTCTTTTAAAAACCCATGCAGAACCAAGTTCCTGCATACGAGTCATTACCGCAGCAGGAAGGTTTGCACTAGTCTTTTTCTTCGCCATCAGACTATTTTTTTAACTATTTAGACCCGTATTCACCCAAGTTCATACGCTGCCCATTCGCCATCAGTTTTGATTGCGACTGTTCCTGGTGGTGCATCTTCTGGACTATCAATCACAGGAGCTCCATCCTCATTTACTTTTTTATTAAAACCAAATGGTCCAGCTTTATCTTCTGATCTATTCTTCATAGCAACACCAGCAAGAGACTCCATAATTTTAAGGATGTCTTTTGCCTCAGCACCTTCACCAAGTTCTTTGGCGACATACCAATACTTAGGCCAGAATTCTTCACCGGCAATAAGATACTCATTAAGACTAACTGGTTTCATTTGAAATACCTATCCATTCTAAGTTTAACATAATACATTCCTAAGATCCAGACGGAGAAGAGAAACCCCTCCCCATAACTCATAGAATGCCATGCGTTTACTGCTCCATCCATCAGAGATCTCCCTCCACACGGTTTTCAGAATAGTGAACATCAAACTCGCCACCAGGATAACGTGCTTTGAGTTTCTCTACATTCATAGCAAGAATCTCATCGAACGAAGTATCAAGTGCCATACATGCCTGAGCAAGATACCAACAGATATCACCCAGTTCACGTTTCATATGAAACACATTGTCTTCATTATAATCCTTTCCTTGGAAGATAATCTTCTTTACAACCTCAGTAAACTCACCTGCCTCTGCTGACAATCCAAGAGCAGCAGTCAGGAGTTGAGTAACATTCGTATCATCTTCAAGTTCAAGTTTGTTAGTGCGAGAAAGGAAGGCAGCATAATCCAAAGATGGATCGCTAGTAACTTCTCTTACAAATTCAACGTACTTTTCTGTATCAACAAAGGACTTTTCAGTATCAATCATTAGAAATTAAGGGCAGAGAACTTTTTCTTCAAGTCAGTTTTATCTTCATAAGTATACTCCTCATCCTTGCCATTGTCAAGGATATCATTCTGTGCAGTCTGCTCACAGTCATACAATCTCATCTTGGCACGATCGATACCAACTACAAATCTCTTATGTACGTTGTTATCATTGTACCGATTCTTCAATTGCTTCACCATAATCTGTCCCAACTCTTCCAATTCCTCTGTTGAAATAAGGGCAAACATAAGATCAGCAGTAGCAGGGAGACCAAAGGACTCACTAGTATCAGTAAGCTCAACATCACTGCTACCATAACCAGAACGAGTGGTCTGGGTGGCAGATATGATAGGGACGTTTGCTTCGACAGCAAGTCCTCTAAGCTCCTCAGCAATCGACTTAACAAGAGTATAGGAATTGATATTGGAAGACCCTTTGTAACGCGAAGAGGCACAAATATTGAGATAATCCACGAATACAATATCAGGTCGAAAAGATTTTTTAAGTGCAAGTTCATTAAGAAGTGACTTAAAATGTCCACTGTGAGCACTAGCAGTTGGGTATTCTTTAATGATTAACTGACCCTGAGTTTTCTTAGCGATAGCGTTGACCTTCTTATCAAAGATTTGTTTAGGAAGGTCAACAAGATCCTGAATATTTGTATTCAATAAGTTTGCGTCAATTCGTTCAGCAATTTTCTCCTCTGCCATCTCACATGTAATGTAGAGTACGTTCCTCCCCTGCATGAGGGCGGAACTAGCAACGTGGCACATGAATAAACTTTTCCCGACACCTGTGCCAGCAAGAGCGATGTTGAGAGTCTTATTAGGGAGCCCACCTTTGGTAATTTTGTTAAGATATTCAAGGTCGAATGGGATCTTTTCTTCTTTTCGATGGTAGAGAGCATAGCGTTCTTCGTAATCTTCTAGGTAATTGTGTCCAACATGATTATCAAAAGACACTGACAATGCATCAGATAAGATAGAAGGGATGGCATCACGACCTTTCCTTTCATCCTTACCGTCTGCAAGAGCAATGGATTCCATGAGCGCCAGGTATATAGCACGGTCACGGCACCATCTTTCTGTGGTATCTAATAACCAAAAGAAATCAGCAGGTTCTTTGTCCAGATAAGAAAGAGTTTGACTGAGTTCTTTGAATGTTTGCTCATTCAAATCCTCTCGGTTTTCTATCTCAATAGATACCGCTTCTCTTGTTGGTAGTTGATCGTAGTTAATGATAAATGCGGAGATTTCTTCATATAAGATACGACTTGGTTGGTCCTCAAAGTATTCTTTCTGAATGAAGGGGATAACTTTTCGGGCATATTCTTCATTATGAATGAGATTTTTGAGAACTAGATTCTCAACTTTCTCCATAACTAAACTCCTTCCTTGCAATTTGATCTAACTTTTCCATAACCTCTGGTGTAAAATATTCCTCAGGATCTTTCAAGATTGCCTTGGCATAAACCTTCTTGCCATTCATCTCATAACGACCTGCAACATTTTTCCAGAGACCTCCCAGTTCACCCAGTTCAAGAAGACCAAAATATCGATCAAGACCACGCTCATCGTAATAGAGACGTATGGTAACATCTTTGTTCTCCTTACTTAAACGCGACTTAGCAGTCTTTGCTTTGATAAGATTTCCGACAACTGCCGTTCCATCTTTTTCTTTCTTCTTACTAAGATGGATAATCGTAGACGCAGCATATTTGAGACCACTACCTCCACCCATTTCTTTTGTAGGCACGTAGGCACCGATAACATCGTAGGTATGATTGGTAACGATCATTGGAATGTTAGCCTGTCCCAGTTTCAGTGTCAACATTCTGAATGCACCTTTGATGAGTTGGGATTTAGTCATGTCCCTAACTTGTTTGTCATTCAGTGCGTCGTTGATCTCCTTCTCTGTGGAAAGCATCCCCAAAGAGTCTAGCACAAACATGCATGGTTTGCGTTCTTCTTCGGGTTTTTTTAAATATATATCAACTGCTTTCAGTGCAGATTGCCTAAACTGCTCAACAGTAACAACTTGCAAATGAATAAACCGATCTGTATCTATCCCACGACTTGTGAGTAGAGACTTGTTAATAGCGGCCTCAGTGTCAAAATATAAACAATACCCATCGGGATTAGAGTCAAGATAATTTTTGACGACAGCGAGAGAGAAGAAAGTTTTTCCAGTGCTAGACTCCCCAGCAATGGCAGTAATCTTATTCCCAGATACGCCACCAAATATACTACCTGAACAAAGTCCGTTAAAGATGTACGAACCCGTGTCCACGTAATTTTCTGTGTCGTCGATGTCTGATCCAAGTTGGGTAAACTCATTACCTATTTCTTTTACAATTTCTTTAAGAAAGTCCATTTTTTGTCCACCAAGTTATGTAAATGTACCGGTTTCCGGCAACTTTGTCAACTCCATGTAGGAGTTTTGCACCCTCGAAAATAACAGATAGTCCAGTCTTTGGAGGTATACGATTATTTTCTATGACGGAGTAACCTCCATCAAAATCATCATTCAAATTGCAGATAGAAACCCATGGTGTAACAACTGGTTCATCCAAATGCATATTCATATCATATCCATTGGGATAGTACATAATTTGGTCATATGCAAACTTCAAACCCATATATTTTTCCATTCTTTTTATGTAGGATCTACGAATGGAATTTACTCTTATATGAAAGTGATGATACCAGGGAAGTGTTCTATGAGAATTTAAAGCGAGCGTAAGGTATGGAGCATGAGCATTTTCTCCAATGTAATGTTTACGAAAATAATCAATGAGAAACTGACAATCTCTTTCCTTTATAGAGTTCTCATCATAATAAATTGATTTCATTACAATACGAAACCAAACTGTTCCCTCGCAATTTTTTTATATGGACCATGCGGATGATCGTCCATAATTTGTTGAATGACTTTTAATTTGCCATACAATTTGTCTCGATACTCTCTCTTGGTTGGCTCTACATGCTCACAGCACAGAGCATCAACAATTTCGTCAAGTTCCTTCTTGTCAATTGGAAGATCCATCAGTTCCACCTAAGTGTATTGAGATATTCTAGCACATCTTTCCTAACATCCATCAACTCATGGTAACACTTTTGATTGTGGGCACACAGTCTGAGTGAGGAATCCGGTTTATGCACCGATTCAATAAAAATATCTAATCCACGATTCCATTTCTCTTTTTTGCCTTCACAGTCTCCAATAGTATTCTGGTCCTTCATGAGAAGAATGCCTCCAAGTTAGCGGTTTTTTCAACGGACCATCCGATAGAATCTAAGATGATCTTTAATGGTTCTAAGAATGCTTTACTGAATTGAAGATCATAATCAATGTATTGATTGAGATCCAATTCCTTAGGCCATTCATTTATAAATGAAAGCACATTTTCATGAATAGGATTTGGTTTTTTTAAATACAAAAACTTAATCTTTTCTCCATTCTTAATCAGGGAATATTTATTAGTCAGTTTATTCTGCTTGATATAGAAGTTGAATAGCAATGCGCCACGACTATGAATAGGAGTCCCCTTTGAATATATCTCGGAAGATGATTTATATTTCTCAACATCAGATATAGAACGTGGGAAAGAAACATCCTCAGGATTGAGACTCTTGAATTCAGATCTACACTTATCGATGTAATCAATCACATCATTCTCACTGCCCGTCATCATAATTTTGAAGGCATCCTTCAACATCTTGCGGCAGGGTGCAGGTGTAGAAGACTTGACTGCCTCAATACCCATGACTTTGAGTTTAGGTTCAGCATACTGAACACCCTCACTGTTCCATACGTTGAGAATGTATCGCTTCTTTGCAGTCCAGATGCCACGGTCAGCGATATTCTCACGCTTCATCACCATTTTTTGCTCATATGCCGCAACATAGTCTGCCAGTTCCTTGTAAGACTTTTCGATGAATGGTTCCAGCTTATCTTGGCAGATTTTGTCAAGTAACTCCACAACCTTAATCTTATCACTAGACTTACTACCAAGAAATTTAGTAACAAGAGGTCCGAGGTTAAGATAAATTGAGTCAGTGTCAGATGCAATAACGTAATCCTCTTCCTGTGTAGACAAGAGTTTATTTAGATAATCATTCATCTTGTTCTCAATCCATCGGATTGATGCTTGACCAGACAGAGTGATTGCCTCAGCGTTTTCCAACTTATAATATCGGAAATATTGGTTACCAATGGCACCATAAGCAGAGTTAAGTTGAATCTTACGTGCCATTTGGATGTTGTTGCACCTAGACACTTCCTTTTCTAAGTCAGATTTAAGATGCCACTCACTGTCAGACAAGTTTTCTATCTTCTGTCTAGCAGTTAGCATTCTCTTTTTATAGATTGTGCGTTCTTGATAGATCTTATCCATCAACTCGGGCAAGAATCCACGTTTATCCTTACGATACATGGCACCATTTGCTGCTGTGGCATAACGACCATCAGCAATAAAGGAACCAGACAAAATCTTGTCAACAGAACATCGTGGATGTGGTTCATCCATCAGAGTTTCTGGTGAGATGTTGTATTGCATAATCAAATGCGGATACAGACTATTCAAGTCAAACGAAACTACCCAATCATAACTACCAGGAATGGGTTCTTTGACATATGCACCAGCATACTTTTCATCTTTCTTGGCACCTACCTTGGGAGGAATGACAATGTTTTTCTTTTTGAGATAATTGTAGATGATAGCATCCCACATTCTCACCTGATAAAACACATCAGTAAAGTTTACCTTGGCATCATATGCCATTGTGAGTGCCAACTCAATCAACTTCATCTTGTCTTCCAATCGGTCAACAAGTTCTACGTCTTTGATGTTGTACTCAACAAACTTTTGCCAGTTGCCAGTATAGAAATCCTTGAAAGTATCAAACTCAGAGTGATCTAACTTCTTTTGACCTAACTCGACATTCGCAATGTGATCTAGACGATATGATTCTTGTGCCTTATATGTAAATTTCTTATACAGATCAAGATAATCTAACTGAGTCACACCACCAATATCAATTGACAGGTGCTTTCTACCTTTGATATAGACTTCCTTCTCGGTCACTAGACCCCAAGGAGACAATCTCTTCATACGTTTCTCGCCAAGCACCTTCCTGAGGCGTCCAGCGATGTATGGGATGTCAAACAGTTGAAGGTTCCATCCAGTGATGACCTCAGGTGGATTGTTTTCCCAATAACAGATGAACTTGTTAAGCAAATCAAGTTCATCAAGACACTGAACGTACTTTACGTTACGTTGTTTTACTAAGAATGGGTGAACTCCCCACGTAGTAATTTCCTTAGTCGTGTAATCCTGAATCGTAATCGTTTGTATCTCTTCACGACAGGACTCAATATCGGGGAATCCATACTCAGTGGTGGTCTCAATATCAAGAGTAATGAGTTTGATCTTTGAGATATCAAACTCAATATGTTCCTGAGGATACTTATCAGAAATATACTGATAGATGTAGCGTTCATTACCGTAGATACTAAATCCCTCAACTCCCTCATACTTTTTAAGGAAGTCGCGACAATCTCTTACAAATCCAGGTTGAACAGGTTCTACTATTTTACCATCCAAGGTCTTATACTTAGATGTCTTCTTCTTGCTATCAACAAAGAGTGTGGGGAGATACTCTTCTCTTAGAGAAAAGCTCTCACCATTATCATAACCACGAACCAGAAACTGGTTCCCAACAAGTTGAACGTTAGTGTAGAATCTCATCAAGAAAGAACGCTTTTGTATTTTTCAAGTAGTTGATTATTTGGTTCTGCCATCGTCAAAACTTTGTCAGAACTAATCATAAATTCACT
>Ga0181369_1000349_pt1 | contig 13073 bp, 12 predicted proteins | sample LowvirmetaG_8_FD_130088 | JGI IMG/M metagenome (GOLD analysis project Ga0181369, IMG submission 130088) | Marine viral communities from the Subarctic Pacific Ocean - Lowphox_04 viral metaG | ecosystem: Environmental > Aquatic > Marine > Oceanic | place: Subarctic Pacific Ocean | collected... | reverse complement strand
CTAATATGCAGTCTGTAACCTTCCTAGAAGTTCTCTAGCAGTCGCTGCTTTGTTAGCTAGGATGCCAATATTAACAGACTCATTGAATACCGCATAATGAAGAAGATAAGAAACAACTGTAGTACTTTTGCCAGTTTGGCGGGGCATCTTACAGATGTTAAATCTATTCTCATGAAAATTATTAATTAATTTTTCTTGGAAATGATATGGATGAAACTGAGTAAGACCCTCATCCAAAGAAACGATTTTTATATAATTTTTTGCAAAATAAACAGGATCTTCTTTACATCGCATAAACTCAAGAACTTGTTCTTGAGTAAATTCAATTGCAGTATTTGCTTTTTTTAGATTGGGATTACCAAGATATACATTATCAGACATAAATTAATTTTTTAAACTTCTAAAGTTTTTCGATTTACTTAATTTGACTTTACATCAAATTTATAAAAATCTTTCTTATTCTTTTTCTTTTTAGCATCATTGATGCTAACATCATTTATCCAAGATGGTCTACTGGGTAAGTGACGATTAACTTCACTAGGTGGTGGATTATTATCCAATCCTGGTATTTTATAATACTTTTCTTTGCTTTGCTCTAAAAATTGATTAAAAGTTTTCATCAGCAATTCCACGCTCTAAGTGACTTATTAATCCTGCTATCGGGATCACTAGCAGTTTTCTTACTAGTTAATTTCTTTTTCATACCTTTCATTCGAGCGCAGAAGGATGCCCGCCTGGGATTTCCAACCTTTTTGCTTGGTGCTTTAAGGTCAGATCCTGGATTTTCCTTTTCATAAGACTTTCGTCCTTTTTCGTTAAGTCCTCCTTCGGAGTTTTTTCCTGATTTTTTTGTCCATGCTGCACCTTCTGAGTGGAACATTGGTTCTCCTGGTTCATAGTTAGATACTACGAAAGTGTACAACTTTCCACCAGGATAGATTTTCTCTATCTGATCCTGAACATCTTTCCTACTTGGTTTGCTAATTTGAGGGAAGAACATCTTAATAGAATAATACTTGCCTTTCCATCCAAGATTAACCATAACAATATTTCCAGTCTTCGCTGGAATTCTTACTGCTTCTTCAGTAGTTGCCATCAGTCTTTTTTTGGCAGATTTCTTTCTCTCTGCTTGAGCAGCATTTCTGGAACCATCAATAACCGTGCCTGGTTTTATAACATCCCCATTAGGAAATATATGAGAATCATCCGCGTGTGGAACTCCTTTTGGGGGTGTGGAAGTTGCTCTACCAGCACCATCTGCAGGTCTCTTAAAAGATGCCTCTGAAATTTCTGCCTCTTCTTTCTTGACGCAGTTTGGATATCTCTTACCAAACATAGTCTTCATACCTTTTTTCTTATAACCCTTCCAACACTTTTCATCAAGAACTTCTACTTCAATACCAGATCTTCTCATGGCATTGATTTGAAGATCAGTCATTTCAGGAAGATCATAGAAACCTTCAAATCCTTCTTTCTTAGTGGAGTTGCCCCAGTTAGATGCACCAACCTTACGACACTTCACCAATGCACCAGAAGCATAAGCTGACGGCCAAACAGAATAACGAGACTTGACCTTATGATAACAAGCGTCTTTTGTTCCACTACCCTTATCTTTTTTGTCCGAACCCTCTGAAATACCAGCTTTTCTGAGTCTCTTTGCTTGACTCTTATGCATTTCAACTGCTTTATCTAATTCTTTAGCGATTCCTTTTACGTTCTTGGGATGCTCTTTTGATTCTTTCATTTTCTTTTTAGGATCTGTTGAAACGTAAGTTGGTTTAGCCGCACCAGACTTTGATTGTTGGTTTGGGTCTGCATCTTTCTTTCTTCTTTGTGCAGACTTTCTTTCTGCAGGAGTCATACTTGCTCTTTTAGATGATGAAACACACTTGGGAGTTCCTTCGCCAGGTTTATCACTTGCACAAGTACCACCAGTGACTACATTGACCCAACCAGACTTACCGTCTTTAGACTTGGATCCTTTAAACCACTTGTGTAGATTGCCTTCCTGCATTTGTATTTTAATCCAATCGTCGGGGATCATATTGTGTTTAGACTTGAACTTATGATGGAGTTCTGTCGCAGAGATGTCGTTATCTTTCGCAACCTTCTTCATAAGTTTATCAACTGAATCATAAGTTGTACTATTCAGTTTTACTAAACTTTTTTCAAGATCAGTTACTACAGACATTGGTATAAATTCTCTTATTATTTAGGTGTTTATTGATGTTCTTATAGTTTTAAATGTAGTTGATGAATTTGAGGATGGTGTGACTAGAAGTCTCACGTTTCCAGATGAAATATCACTATCGAAAGTTGCCAAAATGCCGTTTGTTCTAATAATGGCATATTCTGTGTTATAGGTTGTTGTTCCATCATGAACTACAATAAATTCTACTGTATGATAACTGCTTCCACTGGTTACTTGTATTTGATATCTTGCGGAACGAAATCTATCAACATCAAATATGTCTAAAGAGACCTGACTAGTTGCCGTTGTTGTTAAACTATTGACAGTAATATTTTGAAAGTTTTTTTGACTAATGAGTTTTGGCATCAGTTTGCAGTCTCCAGGATACTCATTATCAATTTTAAACTACTGTTAGAACCTGCTGATATCTTTATAGAATCATTAGTTTCAAGAACAAGTTTTCCATCCATAGGAACATACGCATCATTTGGAGGAACACTGACATCCTTTGAAATCTCTGTTGATGTCGATGATCTAACGTGAGACATTGTAAATGTTGTTGAACTTGTAGCTATATTTGTAATATGTGCATAAAGAACAATCGCGGTATACCCTGTGGGAGAAGTATATGCTGTCTGATTTACTGTTGTTAAATCTAAAGTTACTGTCTGAAATCTGTTGAGAGCTAATTGTGCCATTTAACTGAGTGCTAAGATAAAGGGTGTTATTTCTGAGAACAAACTCTTGGAAAATGCTCTTCCACTAATAGTTCCTGTTGCTTGGTTGATCTGAAGATCGTCACCGATTCTAAAGTTACCTGCCTGATCTGTGCTGGTATATATTACTCTTCCACCATTTTGACTTACAACTTCATTTGCTTGAATGGTAACTCCACCTCTTTTTGGTGTTGCTAAAGTAATAGTATTACCAGAACCGATATATTCAAATGTATGAGAACTTGCAACGATCTTACTTTGTTGGAAGAAGTAAGCAGTAGAACCAACTCCAACCGTATTAATTAAGTTTTCTGCAAGTGTTAGTGTTGTAATTCCAGAAACGATGGGTGTAGCACTATTTATTGTGAAATAAGTATCTGCCATATTGGCAGTTGCAGTTGCTGTGTTGATTCCACTTTGAGGACTAGAAATGGTAACTGATGGAGTTGATGTGTATTGACTTCCACTGCTAATAATAGAAATCTCTGTTATAGCACCATTTTCAATAGTAGCAAATGCCGATGCAGTTTCTCCACTTGGACCTGTAGGTGCATCAATCGTAACTGTTGGTGCTTGAGTATATCCAGTTCCACCAGAACCAACGGTGATACTTTCAACAGACTTAAATAGTTGGTCAAAATAAACCACTTGACCATCATAAGGTCTTGTAGTTGACGACCCAACATTGATAGTTACATTATCTTGACCTGCGTCTGCAGAAGAAGTAACAATTCCAGTAAATTGTTGTGGACTCACGCCATCAGCAACTAATCCCTGAGTTCCAAAACTACAGTTACTATTTGCTAAATCTGCTTGTCCACCTTTATGAACTGTGATTGCTTTATCACAACAAATAGTAAAGACAGAAACTAATTGTGCATAACCTTCATTTGTAACTGCAACACCAACACCACCCTGATTATATTGGGTGAAGGCATCAACGTTCATTGATTTAGTCAAGACAGCTTTATCACCATCAATTCTGATACCAGTTCCGGTAGTGGTATCACTAGTGCAGTTCTGGATATATGGACCTTTCCACTTACCACCACCAACATTAGTAGCACCCGCAGATGGGAATGCAACTGCAGCTGCCGGAGCAAGATGACCTGAGAAGGTCATATTTGCTAACTTGCAACCTTTATTAACATGAAACAAATCGCTGGTAGTGTTATTTGGTAAGACCTTGACACTTCTTAAGTCATCACCAACAACAGAAACAAAAGCAGGAACTGTAATAGGATTACTTTCAACATAGTTACCCGATAATACTTTGATGACTGATCCAGATTGTGCAACTCCTACAGCACTAGCAATGGTCAACTTTGCATTATCAATAGATGTTCCATTATTATTATCATTACCGTCTTTGGCAACATAAAAAACATTTGGCGCAGAGTTGATACCAGTTGCACCAGATTTAATGGTAACATTTTCACCGATAACAACTTCACTATTTGAAATAGTAACAATACCAACGTTAATAATATTATTATCACCATCAATTGTGACTGATGCTTCACCAACCGTAAGAATACCAGTAACTCTTGCATTACCACGGACAATTAATGCAGTCTGTGCGGTCCCTGTATTGACCTCTACCCCGCTTCTGAACGTACCTAATCCAAGTGAGTCAACATTAGTTACATCATCATAAGTAATTGTTCCACCAACTGTAACATTACCAGCGAAACTAGCAGAGGTTGCAGTGATAAAACCAACAGACATTCCTATTGATGATGTATTACCTGCAGTTAAAACCTCATTTAATGTCGAACCTCCACCACTTGCATCAGCGCCTACAAATGTTTTAGTTGATGCTTGATATTTTAAGAATTTACCATCTACTAACGCAGTGTCTCTATCGAGATCATCTAAAAACTCAAGACGAGTTTCTCCACCGCCACCAATTGTAGAAAGTTGTTGTTGAGTTCTAGTAATGAATAATCTATAATGATCTGCTAATGTTTTAAAATCTGGAAATTGCTTATCTAATGGAGTTAGTGGGTCAGATTGTCCATCTACAGATAATTTTTTATCTGGGGGTTCATTTAGTAAACCCTCCTGCAATTCTTTTTGCTCTACCTTTATAAGTTTTACAAGATTTTTGAGTTCTTTTAATTCTGTTTTGACACCTTTGATATCATCATCATAATATTTGACTTCTGGAATTACAATTGAAGATATCTCTTCTTTTAATTCATTAAAGTAATTAAGAAGTAACTCATCAGTTTTTACATTGTCAACATTGTACTTGACAAGTCTCTCTTCAATTTGATTTTTTAGAGAATTATATTCATTTTTTACTTGCTTTTTTAACTTCTTATCATCATCTTTAAACTCCTTATGATATTCCCAAATTCTCATTGAGGAGCTACGAAGCTCCTTCCAAATTTTATCCTTTTCTTCGCTTAACTTGGTGTCAAGATCTTTTACTTCGGTTCCAAACTGAACGCTATTTTCAAAATGCTTTACTTCGTTTTCTTCAACTAATTTTTCAATGCCAAGTTGAATATTTTCTTTTAAAGTGCCAATACTATCATTAACTTTAACAAAGTCCTCATCAATGACTTTGAAATTTTTACCAATCCAGGAAAAGTCAGGAACTTCATCTACTTCACTAATCCACTTAGGAAATGATGGGATTTCTAAACGAACTTGATCAATTGCTGAACAGATTTCTTCAATTTCTTTATCATAGTACTTTACTTCTGGAAGATTGGTTACTTCTGTCTGGAGAGTATCAATTCTATCTTCAATTACATCAACTTGTTCATCATAATACTTGACCTCTGGAAGATCTTTGATTTGCTCTCTAACAAGATCAATTTGTTCGCAGATTGTTTCAACTTCTTTTTCGTAGTATCTTACTTCTGGAACTTCAGAAATCTCATCTCTAACTCTAGAAATTTGCTCTGCAAGATCTTCAAGTTCTTTATCGTAATATTTAATTTCTGGAATGTCAGGAATATCTGCCCTAACATCATTAACCATCTTAACCAGTTCTGGCCAAGGTGGAACAATATCCTTTATTTCTGTAAACGAATTTCCATCTGCATCCTCAATCGTTTGAGTTGCTTCAGTTAATATTTCTTCTTTATTTTCAACATAATCTTCTACAGAAGGAAGTTCTTCTGCTTTCTCCTCTGTAATAAAATCTTTGATAGAAGGGAGGTTATCATCTCTATTAAAATCTTCTATTGACGGCAACTCATCCTTAGACATTTTATTAGCAACAGGGGTACTTTGGAATTTTTCTTCCTGTCTTATTTATTAAAATTTTCAGGTTGTGATACCGGCAGTGACAAATGCCATTCCCTCTACAAGACGAGAAACTGTACCTATACCAGACACAATTTTTATATCGTAATAATATCTACCAGAGTTAAGGGCAACAGTTACTCCTGAGGTCATTGCAATAGAAACTTCTCCAGAAGTGCTTGTAATACCAATGGTAAAATCACTAGAAGATGATGAACTCGGATGCTTTTTAATTTTAGCAGATCCAGAATAACCAGTTAAATCCCTTACAGATCCATCAGTCTCTTTTGCGGTAAAAACCTGACTGAAATCTGCACCTTGAGGTATTGTTATATTTACTGCAGGAGTCGCTGCCATTTTACTTTTTTATCTATTTATCGTTTGTTTTTTGTTGCTTAAGCATTTTTGCTAAATCTGCAGTTGAACCAACAAATAATGCATTGGTAACATTTTGAGGACCTTTAGATTTAGATTCTTCCTCTACATCCTTTAACTTTTTCTGCAAATCCATTAATTTATCTGTTGCATCAGAGACATTCTTAATAAGTTGACCAGCAACTTCATATGCTCTTGGCATCTCACTTTCTTGCGCTAACTCAAGAATACCATTGATTGCTTCTTGACCCTTTTCGATAATTGAATATAAATTTCCTCTTGTATATTCATAATCTTTCCTAACATCATCTAAAACTGGTTTCTCATATTTTTCTTGTTTAGGAATAATTTCAGTTTTTTCTGTTGCTGTTGAAACTACATCTCCCGCAACATTGAAAGTGTCATTTAGATCGTCAAATTTATTTGTCATAGAAATCAAATCTCATCAAAACCGAAGTTGTCGCCAAATTGGATAAGGTCTGCATCTGCTGCAGTGATTAACTTAATATCTGCTCCCAATACGTGGTTAGTAGAAGTTGTAGAGTCATATCCTCTTTCAACAGTAATCTTAGTTCCAGACTTAGATGCAACACGGAAGTTCTCATTATCAATAACAAGAACTCCACCAACTGCAATAGAGTTTGCATCACTAACTTGAATGATAGTTGCGATGTCTGTAATATCAGCAGAAAGTGTTGCTACAACGTTGTTTGAATAACTTTCCGTTGCTCTTGGTTGAACACTGTATGTAACATCTCTGGTTGGTGTATCTGTTTTTTCTCCAGTGATATATCCAACAGAAACCTTCCTGATAATATCCTTGGAAGGATCGGAGATTGGACCAAATAGATAAGACTTTGCAGTAAATCTCAAAGTATAGATAAGAGACCTTCTTGTCTGATAGTTTCCTTCATAGTCGTCAGACATTGTAATACCTTCAAATATCACAGGAATATCTCTTTTCTCTCCGATTTGATCTACAAGATCAACAGTCAGATTATATGAAGGTTGAAAATATGGTAAAATCTGCTCTATAATTTGAAGCATATCATCATTTAATTTTGAATATATGCTTAACTCAAATGCCATGTTATATGGAACGGGCATAAAGGTCTTTCGTACCTTTTTCTTATCACTACCAAGTGCAGAAATAAATGTTTGAGTAGAGGATACTTTTCTGGAAGGATCATAATTCAAACCAATCATCTCAAAAGACATTCTTGGGAGAGAAAGTTGAGTTGATTTATTCAGATCTGATACCTGCTCCAGTCTGGCAAGAAACTTTTGAGTAGGACCGTATGCAAGTGGAACCTTAAGTTCACTTACAGTATTATCAGAAGAATCCGTATGACGGATATTAATATCATTAAAGAGTGATCCAAATCCAATGACGGTTCTTCTTAATATTTCGTGGTAAAAATACTCAAACATCTTTCAACCAATACGATATACTATTTATGGATTCCCAAAAGGATTGCGTTCGCTGAAGTCAAGAATACCAGATGCTTCACTCTCAAATAGATCATTTTGAGCGTATGGATCTACAAGATTATCTGTATTAACAACTCTAATCTTATAAATTGCTCCAGATTCTGCACCTTGAATAATATCACTTGATAAGAAGTCTCCAGTGAGATTTGCAACTTCTAAAGTATTTGTTGTTGCATCCCACTCTCTTACACGAGCTGTATTTCCACTTACACTTCCAGTGATAACTTCGTTATAAGTAAATGTACCAATTCCAACAGTTGTACCAAAACCAACTGGTGCAGAAATTTGAACAGTTGGAGTAACACTGTATCCAAGACCAGCATTTGTAATGTAGACTGCTGTTACAATACCGGCACCACTGATGTATGCATGTGCCTTTGCTGTAGCAGTCGCAACTCCAGAAAGGAATACTTCGTTTGTAAAGGAAACACCTGGTGCAGTGCTATATCCAGAACCACCGCTTGTGACAGTGACAATACCAATGACACCATCTCCGATTGTAGCGGTTGCTGCTACACCTACTCCACCGCCCCCAAAGAACGCCACAGAAGGTGCTACAGTGTACCCATAACCAGCATTTACTACTTCTACACCCTGAACCTTAGAATCTGATTTATCTCCAGTACAGTCAACTAATCCACCAATCATAGTTGCAACACCAACAGCAGTGAGTCCGCCAGCTGGCGCAGAAGAAATAGCAACTCTTGGTGCTGAAGAGTATCCGTCACCTCTATTTGAAAGTGTAAAGAGTCTTACGCCACCATTAACAATATAAGTATTTGCTGTTGCTGTTGCCGCGCTAGAAACAAGAGTCAGAGTTTGAATATAACCTTCATCCTTAACATTATCATCAATCTTATCAACTCCAGTATCAAGAACTTCATCTTCATATCTAAAGAGTTCGCAAGTCAGTTCATAAACATAGTTTTTTTGAAGTTGGTAGAATGGTTTTTCATGTTCTACAAACTTAATTTCAAAAAGTCTATCTCCTAATGGAAAATATATTAAATCACCTTCTTTTGGTCTAGTAGCAAGTTCAATATCTGCTAAGTTTTTTGTAAGAGGAGTGATATACTCTTCAAACCTTTCTTTTGAGATTGTAAGAGTTAAATCATCTAAAGGTTGAACACCAAACTTTGACAGAATAGTTCCTTGCCCATCATATCCCTCATAAGTGTTTAAGTATGCCTCAAGAGGATGTGCATCATCAAATTTAGATTCTATAACTTCTCTTATAATAGTATTTGTTGTAGCATATTTTCTTGGAATATAATAAACTTCTACTCCATACATACGGAGTTGCTCATTAATTAAGTCTTGTATTAAAGACTGTTCTGTTTTTGAACCTTGCTGAAAAAATGGGTTAAGCATATCATCCAATCATATCTAAAGGTGGAAGTTCATATGTATTAGACATCTTCTCTAACAACTGGTCAAGTTCTCTCTGAGCATCATCATATATCTGTCTTCCATTAAGTTCTATACCACCAGGTAATTTTACTCCTTGGAATTTAATTAAATTTTGACCCCATTGTCTTTTAATTAATGCTGTCAAATATTTTTTTAAGAACGAATCATTATAAACTCTTGTAAAATCATTGGGATCTAAAAGTCTCCAACAATCTAAAATAATATATTCATCTACTGAAATGCTGTCCCAATCTATATCCAGATATAATCTATCTTGTCTTTGATTAAATCTAATTTGACTTTCTGGATTCAATAAAAAATCAATATCAGCAAGAGTTGTCTTTGTCATTGCATATGTCAACATCTCCATCGAACTGAAGAAGTATATATCATTCAAAAACAATTGATATTTTAGACTAAACATTCCACCTGATATTGTGCTACTATCAAATCTAAAAATTTTATTAACACCAATTACTGAAGGAGGAACTTGGATGTAGTTACTATTTTCAGTATAACTAAATGTTGTTGCTGTTCCAACAATAGTTGCATCTGCTGTTGTTGTTACAATACCTACTGAATTTGTCCCCTTTCCTCTGTCAATATCTTCTTGAGTTATTTTATATTTTAAATATGTCTGTACTACTCCATCAAAATGCCTTTCATGAAAATATTGTAGCGCATCATCTACAAGATCGTCTACTTGCTCATCGGCAACATTAATTTCGAGGACTGGAGCTCCTAATTGCCTTTTACAATAATCTATTAATTCTTGTCTAGATGCTGGTTGCGCCATTTGTACGACTTATCCTGTAATATTTAGGGGAACTACTTCGATTACAAATCATTTGGATAGATTTTTAAGAAGATCTTTAATTTCGTCAAGGTTTGATTTAATCTCAGAAACTTCATTTTCGATGTTTTCTATTCTGTGATCTTCTTTTTGTTTTTCTTGTCTTTGGGCAATATACTTTTCATAATCATTCATGTTTACATTTAAAATTGCGTTTGTATCAGGGTCACGTACAAGACTTACATGACCCTCTACTTTTGTATAGTCCATAATTATGCAAGGGCGATGGTTCTAAAGTCCCTAATTCTAGGTGGATATGCTTGGTTTGTTGAAGTACCAACAAGTTTTACACTGAAGTATTTAAAGGATGGTAGATTATCAATTGTAAATTCAAGGTCAGTATATCTTACTTGACTTTCAATCAGTGCGAGTGTATCCGACTTAGTAAAGAACTTATCTGGAGAACCATCGTTTTGTGAACTATCAATGACCTGACCACTCTGGAGGAGGTTTGAATAACCTGGGAATGGTTGATAGATTAATTGGTCAGTTTCTTCATTTGCAATTGCATAGAATGCTCTGACATCACTAAATCTATTGATGTTCGCAGCCATGAAGATCTTAATAGCAGTTGCAGGTGCTTCCAAGGAAATTGGAGTAGATGCATAAACAAATGAGTTCGGATCATTAAGAAGGTTTGAAGTTCTATTATCAGTTACATAATTTGTGATTGGTCTGTTGACTCTATTTGAGGTAAGAATCATTGCGACACGATTCAAGTCAATAACAGGAGAAAGGGCGGCGTTCGCAGACGTTAATGTTAATGCAAGAGTCAATGATTTATTTCCTTGCAGAGTAGGAAGCAAGTTAGTTTCATTAATTCTAGATGCAATAAGTCTTGAAGAATCCAGATAGTTTTCTCCATTCAGTGTAATTGGTTCAAATCCCTTATCAACATAAGAAATTTCAGTTCCATCAATACTAGTACCACTAATCGTTCTAATCTGTGCTTCAATATTGGTTCCTTGAGGAGTAATATTTTCAACAATTGGTGTAATAATTTCATACTGAATGTTTTCAGTAGTCTTAATCTTATTTCCACCTGTGGACTTGGTGCTATTGAGATAAAGTTTTGGGAAACTTGTTCCAACACTTCTGTCTACACCATCTTCTGACATATCAAGTTTAATATTATAGAAGTCTAATCCAATAGAATCTGTTAGTGTAGAGTCTGCCAAGTTATGAATCTTATTGATTCTACGAAGAGAAGCAGATCCCAATTCATACTTCTGAATGAAGTCTCCAGCGTCATATCCAAACGCAAGAGTGTTATCAACAGAACGAGTAATTCCAGTCAGATTATTGCCAGATATTCCGCTATAAGAAATAATCTCTTCACCAATCTTGGCATATCCAAGATTTGTAGTTCCAACTCCCACGTTCTCAAATGTTCCAAAGTTGCTTGCATCTGCAACAGTAATGTCAGCAGTAGAAGATGTTGAATAGTTTGCAGTCAATTTGGTTGACGGAACGTCTCCAGCAACATCAGCAATCTGAACTCTATTGATAGTAGAATGCATACCGTGGTTCTTTTGATTAACCTTGATGTGTAGACCATCGGTTACATTAGTTGGTGCTGCGGGTATGGTAACATTTGCACCACTACTTGAGTTTATGTCTGTAGTTATACCAGAGTTATTGGTGTACCTCATTGTTCCAACAGATCCAACCAGGAAGTCTCCTTGAACATTATCAATAATCAGTTCATTGATCCCTGTAATATCACCAACCGAGAGTCTAATGTTTCGTCCAAGAGAATTTAAACCAACATTGGTTACCGTCAATACATCACCTACAGAATATCCAGTTCCACCATTGGAGATGGTTGCTGCAAGAGCAACTCCATTTTCAATAGCAAGGTTTACGGTGGCATCTCTTCCAGTTCCAGTGACATTACTAGCAGCAACATTTGAATATACAAAATAACCAGAAGAAGGAGTATAACCAATACCAGAATTGGTAATAGTTAAGGAACCAGTTGCTGTTCCTGCAGAACCAACATAATTGCCAGTTGCATTAGAACCGTGCTGACTGATAGTGTTTCCAAAAGTCAAATTGGGTTCTTGTAGAGTAGAACCGAGACCAACTCTAATTCTATTAGAAGAAATTTCTATAGCGTCCTTGATTACAAATTTTGAATTATCTGTATCAATATTTGTAATTGGATTATAGAAATTAACTGTTCCTTGGGGAGCAAATATTGCTCTATTTAAGTTAAACTTAAGATCCTCATATTGACTTGGATTCCAAGTTTCTCCGTTTTGTGACTTATATAGAGAACCAAGAAGTGGTTGTGCAGTAACAACAACTTGTCTAGATTCATCTTCATTTGCAGAGGTTACATCAATTTCACCAAGTCTAGAAATCCAAACAGTATATTCATTACTATCAGAAAGCAGTACTATAGAATGATATTCACCACCAGTTAAGTAAACTGGAGACTTGAATGTAATTTTGGTAGAAAGAGACGCATCATCAGAAACTACAACATCATCAGGATCGATAACAACTTCACTGAATGGATATATTTCGCTAGTTGGAATTCCAAGTTTTGTTGGACGAAGTTGTGCTGTAACTGGTAAATCTGCGTCTTTTGATCTGAAGTAAACATCTACAGAAGTTACAAAGATACCACTAGTTTCATTAACAAAGAATGATTGTCCAAGAGGATCCCTACCATTTCTACATCTACGATTTCTTGCTTCGGTAGAGTTTGCAATTCCACGTAGAATGTCATTAAGACCACCACCATTATCTCTAACGTGTCCTTGCCAAT
>Ga0181369_1000348_pt1 | contig 13094 bp, 1 predicted proteins | sample LowvirmetaG_8_FD_130088 | JGI IMG/M metagenome (GOLD analysis project Ga0181369, IMG submission 130088) | Marine viral communities from the Subarctic Pacific Ocean - Lowphox_04 viral metaG | ecosystem: Environmental > Aquatic > Marine > Oceanic | place: Subarctic Pacific Ocean | collected 2015-11-29 | reverse complement strand
GATGCTGCAGGTAAGCCTGTGTTTAAGGATGACCAAGAGACGGTTGTTAAAGATTTTTTAAGAAACAGGATACAGCAACAGATTGACGTGAAGCTTGAGTCTAACACAGCAGGTTATAAACCAACACCACCACAACCAACGGGGGGGGGTGGTCTTACTAAAAGTCAAAAGCAAACAGCCCTTACAAATATGGCTAAGTTAGCATATTCAACAGACACTAAAGATGTATTAGAGGCTATAAATGCATTAGAGGCTTCAAATCCGGGGCTTGATATTGATGTACAAGGTAACACAGTAGTTATGACACAGGGAGGTGTAACACGTACAGTAGATATGAAAGAAATAAAAACTATTGATTCATTTTTAATACAGCACGGTAACTTTATATTAGGAAGCGACAGACAGATAGATGACATAGATAAATTAGTAACTGCGGGAGGGTTTATTCCTGCAGGTTCTACACTTCGAAACGTTGGTAAAGACACCCCATTTAATGTAACAGGAACAGGTGTTGCAGATACACTTGAAACTTTTGAAGAAAGTTTTATAAGAACGGAAGGTAATAAGTTTAATATTCCTAAAATAACAGAAGCCGCAAATACTGAGATAAGTGAATCCGATGAAGAGAAAGCAGTAGCTGAATTTAGTTCAATGGTCAGTTCTTTACCTCACACAGATAAAATAGTTGTAAGGGATTATAATATTGGAATGGGGATAGTGGTTACAATACCTGCTATGAAGGGTTCAGTAAAAAAATCATATGACATAGATTTAACGGACATAAATACTGTAGTAGCACAAGCTAAAGCTGCACGAGACGCAGTTATTATGTACTCACTATCAAGAGATAGTATCTTAAAAGATGAGAAAGAAAAAGAGAAATATGTAAAGGTTAATAAAGGTAAAGCTAAACCTAAAGAAGAAGCAGAGGAAGATACAGGACAAGAAAATTTATCCCCAACTAATCCAACAGGAGTAGGCTCACAATATTAATAAAAAGTAATATGAACGAACAGGCTATACAAGACGCATATAAATTATTCGTTGACAATGGATATAATAAATCTATAGATGAATTCAAAGTATTGATGAATAGCAACAACAATGCACGTGAAGATATGTACAAGTTGTTTGTTAATCAAGGATACAGAAAATCTAAAGAAGACTTTAGTATACTTATGGGAGTGTCTTCAAAGACACCTGTAAAAAAAAAAGACGAAGGTATGGAATTACCTTCGGAAGATGGTTCTTTGGATTCGTCAGAGACTGAAAGTTTAGCTCAACAAAAACAATTCTTAGAAGGTACAATGCAGCAAAGTCCTGTAGAAAGTACAGATGCATTTAAGCCTCAATCCGCAGAGGCTTTAGCTGTAGAGGAAGAAGTGGTAGAAGAACCACAGATTGTATCTCCCGAACTACAAGAAGCAAGGCTCGGACCAACAGATGAGGAAAAAAGAAAATCTGAACTCCTTGCGGATGTGTCACAATTTAAAGCACAGTCAAAAGAAAGATTAGAGGAAAGACAAGCCAAAGTAACAGAAGGTTTAGAGAGGGAAGATATATTACTATCAGAAGATTTTAATAATGCAATCAACGCCACTACCCCTGAAACAATAAATTTACCACAACAAGATGCTGTAAAATATTACAATGATTTGTATGGGGATTATGGATTTACTTTTAGAGAAGCAGGCTCAGGTATGAGTGATGCAATAGAAGGTTTTGTTTTATTAAGCGATGGCACAGTAAAGACCAAAAGATTTAAAATCAATTCAATGTTTGTTAACAATGCTGACACAGCAGAAAACATACAAGAATTTGTAAAAACATATGCAACCACCCCTGATGAGGATAGAAGTATTATTGAAAGCAATGATATGAAATCCGCAATTAGAGCTCAAAACTTAAGAGACGTTGCTCGTAAAAATGAAGACGGAACAGAGTCCACTGTGCTATTTGAGTCAGCAGTAATTGATGGAAAGAATGTAGTCTATCCAACACTATTCCCCATTAACCCCGAACTAAAAACATCAGACCCTGATTTTTGGAATGAGCTTGATGGTATGGATGCTTATAAAGAAGCATTAAAAAGAAAGGAAGTATTTGTTTTTGATAATGAAGAAAAAGCAAACGATTTTGCACGTGGTTCTTGGAAGGAACTAAGTAACGCTGATGCGGAAGGTTATTCTTTTTTTAATGATAGAGGGTATGACTATTTAGATGTTAAGGAAAAATACGATGCCTATAGAGAGGCACAAGATAGAATTGATTTTATAGAAGAACATAAAGACGTAAATTATGCTGAGTTTAATTCTTTGTCAGATGAAGAGAAAGAATTGTATGGAGACCTGTATAGAAGTGATGGGACTATACGTACAGATTTAGATGGCATATCTAAGAAACTTGAAGACACGGTAGAGGGGTTGGAAGATTTTATTATCGATGACGACCTTCAAACCTTAAGAGAGGACTTTGATGTATACATAGATGATAAATACAGAAAGCTTTCTCAAGAAGCTTCTATTTCAAAAGAAACCATAAATGTAATAAGGGATGCTATAGATAAAAAATCTATATCAACATTTGGTGTCCCCTTATCTGAGCTTAAAGATTTCGTACCTCAAAATGAAGAGCAGGCTGAATTAAAAGAGTTATATAACATAGCAAATGAAAAGTTAAAATTTAACTCACAGCAGGCTGCAAGAAACTACCTTAACGCTGAAACTTTTTTAAGTGCTAAGTTTAACAAACAACTAAGCGGTAAGTTGTTAGAAGATATGGAGGCGTGGAAGGATGCTGTTGGAAAAGCAGGAGAACAGGGGACGGCAAGTATTGAGATAGCAAAAATGGCATTGGGTATTACTGATATAGATGACAAGGATTCATTAATGGAGGCTGCTGAAAAAGTAGCCAATGCTTTAGAAGCAGCCAACACAGGAAATACAAGTAGAGCGATGTCAAGATACAACTCTTCAAGAGGTTTTATAGAAGGTTGGGATGCGTTTGCAGACAACCCCATTGAACTTATAACTACGTTTACAGCATCAACTATAAATCAAATGCTTCCTTACGGTATGTTTGTTGTTCCTACCTTAATTACCACAACATTAGCAGGTGCAGGATTAGGAGCATCAGGTTTTATTACAGGACCCGGTGGTCTTGCTACTACAGGAGGCGGGGCATTAGCAGGGTTAACTTTTGGAGTAAAGGCTTCAACGGCAGCAGTAGGATTCGCAATGGAATATACCAATGAGGTATTAGATGCCGCAAGGGAACGTGGTGACATAACGGACCCAAAAAAATTTGCAGACATAATATCGAACCCTGAGGTTTGGAAAGAGGGAAGCAGAAGAGGATTTAAGAGGGGTCTGCCTATATTGGCTACTGACATAGTAATGGCAAAGGGAGCGGGTCGTATATTTACAGGAGCTCGGACTGCATCAAAGGGTAGAAAAGCTGCAGCGTTTCTTGCAGAGCGTTTTATAATTGACCCTCTTGGAGAGGGGGCAGGAGAGGCTTTAGCTCAGTTAGTGGCTGACGGTGAGCTCGATGGAAAAGAAACTTTTGCAGAGATTTTGGGGTCGGTTGGTATGAACTCAGCAGCAGGTGCATTAAACGTTGCTCAGGATGCAATGAACAATTCTAAAACACAAATAGCAAACGAGCTTACCACTATAGATGGTTTGAATAAAGAGTTAAGTGGCTTCTTAGGTTCTACTCCTTCAAGAGTATCAGCGTGGTCAACCAATATGGAGAAATTAGGTCAGATTAGTTCTGAGCAAAATCAACGTATACAATTAAACCTTGGTCTACGTAAAGACGCAGAAAATATTTTATCTGCTACACCGGGCAGAACATCAAAGAAGGTTCTTGAAAGAACAATGGAGCTGATGGCGGCTGAAGAAAGATTAACTTCTACAGAGAAAAGAAAACAAGTATACAGTAAAAAGATAAAAGAAATAAATGAAGAGCTTGCTGAGTTAGCCGAAACCAAAACTGTACGTAAGAAAGGTGAGGGAGAGAACACTCAAGTAAACTTAACAGGACTAATAGGTAAAAGACAAACCTCAGATACCGATATAAGAAAATCTACAAAGGCATCTTATAGTATTGACGGTAGGACTATGGGTCGTAAAAAGTTTATGGATATTATCAATGATATGTCTCCTAAGGAACTTGCAAAAATAAAAAATTATAGTGTAGTTAATGACCTACAATCTTTAAAAATAGCAAGAGAAAAGTTTGGTAGCCCTGAAATAGTAACCGCTGACACACAGGTTGACACACAGGTTGACACACAGGTTGACACACAGGTTGATGGAGATACTGAAGCAACTACTGCAGTAGACCTTGAGGTAATTGATTTACCTGAAGCTGTTAATAAACCTAACAAGAATGATAAGCAATCACTTGAAAATGATTCGTTTGAACAAACAAGACTTGATGGTATTCTTTTAGGTATTTCTAACAAAATAGAGCAAGGCAGAAAACTAACGCCATTCCAAGAAAATGTAAAAGAAAAATATAGTGAACGATTAAATGAAGTAACTACATCTAAAAACATAGAACAAGAGAAAGCTGACTTAGAAGATACTATTAAATCTCAAATGAAAATAAGAGCTCAAAGGAAAGTTGAAACTAAAGAAACAGTACTTAATGCAGTTGAAAAAACAAAGAAAGCAATTGCTAAGATTTTACCTAACGTAGATGTAAAGGTGTATGAAAATGAAAGTGATTACTTAAAAGTAAAAGACGCATCCAAAGGTGATGGTGGAATGTATGACGGTAAAACCATACATATAAACTTAAGTAATTCAAACAGCTCTACAGTAGCTCACGAAGGGTTTCACGCTTTATTGCTTAACGCAGTAAAGAATGATGAGAAGCTTGCTAAAAAAATATCTGACGATATGGTTCGTGTGGTTCAGAAAAAACTTCCTGAAAATAATAAACTTAGGATAGCTATAGAAAAACACGCAGCAAAGTATGAAGGTAAAATTCAAACAGAGGAACAGATTGCTGAGTTAATTGGATTACTTTCTTCTGAAGAGTTTGGGTATACAAAACTTGAGAGTGGTGTAAAGGCTACTATAAAAAAATACTTGGTAAGACTTGCGAAGAAACTTGGTATACCATTACCAAAAGATTGGGGTAGCGACCAAGAGGTTGTTGACCTTATCGATACTATTTCAGGTAAACTAAAGACAGGTGAGGCTATAACTGAGGGGGATGTTAAGTTGTTGGATAGTGAAGAAGGAGGGGAGTTCTTGGAAAATCCTGCAGAAACACTAAGCAGAAAACAGATTGGAGATTTTAATGTTTCTTTTACTGAGCAGGATAATATAAATACTTACATCAAAGATGGAAGAGTAACTGAACCTGATGATTTAAGTTTCTTAAAAGATTTGCTTACCACTATCACATCTCCTGACGATATGTTAGCGGGACAAATAAAATATAAGAATGACGTAATATTTGAAGGAGAGGGAGGAGTATTTTTTGTAACTAAGTTTGGAGATGTGTGGGCATCAGGCAAAGTAGGTACAGCAAATGCTATTGCAACTGCATTGAACAAACAGTTAAAAGAAAATAATGGCAGGGCATTTTTAACACTTACTAAAGGAACTGATTCTAAATTAGTAAGTAGTGCGTCAGGTGTGAACTCTACACTTGCTATATTAAATACGATGGTTGATGAAGAATTAATTAGTACTTCAACATTTAGAAGAGCAGCAATAAAATCTATAAAAATAGAAAGAGAGAAAGTAATTAAAAAAGCTAAAAAAGCCGCAAAGAAAAAAAAGAAAACATATATTCCTATAACAGATAATAATATTAGCTTGAAAATGTCGGCTGACGATTTGAAATCTAATATAAATAAATTCTTTACTGACCCTACTACATCTACCTTTGAGACAAGAGGAAATATAGTAAAGGATATGTTAGCAGAGATTGCCAAAAACATAGATAAGGACAAGCAAAAAGATATTGCTAAGTTTTTAGGTGGTGATGTTAATAAAAAAATAGGTGTAGGAAATACAAAATTATCACAATCATTTTCAAATTTAGTTTCTAATATAGCTTCTGAAAAATTAACTAAAGGATTAAGTGTCGGTGATGTATATGCAGTTATAGAAATAAATAGTGAGGTTGAAGTAAAAAAAGATAGTCACCCAAGTTATCCATTTCATATATCTTTAAAGGATGGAAGTAAACCTATTTTGCATTTACCTAAAAATAGAGAATCAGGTAGTAAAATTTTAATTCAGCAATCAGGTAAAGAATATGCTGTAAGGAATGTAAGTGTAGTAGAAGGGAGATACAAGAATGATACTGAAATTAAGCCCGACACTCGTAAGCAGAAGGGCGAGACTAAGCCTGCGGTTCGTAAGCAGAAAACAATGCAGCAAGTTGCAAGGGAGTTTAATATGTCAGAGACAGGATTCTTTCCTAAAAATGTTGACTCTTATTTTTTAAAGAAAGCAATATCCAAAGCACAAGGTGATTACGGAATAAAGAAAGCACGCACAGGAAGTTTCTTCTTGGTGGATGGAAGAGGAAGGATAGTAAAGGATTTGTTTAGAAGACCACAGACTCGTAAGCAGAAGGGTATTCAGCAGGCTATGGAAAACGGTGAAGTGATTCAGACAGACTCTGAGCTTATATTCTTCAAGGGTATGCAGCCGAAGATGAAGAACGGTAAGCCATTCTCTGTACATAAAATCAAGAAGGGTAGCTTCGCAGCGTTGGATAAGAACATAGCCTTGGACTACAAGGGTGACAAGCCACTTAAACAATTCACAATACCTGAAGGCACAACCGTTGAGGTTGTGAACCTACCGTCTGATGAGATTAGTATTTACAGGAGAAATGAAGAGAAGGCAATCGATGCGTCTGACGCACAGGTTGTGAAGTTGGTTACCATAGATTCACGTGGTAAGTCACAGCAGTATGTCATCAAGGACGATGCTATACTAAAGACATCCAAGGATGTTAAAGAGGACTCAGTTAAGCCTCAGGATAGTCAAACATTTATAGCACGTAAGCAGAAGGGTCTTATAAACTTTACTGAAAAGGATGCCATTAAGTTCTCTAAGATTGGGGTAAATGATGCAAGAACAATTCAGGCTATGAACAGCATTGGATTGTCGGGCGTTAAGTTTACCGAGGAGGGTGTCAATAAAAAAATAAAGGAGACCCTTGACAAGCTGTATAAAGATACAGACAATTACTTATTAGACAAGGACAGCCAAGAGATAACAAGGTTGATTCAATTTGAGATTGATGCTGCTGAAGACCGTGGGGATTCTGAACGGGAAATAAATTTCTACAAGAGTCAGTTAACTGATGGTGATGCAAGGAAAAAGTTTATATTAGAATTAAAGAATACTCAGGAAGAGACGGCAGACCAATGGGTCTCATACTTAAAGGAATCAGACTATAGTGATGCGTTCAAGTACCTGATGTTAGACGCTGTTCTTACAAACAACTATGACTTAAAAAGTTTAAAGTACAAGAAGAGAACCAACACAACTACAAGAAACATCTCTCCGTTTGATGCAGGCACGTTGGCTATGCTTTACGCAAGCGACAGTAAGAACCTGTTAAAGAGTTATGTTGAGATGCAAAAAAATAACTTAGACAACATAATTAATGCGTCTCAAGTTAAGTCAACAGAGGAGGGCAAGTGGCTTAAATTTGACGGAGGTCCTAACGCTGCAAACTTACAAGAGACAGCCAACTCTCTTTCTCAGTTAGTTCAAGATACTTATTGGTGTACAAAAACAAACGCATTAGGTCAACTAAAGGGAGGTGACTTCTATGTTTACGTAACGGGTAAGACTCCAAGGATAGCCATAAGAATGGAAGGCGATAGTGTTGGTGAGGTTAGAGGTAACGCCTCATCTAAGCAGGACTTAGAAGGTGATATGCTTCCCGTTGCTGATAAGTTCCTAAAGGATAATATTCCTAACGACAGTGGCAAGAAGTGGTTGGATTCTATTGCCTTCAATAAAAAAGCCAAGGAATTACTTAACAATATGCTCACTAATGGTATAGGTGAAAAGGAAATAAAAGGGTATGTAAGCATAGTTAGTGAAGGGAAAAGGTTTAACACCGACTATGGAGAGAATGGTTTTGTAACAAAAATAAAAAAACAATTTAAAGGAGATAATATTAAGCCTGAGGTAAGGGAACTTGTTGCATTTGGATTTAGAGAGTTTAACCCTAAGACAACCAAGTATTTTATTGGTAACTTTCATTTTCAATTTGACCAAGCTAATGATGTTATATTAGAGTTAGGCAACTTAGAATATATTAGTGGTTATGCTGATTTCAATGACTCTAATATCACATCCTTAGGCAACTTAGAGTCTATAGGTGGGAATGCTGATTTCAGAAACTCTAATGTTACAGACTTAGGCAACTTAGAGTCTATAGGTGGGAGGGCTTCTTTCTATGACTCTAATGTTACATCCTTAGGTAACTTAAAGACTATAGGTGGGAGAGCTATTTTCGCTAGCTCTAATATAACATCATTAGGTAAGTTAAAGTCTATTGGTGGGAGTACTTATTTCGCTAGCTCTAATATAACATCATTAGGAAACTTAGAGTCTATAGGTGGGGCTGCTGATTTCAGAGAATCTAATGTTGCAGACTTAGGCAGCTTAAAGTCTATTGGTGATACTGCTAATTTCAGTGACTCTAATATAACATCATTAGGAAACTTAGAGTCTATAGGTGGGACTGCTTTTTTTGAAGACTCTAATGTTGCAGACTTAGGCAGCTTAAAGTCTATAGGTGGGAGGGCTCAGTTCAGTGACTCTAAGATAACATCCTTAGGCAACTTAAAGACTATTGGTAGGATGGCTATTTTCAGAGACTCTAATGTTACAGACTTAGGAAACTTAGAGTATATAGGTGGGAGGGCTTATTTCAATAAATCTAAGATAACATCCTTAGGAAACTTAAAGACTATAGGTGGGAATAAGACTATAGGTGGGAATGCTAATTTCGTCGGCTCTAAGGTTACAGACTTAGGGAAGTTAGAGTCTATAGGTGGGAATGCTAATTTCTTAGACTCTAAGATAACATCCTTAGGTAACTTAAAGACTATAGGTGGGAATGCTATTTTCGCTAGCTCTAATATAACATCATTAGGTAAGTTAAAGTCTATTGGTGGGAGTACTTATTTTGGAGATAACACAACCTTAGAAAATGAATGGAACAGAAGACAAGGAAAGCCAAACCCCCGTAAGCAGAAGGTGGATGAGCAACCAAAGACTCTTACAAATGAAGAGAGTAAAGGTTTACTAAGAGATGATGAATCGCTTACAGAGATTGTTAGAATAGGTAGAGATAACAACTACTCAGACTTATCTATACGTGAAGTGTTAAAGGGTAGAGGATTCCCTGTTAAAAATATTGATAAGGCTATGGAGTTCAATGTTGAATTCTTTAGCAGAAGAAGTAAGAACCTTCCCAATGAATTTAAAAGAATAGAAGGTGACAGAAATACAGGAGTAAGTGGTATAGAAAGAGCAGCTAAATTATTTAATGATATAAATAATAAGCTCTTAAAATTTTCTACCACGCAGGGACCATACAGGATAGGCAAGAAGAGAATCAAAACCTATAGTGAAATACGTCAAAAAGCTCAACAGATTTTAAAAGACCACCCTATATATAAAGCTCAACCGGAACAGGTACAGATGGAGTTAATAGTTGGGTTGGATAAATCAATTGGATTCAGCAGCAATAGAAGTGTTACACAAGAAATAAATATTGTTAAAGACCAATTAGCTCAGAGAAAAACATCTAAGGATAATATACAGCAATCTAAGTTAGCTCTTAAGAATTACATTAGAAAATTTTTACCTCAATCTAATACCTATACACAGGCACAGATTAATAAACTTATTCAGGCTGTACAAAATATAACGAAGCCTGAGGACTACGATGCACAGCTTGAAAAGGTAGTGAAAATAATTGAGAAGCAGCGTGAAAAAATAAAAACAGATTTGATGAAACAAATCTATAGTATTGCATCAAAAAAACAATCAAGTAAAAGTTTAGGTGCTAACGCAGTTATAAAATTTAAAAAGATAGCAGAGGTTATAAGGGCAGCTAAAATTAAAGACAACGACAAAAGAATTCAAGAGTTAGGAAAAATAAAAGCCCTGTTAGAGGATACCACTGTTAGAAAAATTAAGGGAGAAGAAACTTCTAACAAAGAGATAATTAAAGAAGCATATAATAAGGTAATTAATAATGAGAGGCTAACTAATTTAGAAAGGAATTTATTAGAACTTGATATAGCGTATGATAATTTTAGTGATATACGTGGTTTATCTTTAGAAGAGTTGCAGGAAAAATTAAAAGAAGTTCAGCAATTAAATAAAGATTCTATCAAGGATATGAAGGCTAATAAATTAGTCAAAGCCAAGCACGCACAGCGAGTTGAACAGGAAGCTAATAAACAAATTCAAGAAACAAACTCCTACTTGTTTGATGAAGATGGTGAACCTTTAAACATAGACCAATTAAACGCTAAGAAAACAAGTTTAAGGAAAGATATTTCTGCGACAGGTATAATAAAATCTGTGTATGAAAAACTTGTGAAAGATATATTTGGTAGAACAAATCAGGGGGCATTAGGTTTATCAGGAATTAAAAATTTTATGACCCACTTAGGTACTGTAACAAACTACTTAGATAGAAAAGGTAAGGGCTTGACCTTGTTTACTGACAGAGTGTATCGTGCCCTTAACAGAAGTGATGAGCTTATGTATCAGAATGAGAGAACCAATAAAATAAAACTAAATGAGTTAGCCATAGAGTCAGGTTTTGATTTAGGTTTTAAGGCGGTAACAAAAAGCCTTAACAAAAAATTTGGTTTTGACCTTAGAGGTATTATGAAGTTAAAAGAATTTACCGCACTAAACGATAAAGGTAAGCCTTATAAAATTAAATTAAACGCCAATCAACTTTTAAGAATATATGCTTTATCAAAAAATCCTACGCAAAAAAGACTATTAGAGAATACAGGGTTTGATAAAAAGCAAATAGAAATTATAAAAAAAGAACTTGGTCCTGAGCTAATTAATTTTGCTGATAGTGTAATTAATTACTTAAGTACAGATTATTATGACAGTGTTAACGCAGTGTATTCAGTAATGAATGATACGAACTTAAGTTATATAGAAAATTATTTTCCTACTAAAACAATATCTAATAATGTTACTGTTGATATGATAAACAACAGCAGCTTCGGTGAAATATTTGATGCTGATACAAATTCTGCTTTTCAAGAACGAACTAATGTTGGAGGTTTAGTAAACCTTCAAGAAGGTAATTTCTCTGATACGCTAATGAACCATTTTGAAACAATGGAAAGGTATAAGGCTTATGCATTTACTGTTAAAGATATAAGCGACTTGTTTGAAATTAAATCAGTGCAAACTCTTTTAGAAGCCACTCAACTTAAAAATGTAACAAAGACCTTACTAAATGTAGCTATCAATCCTAAAGGTTATGCTTCAGCTATGGGTCTTGCTACTGAACGAAACTTCTTAAGCTTTGCTCAAAGGAGAATGATTGATTTTACTTTAGGTTTAAAACTAATACAGATTGGTAAGCAGGCTACATCTTTTGTAAATGCATTTAATCAATATAGCTACCTCCCTGAAGACACTAAGGTTCCAAGATTAATTCAATTTCCTGTTGATGTTTTAGGTTTTTCATTTGACCTTGCGGCATCTACTTTTGAAATGGCAAGGGGTATGTTTGGAGATAAGGGTGCTATAAAAAAAATGAGAGAGGTATCAGCTACCTTTGATAAGCGTATTGAGAAGGCACTTGAAGGTGAAGTTTACACGCTATCTACAGGAGATTTAACTCTTAAAGAATCAGGACAACCTACAAGTAAACTTGCTAAAGCAAGGAGAAGAGCGAGACAAGCGAAGGGTGCAGGAACGGGAATCGGAGATATTCTTGGGGTTATGGGTTACTATGTAAACTATAGAAGGAATATAAAGAATGGTATGAGTGAGGCGGCTGCATTAGAAGCTTTCAATGACTATAACGAAACACAACAATCAAGAAGAAATACAGAAAAAACTTTATTACAGTTAAGCGGAAGCCCTTTCATAAGGTTTTTTACTTCATTTAGTAGCACTTTATTCTTGCAAGTAAATAAAGTAATGCAACACTCTACAAACATATCAAGAGATGTTAGGAATAAAAAGATGCCTGCAAAACAAGACATAAGAGGCTTGGTAATAAACCTTTCAATTGCAAATGCATTCTTTACTGCAATGTCAAATATTATGTTACTAACAAGTGATGATGATGATGATAGAGAATTAGCTTTCAAAAGAATTAAACAATCAATGATTGGATTGAATGTAGTATATGCTGTTCCGATTTTGGGTACTTCTATTCAGGGATTGTATGAAGCGTTCGGTGATGGAAACAAACCGAGTCCTGATTATGGTGTTGACCCTCTTCAACCAATGATTAGAAAGTATTTAAAACAATATAAAAAAGACCCTGATGATATTTTAAATACTTATGTTAAGCCTATGATTGAAATAGCAGCAGGAGCAAATTCTGACCCTATCGTTGGAACGTATAACTCCACTGTGAATGGTCTATTACAAAGCAATACTTCAGAAGAAGAGTTTAATAAAAATATGTCTGATTTTTTTGGTATCACTCCTTCATATCAAAGAGGATATGGTCAGACGACAAGTGATAAGTTGGAGGGGGTAATACCTTTAGGAGGTATCAAAACTAAAGCACAGCTTAAGCGTTACGACCCTGAACTTTATGATGAACTTTATGGAGAAGCAGATGAAATAAAAAAAGAAATTAATGAAGAGAGAAAAGAACTCTATAAGGATATGGGATTTATAGAGATAGGAGGTAAATTATATCCTGATGAAGATTAGTCTCTTCAAAGAGACTAATAATATTTGATGTATCTAAACTCCTTCTGCTTGTCGTAGTATATCATAAGCTCCTCATCGTTAACGGCTCCGGCTCGTGGCTTACGTCCACCCCACCTGACATCACCTCTTAGGTGCGTTGGTTTG
>Ga0181369_1000346_pt1 | contig 13105 bp, 17 predicted proteins | sample LowvirmetaG_8_FD_130088 | JGI IMG/M metagenome (GOLD analysis project Ga0181369, IMG submission 130088) | Marine viral communities from the Subarctic Pacific Ocean - Lowphox_04 viral metaG | ecosystem: Environmental > Aquatic > Marine > Oceanic | place: Subarctic Pacific Ocean | collected... | reverse complement strand
CCTTCTGTTCCGTCTTCAAGGCAGACCATGTAATCGTACATTGTTCCGCTCTGTCCCGTCCATGTATTGTCGCTTTTATTAATCGACTTTATTTTACTTGTTCCCATTTTGTTTTAATTTAGGGGGTTAAAAATTCTTCTTCAAATTCACAATGTTCAAGGCATTCAGAGCATATGTCCCAATCTCCGAATTGTGGTGCGCCACAGCATTCACTTATCATTTTGTTCTGTTTGTTCGGACGTGTTCCTTGAGTTGAGAGATGAGGCGATCGAATTCCGCGTCTTCATCTCGGAGGTTTGCTGCGAAGTCGTTGTAATCCTTCGCGGGATTCTCGTTTACCGAGGTCTTCACACATATATATCTGTTCCGTTTCATTGCTCTTTGTTTTTATTCAAATCGTTTATTCTCCTTTCTACCTCATCAAAAGCCCCGCTCAAGTTGAACAGATGAAGCCGTAGTTCATCGTCATCATAATCCAAAGCTTTACAATACTTCTCTAAAGTCTCAAAGTTTAGCTGCTTCATTATCGTAAGCTCTCTTCAATATCGAATTCAATCATCCCCATATCAATCGGAAAGAGCGTATCATCCAAACCATCGTCTCCAAAGATTTCAATCTCTTGAGTCTCTTTCGATGGGTGGTCTTGACAAAGGGTAATCTTTTGGATGCTAATAAAAGGATCGGAGGGAGGTGTATCATATGAACCGCTTTCTCCGGCGGGCATCTCATATTCTACCTCTAGCCATGTATTCTCGTTAAGTTGAATTGTGTGGTCTTCCATATCTATTTGTTTTGTTAGGTTGCTTTCTGTTTGCTTGGTGCGGTCGAGCACCTCTTGAAACCATTCGGGTTCGTTCTTATTTTGCTGCATAATCTGCACGATTAAAATTATGCTTGAGGAAAAAAGTGCAGTGACGTTTCAAGTCCATCGCTTCGTAAAAAAAGGAACTACCATCCTCGAGGCTTTCTTGACCGTCGTAACCAACAAGAGTCCAGCTCCCGCAGCTTGAGTTCTGTTCTAAGGTAAAAATGCATCCGTTAACTTGGTACATATATTCCCAAGTGTATCGCTTTTTGAGGTTGGTTACTTTGTTCATGGTCTGTTTGTTTCGTTTGTTGTCACAAAGATATACGTTATTTTCGTTTTACCAAACTTTTTTTAAGAAAAGAGACAAAAAAAAAGGGAGACCCCGTTGGATCCCCCTCTAAAACAAAACAGATGACACCGCCAACGATGAAAAGCGGATGGTCAAATTTACGTCAAGATTTCGCGCTTCCAAAATAATAGTTCACCACCTGACCAACGAGAGTCCCCTCAGCGAATCCGAGGATATGAAAGAACACCTCTTTATCTTGTATTCCCGTCATCGCCCAAATAACCATGACAACGCCGATTGTCATTGCAGCGATTCCGACGATTGCTTGCATCCAATCCCTTCTTCCCGTTGCTTTTGTGACATCAACCTCTCTTTGTCTCGCGTTGGCTCTGTCCTCGTTCTCTAGTTCTATCAAAAGCTTGCGCGCTTCTCTTTTCTCTTCGTCGCTTTCCGTCGTGGAATCTATTAAAGCTCCGATTGCTTGCAGCGCATCGCCTCCCGGTATTACATCCCCAATGGCATCAAATACCTTCGGAGCTTTATTTCTAAACCATCGACCGAGCTTCGTTTCTTTTAGTGGAGTTCGTGGCATTGTATATCGTAGGATTTCCCTTGTGGTTGTATTGTAAACTTCCAACCGCCTAACCTAGGAACAGAGAAACCTTTCTCTACTTCCCACCCGATAGAGCGGTCTTTCTTTTTATATGATCCCGTTTGTACTACGTGTACGGTCTCTTGAGTATGTTGATATTGTGCGGATAGAACGTCCCTCATGACGGGATGGTACCACTTTTGATGAGTATGTCCTCGCGCTATTATTGTGGCTTGAGGATAGTCCTTCATATCTATATCAACATTTAGGACTCCTTTACTTCTTTTGGCGTTGCCTCCGTACCCGTGATGGTAATGAAGGGGGAAGCTCTTTCTGTGTCCGTCTCCGGTTTGACATTTGAGAACTACCCATCCCGCATAATATCCCGCAGCTACATTCCCTCCCATCGCGTTAAGTATTCCGACCGTCCTTTGTATTGTATCTATCCCGTGACGTTTCGTTATATTCGTTTCGTGGTTACCCATTGAGATAAGCTTTATCACGTCTTTATAGGGTGCAAGCTTAGAGGTACAATCCTTTATAACCTCATCAATATAAGCGGTGGCTTTTAACTCAGGGCGAAGAGCTGCGTAATCTCCGCGCGGGTCGAATCGCATCTGCATCAAATCGTAAAGATCGCCCAATATAAAAACCGCAGCCCCTTCTTCTCTAGCCATGTCTAGATGTTTAAAGAAAAGCCTTCGGTCACATTTAACAGAGTCAAAATGAACGTCCGAAAGGAGGTAGATACTTCTCTCCTCTTGGGCGTTCTGAAATTGCAACGGCATTACATGAATATCTCGGTCTTTCGTTAATAAGTCCATATTACGTGATTTTCTTTGAATGGGTCAACGTCGCAATGTATAAAACCCTTCCCTATCCCTATTCTCGTAATACCCACCTCCAAAAGAGCGTCGAGTATAATCCACCGCTCCGAAGAGTTTCGCGTTCTTATATCGGCTGCCAACCCGATGAGGTGTGAGGAGTTTTTACTCGCTCGCAGTCCTTGCTCTATGAGTTCGCGGTTGTAATTAACAGAACGGAAGCCCGACGTTATGACAAAAGGAATCCCCGCGTAATCTCTAGCTTCATCCAAAAGCTCCAAGAACTCCGGATCCATCATGCAACCCGTTCCCGGTTCATCGGGACTCTCAAATTCTTCGAGCTTGAAATACTTCATTTTTTGGCTAGTAGTAACTCAATTTTATGAACGGATTCAATTACTTCCTTCATCATTTGCTTCAATTCATCTTTATCGTTTTCAACGCGGATAACGCGTCCCTTCAGTTTTTCAATGTCGCGGTTTAGGTTTACCCACACCGCTATTATCCCGAGAAGGCTTGGGAGGATTGTGAGTATCGTTTCGATTGATATCATCGAGAAATTTCTTGAGTAGGGTTATATTTTCTTTACGGCTTTTTCTCATCCGAAATATTGCTTCATGAACTGACTCGAGGGCGTTCCCCCCGTGCTTATGCTCATCCCGCTTTGATAATAGTCTGCGGGTTGTGGTAACATATCCGCTCCCGTATTAGAAGAGTATTCCGGAAAAAGAGAGGAGTTATTGCAGAGATATTGATAAAGTCGGAAGGTGTAAAATTGCGCGTTCGTTCTTGCTCGTTCCGTCTCTCGGTGTAAATCGTCGGGAGAGATACTCGTTGTGTCATCGCTTACGCGAATAGCAAGCCCCCCGTTGTCGATTTTAACGTACAAGGAAGGCATTAAATCCACCATAGTCCACCAAAGTGTAGCTTTACGAACGTACTTGTCTAAAAGGGTCTCGTAATTGCCTGAAATCGTTCCGGCTGATATATCCGTCTTTAGCTTCTCCAGTAAATCCGTCCCCAAATAGAGTTGGATGTACTTGTCTTGGGCTAGAATCACCGAGGGAACAAGATAAGAATCCTCAATGCTAGCGTTTATGTTAGTGATCCGCTTAATGTAGTCGGGATTCACAAAAAGTACTTCTGCTTCTAGTGACATTTACTGAGGATTTAAAAAGCCTTTATTCGGCATATCGGTTGGACGTTGTGCGACTTTTTTATCATTTTCTTCGAGTCTCTTCGCATCGACTCCCGCCTCTCTAATAAGTTTTTTCGCTTGATTGACGGAGATTTTTTTGTTGTTCTTCCGGAGGTATGTATGTCTTTTCCAAAAATGGTGACATCTCGCGCCCCCTTTGTAGAACCAAATAGAATAGGTATTTGACCCATTCGGACCGAAGCCGGGATTCACTACTTTATCACCCGCTGCGATAATATCCTCTTTTCGGTACACCCTTCCCGCTTTTATCATCTTAGAGCAGAACTCACGGGTATCGTCGCTGATAGTTTCGGGAGCGTATTTATAACGGACTTTTATAAGGTCGGTATCTTGTTCCGATCCGGCTTGTGGTTTAGAGCTTGGAACTTTTGCAAACGAGAGCATCTCATCCCGCTTTTCTTCGAGATCGTAATCAACCTCGACATCATCAATTAGCTCCCATTCTTCGTCGATATCTTCGCCCTTATTCAAAAGCCAATCCGGCTCGTGCTTTAAATCCTCGCTAAGGGTTAGCACCTTAGAAGATAAACCGGAAGCCCTGAGAAGCGTTTGAACGGCTTCTTCGACAACTCTTCTATTAGGAAGAACGACGTTTTTCTCAAACAACTCAGCGGATTCGGCAAGCTCTCCACCGCCTCCCAATTTACCCGGTACGGCAACCCCGAACATCTGCGGACTTGTAACCCTATGTCCGACCATGATTTTCGCAGTTACTTCTTCCGAAAGAAACTGGTATTGATTGTGTGCGTCCGATAATTCAAACGGTTCGAAAATTGGTCTTCTTTCGGGATCGTCTGAATATGTGACGATGAACTTCCCCGCGTTACTTGAGCCGCTCATCTGTCTCTCGATATCCATTCGGATTCGGTTTCTCTCCTCTTGTGGCGGAATACCATTTAAAAAGTGGACGCGATAACTTGGTGCCATCCCGTTCTTTATATTGTTAATATGATACTTTCCGATCTCCTTGTCTAGCTCGATATATGAAATTGAACCCGTATAACACGGCTTGGGATAGTAGTAAGAACCGGGAGAGAATGGTTTTACATAGAGAATCTGTGTCGGGTGGTCGAGGTTTCTCTCAGGGTCAAACGTGCATATCTCCGACGGCTCTTCTCGACTATTGCTCCAGTCTCTTGAATAGTAATAATAATCAACTTTTTCGTCCTCGTTGACAAAGCCCGAACGGATGTTCTCAAAGGGAAGATGTGACACGTTCGCTATCGTTGTCCTATCGAGTGACCAATTCACTTCGAGAGCGAAACCGCCCTGAATTTGGAAGTCTATACAAGCCTTACGGAGTTCGTCGTTTAGATTCCATTGGTCAAAAGCGAGCCGACCATCTAAATCGCTCGCGTCGAACCCATCCCCGAAAACCATTGTTCCAATCGTTGTCGTTAATGCGTTATGAGTAGCCGACGAATGAAAGAGGTCAACGAGGTATTGAGGGAACAGATTGTCATCCCCATAATTAACAAATCCCTTCGTGTTTGCCGTTTCCGAGTAGCTCCTTTCTTGGTATTGGTTGAGTTTTAGTATGTCCATTATTGATAATAAATAACGTTATCGGGTACGTTGATTGTCGGGATATCATAGCCAACCTCACCGGATACTTCTAGTGTACCCTCTTCGATTAAGGCAACAACAACCGCATCCGTCGGATCAAGGTTCGTACTTGAGTTCTGACCATATACTTTATAAAAATATTGTCCCGCTTCTTCAAGTAATATATCTCCGTTTGTTGGGTCGTTGTTATTGGTGAAAATAGAGAGCGCGGTATATCGCTCGTTGTCTGTTTCTACATCACCAATAAAATAAATGCTTTTTCGGCTTGCCATACTTTGGAAAAGTACGAGGTAATCGCTAAACGAAGCAAAGTCTTTCTTCATCTCCTGAAGAGTGAGGTAAATTGTTTGCTCGCTTGCTGAGTTCGGGTTTAGGTGTATCATGTTTCAAAGTAAAAAGGGGGAAAGCTATTGCCCTCCCCCTCCTTTTATTCTAACCAAAAAAAACAGAATCAAGTTCCGGCAGTGAATGTAATGTTAGAGTCATCCGATGCTACAAAGGGAGCGGGAATCACTTCTTCCGCAGTCAATTGCAACTGGTAGCCGTTGAAGTCACCCTTCGCCGTACCCGTTCCAATTGTTCCACCCGTTGCCTCTGCTCCGGTGGTGTGACCCATCGCGAAATAGTTGTCATTGACATCTTGGACGATTATAGTCAATCGGTTTTTCAAGAGGTCTTGAATCTCTACGTTATCCGCAGCGATTAAATTAGGCAAAGAAATCTCTAGAACTTGAGAATAAAAGACCGTGCCGTTCTCAACTGAAGCGGTCACCGCTTGTTGGAATGAACCGGAGTTCTTTGTAATCTCAAAGCCGAGGACGGTAATAGTACCCGCAGCAGCCACGACACCCGCAGTAATTGCCCCCCAATCGGTAGACTCAAACTGCTTAATCCATACGCGCTTGATTCCCCCTATCTTATCCTTACAAGGGAAAGCCCTTCCGTTTATTGTTAATGTACAAGCCATATTTGAGGAATTTAGGGGAGGGATTTAAAGCCCCTCCCCGAATGAATTAGGATGTGCGACGAATCACCGCTAAAGAACCCGCGTCTACAATTTGAGTACCGCCTGAGAAGCGCATGATTACGCGAGTAACATCGTCACCCGTTACACCCGTCAAATCCAAAACGGAAGCTTGAATGTGATCCGTTAACAAGTCCGTACCGAAATAGATTTGGTTCGGGTTGCAAAGCAAAAGGGTATCATTAGGACATCCTGAAGCTGCTACTACGTTAAAACCAAGGAAGGTCGTTGGTCGAGCTGCTCCTACAAATTCAGGAGAGTAACCGACACCACCGATTCCGGCGGTAGCGTCACCGCTAAAGATTCCGATTCCCGCCATTGCTCTCTGAAGGAGGAACAAAGACTTTCGGCTCATGTAGATATTTGCGTTCGCATCGCTTTGAACCGCTGAAGGTGCGTTCGCTACTAAAGCGTCTAGATGAGTGAGAATGCCCGTTGTTGCATGTGTGTCAGCGGTAAACGCTCCGCCAACCTCGCCATCATATCCCAAGCTTGCTGATGCGTCTACAATGTGGTGATATAAACCATCAAAAGAAGTACCAAGCAAAGTCACACCCTCACCGGCTGCAACCGCGCTATCCGTAGGGTCGAAGTTTCCTCCCCATAGGTTAATCTCAATATTTTCAGCAACCTTCGCAGCTACGTATTGAGCTACAAAAGTTTGGAAATCTGCGGGAGCTGAAGAAGATTGTCCTCTCATTTGTGCGCTTTCCCAAGTTGCTCGAAGGTCTTTGTTGCAGACTTGCTCGTTTACTTGGAGAGCGGTAGCGTCTAGAACTGCCTCGCCTAAAGTCAATTGACCCGCGGTAGTTGTAAACTCACACGATGCGGCAGAAATCGCAGCTCCTGAGAACTTACGGAGAACCGCTTTAGAATGAACGTTCTCCAATACGGAGACATAATTGTTTGCGATTGAGTCCGCGGACAGAATCGCAGCAGCGACGTAAGGTCTAGCTGCTTCGCCGGCATAAGTGCCGACTGCAACGGTAGCGTTAGCCATTATTTAGAGAATTGGTTGTGGATCGCTGCGACGCGTTCCGTGATTGATAAACTTTTTAAATCGACGGAAACGGGAGCTTCCATCTTTGGAGCGCGGGAGATTGTCTTGCTCGTTTGCTTACTGAGTTCGGTAATCTTTGCGTCCCTCTCCTCAATCTGAGAAGAGAATTCTTTCTTTGCTTCGGCTACTGCTTCCGCAATCATAGAAGCCACGTCTTCGCGGGTAATCGCCTCAACGCTTGCCTTTACTTCTTCGACTTCTTCCGCTGCTTCTTCTGCGGGTGCTTCTGCTTCTTTAATTTCAGAAACCGCGCCCTCAGAAACAACTAACAGAGAGCCATCTTGAAGTTCATAGTCCCCATTCGGAAGAGGAATTTTTTCGTTTTCGTCGTTTACAACAAAAACAGAAACGCCGACCGCAAAAGCGTCCGCGTCCGTTTGGATTTCTTGTCCACTTTCAAGGACTGCCGTCGCGAATGCGACTTCTTTTGGTTCCTCCTTATCTTCAACGGATAGCTCAACGCTATATTTCTCGAAGAGGTCGGAGATGCGTTCTTTTAAATTCATCTTCGGGGATTTGTATTAATAACGATTTAAAGGGGTCAATCCTTACTTAAAAGCTTTCTTTCTACCATATCCATGCCCAACTCGATTTCAATGCCTGATAATAGCTCTAATTCCTTGAGCTTGCTTTTAGACCATCGTAAGCCCGCTTTACCTCCCCATAAGAGGTAGGAAATTGTTCCACATTCTGTCGTGCTATTGGGGTCGTAATATTCCTCAGCCCTTGAGAGGTAAGAATACATTCGGCGAATGGTCTCCTCTGAAATCGGCTCTCCTTTGGCTAGCTGCTGCGCTCTGACTTTACCCGTTTGGGTTGCGCATTTATTACCTTGGTTCTCGTTTAATTCGATGCCCCTCTTTGCGTTGTTCTTTACTCCGTCGGGGTAATCGCTATAAGACTCCATATCTACGCGCTTCCCGTCCTTATATCGCTTGTCTTTTTTCACCGTCGCTTTTGATAGCTCGTATTTATTGGAAAAGAAGCCCTCAATAGAAAAACCTTTTACGCTGCCCTCTTTCACAAACTTCTCCCATATCGCGTCATTCTCAACTTTCATTGATACCATCCAAGTACCGACCGGGACATCTAGTCCATACATACGGCTTTTGTCTTGCTCTCCTTCGACTATCCAACTCTCCACGACGTGTAAGCCGTTAAGAGTATGTTCGTGTTCGAGGGTCGCGTTCGCTTGGTTGCCGTTTTTAAAGTATAACTCCATAGCCCGTCGGACGGTCTTCTTTGAGAAATACACGTAATACTCCTCTTCTCCATTCTTTCGATAGATAGGCTTATCCGGAATAAGAGCAGCTCCCATAACGAGTCGCTTCTCTTCGTCTTGGGTTTTAAATTCTATTTTTTCGCTTTTTAGAGCTACGAAAGGGCTTTCTATTGCCGGAGCTTCAACGAGAGATATAGCGTCGATTCCGTAGAGTTCCGCTTCTTCGTCAATTATGAGTTCAATTATATTCATCCTACTAGTGACGCTTGGTCGTTTATGCGTTGGTTTGCTTGTTGACTATTAGACACCTCCGAAGCGATTACATAACTGCGGAAGCCGGATTGACCCGATCCCGCTCCTAAGAATCCGAGGTCTAGTTGGGGGGAGGGTTGGGGTGTTTGTGCCTCTCTTGAGTTACCTATTGCGGGAGTGCTTGTCCCTCCGGTTGAAGCCCCTCCGTTAAATTTGCTTTTTGCTATCGTTGCAATTTGTGCGACTCCCGTTGCTGCTGCGAGAGCAGCACCCGGTAAACCCGCTGGGATACCTAGCCCTCCGGCTGATGGACTTATTGCCCCCATTATTGCGCCCGCCGTGTTTATTATAGCCGTAGAGATTCCGATAGCCTTGTTTCTTTTAAAAGCTCTTTCCCGCTGCTTATCGGTATTGCCTTCAAAAGCATCATTTAAAGCAGATAAAGCCCCAAGAGCTTGAGTAGCAAATTGAATCCGAGAGTTAAAAAGAGCCTCGTTTCTAGCTTGGTCTTCTGCTGCTTCTTTGTCTTTTCTTGCTTTTGCTTCTAGAGCTAGTTGTATCTCTAAATCTGCGACTTCTTTTGCTTTAGCAATCTTTTCGTCTTCGATAGCTAGAGCCTCTTGTTCTAACCCAAAGATCGAAGTCATCAATTCCGTTTGAACGGCTGCGCTACTTTCCGCAGCTTCAGCAGCAGCAATCCGCGCCTCGGCTAGTCTTTCCTGACGTTCAATAGAATCGCCTTGAACATTTATCTCTCGTTGAATCAAAGCGACTTCCGCGTTCGCTATGGCTTCCCTACGTTGTGCGAACTCTTGGTCTAAATCCGAAGCTCTTTGAGCTGCTGCAACCCTTTGCTCTATCGAGAGACGTTCATCGTCCCTCTTCTGTTTGAGTTGCTCTATCTCTGCCCTTGCTTCCGCGTACTCAACATTCAAATCTCTTTGTTGATCCCTTAGTTTTTGAGTCTCTTGTGTAAGCTGAGAAGATGCGACAACTGCTTTCGTAGCTTCCTCTTTGAACTCCGTAGCAAACTCCTTAACGGCTTCCGCTGCAACCGCTACTTTATCGCTTATATCCTCAACCCCTAGAACAACTTTTCCGGCTGCGTCTGCTGCCACCTTTCCCGCCTCTTCCCATTCACCCGCAAAAAGAAGCTTTATTGACTTGCCAAGAGCCGGAATGAACTCCAACAAACCCTCTAATCTAGTTTGGATGTTGTTTTTTATGGCATTGCCTAAGCTCTTAATGGATTCAACGGGATTCGAAAAAGCATCAATGATAACGCCCGCGAGCGGTTCGATACGCTCAACTAGAATATTAAAAGCAGCTCCAACCGCAGAGACAACAACTTCGAAGGCTTCCGCAATCTTTTTGTTCTCTGCCATTTTCGCAGTCAGTCCCGCGATTAATCCAATTAACGCCCCTATTCCGGTCGCTGCTATTGCCGTACCTAAAGCCTTAAAACCTGTCGCTCCAAGTTTACCCGCTGCCCGTAAGCCCTTCCCAATTTTGGAGGTATTCTTAGCGGTTTTTTTTATTTCGTTATCAACCCCCTCAACCCCTTTTTGAATATCGGCAAGGGATTTTGTGACCTCGCCCGTTTCGGTTTTAAACGTTAAAAGAATATCTTCAGAACTAGCCATTGCAATATTTTAAAAACAACAAAGAAATAAGCGGATAAAAACAGAGCCGTGAGCATATAGTCCAAAGGTTTAACCCATCGAGGAAGCTTTTTCTTCTCCCCTTTGGCTTGTAGTAATTGGATAGCCTCACTTATATAACGATGATTGTCTAAATTCCTCATTGTTCAAAAGATTGGTAGCAACTAGCCGTGTCGTTATCGTACTGGTATCCGTAGCGTTCGCAGCATTCGCGACTCACTTGGGTAACGGTTGCTCCGCTCGTATTTTGAAATTGTATTTTTCCGTTGGATTTATCTATACCCGTCGGTAAAAAAGAGCAATCTCGAATGTCTCCTAAGACCTTCAGCAGCTCAACCTTTGCCATACCTTCGCTTGTAGCGTCATAAGAGACCGAGAGAACCCTCCAATACGTGTCCTTTATATAAACCTTATCCGCAAATTCAAAGCTCGCTAGTTCGGAGCGTGTAAGCCTAAAAAATGCGGTTAGCTTTCTAGCGTCGGAAGAATACAATTCATTGACAAAGGGTCTCCAATATTTATAGTATAACGTTTCGAGCGGGTTGGCTTTTATAATGTGGAAAGGACGTTCTGCCCCATATCCTAAGTCTTCATCTGTTACCGTCGCTTCTAGGTCGGAGTATTGAGAAAACACGGGATATTGCGCGTCCGTCGTTGTTCCGCTTGAGTCGTTTTGGTAGTATATCGTTCCATTTTCTTTGCCGTTCCAAAAAGCTAAACGCGGAAGCGGTTCCTTTATAGTTTTATCGGCTTGATCGGTATCTACAAGCATCCGATGAACTGCGAATTGAGTACCTGGTATATATGAAACGACATGGGGAGCAAAAGGAGATTTTATAGCTTTATTCCCCGAAGCGAAGTCGTTAACGGGATCATCAACTCGAAACCTACTATAAACTCTTGAAGCATTTTTGAACACTAAAGCGTTGACAAGATCCTTTCCGTTTGAATGCGTCCAATCGTATTGTCTCGCTTGTAGGTCGGTTGTCGGCGTAATGCTTATGTCTTTGGTTAAGTCTATTTTATTTGTCCAATCCTTCTTAGTCCCGCTTGCCATATAGTCATTAAACGGCTCTATGTATAAATGTTTTCCGTTGTTTCTATCCGGAATGAATACAAGGTTAAACATTTTTTGAAGCCCCGAAACGAAATCAATTTGCTTCATTTTTGGCATATTCTCCGCGACATCGACCGTCTGCCCGCTTGTTGGCGCGCTCACGGCTACCACCTCCCACCAAGTTTGATTCGGTGAAAAAGTGCCGTCTCCGTCAAGGTCTAGCGTATGCCCTGAGTTTTGGTGTTTATACTGAAGATTAATAGTCTCCCCGACATCTAAAAGAAAGGGTTCGCTCGTAAAGTTTTGAGGGGTATCATCGAAAACCGCTGCCGATGTGACGGGTAAAAAATTCCAAAGGGCAGTAGTTCCGTTGTCTTTTGAAAGCCGAAAAGACATAGATTCGGTTGCGTGACTTATTCGCCCGAATAAATTAACGCGGAAGGTGTAGTACGCTTGTAGCGGGGCGGTATATGTTGAGCCGGAGAAATTAGAACCCGTGTCATAAAAAGGACTTGACTCACTTAATCCGGTAAGGCTTGTAAAGGAGTTGCCCGATAATCCGGTTTGATCTGTGGCATATCCTACGAGCATAGTCTGCCCCGAAGGGTTTTCGTTCCCTTTGATTGCGAGATTGCCATTGTACAAAGTCAGATATAAATCATCGAGATTCGAACCAAAAAAAGTCGAGGTATATGTATATCCGGCACCCGTGAGGATTGTATCTAAAAGCTTTGAAGCCCTAAAGTAAGGGGTGAAGTCTCCATGTTGTAGAGGTGCGGTACTTGTCCAAAAATTAACGTCTAGCGGATACATTATTTGTCTCCAGTTCTGCCCTTTATCGGGAAGCCCGTAGCGGATAGCACCGCTTGAAAGCGTTCCCGCCCAACTCGCCTCGATATTGGCTGCGCTTAGAGTATGGTCAAAGCTTGAGAGGTCGAGGGCGGTGAGCATCCCATCCCCAATATCTCGTGAGAGGTTAGCCGTCTCACCAAAAACCGCGAGTTCTACATCCGCATACTTACCCTTCTGAACGTACACCCCCTTCACTTGAGCAAAGCCCCGCATCACCGGAATTGTGTTGTATGTCAGTTCTGCGGATACCTTTACTTTTGGATCCCATGTCGTGACAAGTCCGAACTCGTTCACCGCTCCAAAATAGCCCTGATTCTTTTTGGTCAGCGGTACGCGGAAAGTCTGCGAAAAGCTAGAAGCCGAAGAGTTAATATTTTGAATGTCGCTAAACTGATAACTGATATTTACGGGTTCGTTCTTATAGAGTTCGATATCCGTCCCGTTTAGGTTTAATCTTAACATTTTAAAGGTTGGGCTAGTTCTACATCAAACGAAGTAACAAAGACCTTTGAAATCGTGTCCTCTTCGATTTGCAAAGAGTTGGTTCTAAGCGTAACCGGAAGCCATGACCCTTCGATTTTGAACATTACATTCTTTGACCTCATACAATATTGGAGAAGCGTTACTTCTTTAATCGTTAGTATCCCGTTGAGCGTGTACGATTCTTTTGCGTCTACTT
>Ga0181369_1000345_pt1 | contig 13109 bp, 10 predicted proteins | sample LowvirmetaG_8_FD_130088 | JGI IMG/M metagenome (GOLD analysis project Ga0181369, IMG submission 130088) | Marine viral communities from the Subarctic Pacific Ocean - Lowphox_04 viral metaG | ecosystem: Environmental > Aquatic > Marine > Oceanic | place: Subarctic Pacific Ocean | collected... | reverse complement strand
GGAACCGCGAAACAGATTAACACTTCCTGTTAATACATTATTAACAGCAGGAACAGGAACAGCAGGTGTAAGATTTAGAAAAGACGGCTTAATAGATACAAAATTTGAATCAGGATTTAATTATGATCCCTCTAAAGGAGGCCCTAAATATGAAATTAAAGCTATAGAGGAAGAAAAAAATCCAGGGTTTTTAGGCCCCTCAGATCATACTTTAAAGGGATTGTATAATCGTTTTATACTTAGTAGTCCTGTAAGAGAAGACTTAATTAAATCATATAATGGGGGTGCACATTCTCTTTTTGGTATAGGAAAAACTGAAATAAAAAGATATAAAAGTAACCCATTTAATGATATAGGGGATAATGGGGGTTATTTACCACAATTTAATCTTGGTTTATATGAGTTAAGACAAGGTAAAACTCCTAAAATTGAACATAATGACTATAGAAATATTGGAGGAGAAATTGATGGTAACCCTATAGCACCCCCTATCCCTAATGAAAAAACAAGAATCAACCTGTATAAATTAGGCAACCCTGGATCTAAAAGAACAGAACCTAACCCAAATATATACGATATAAGAACAGGTGACAAAATATCTGCTGCTAGTATATTTAAAAGATCTAGTCCAGATGAATCTTTTGAGGGAATATTTAAAGATTACATCAAATTTAGAATAGCTGTAGTTAATACAGAAAATCCTTTAGAAGATAATGTAATTCTTTTTAGAGCTATGTTAAATAGTATAAATGATAACTTTTCAGCAAATTGGAATAGTTACAAATATAATGGCAGAGCCGAAGAATTTTACACTTATTCAGGTTTTAATAGAGGGATAGATTTTAGCTTTAAAATTCATGCACAATCTAAAGCCGAACAAAAGCCCCTATGGCGCAAATTAAATTATTTAGTAGCTCAAACAGCCCCCGAATACAAAAATAGAAGAATGAGGGGTGTATTTTCTAGATTAACTATAGGAGATTGGATGAATGAAATCCCAGGATTTTTTACTTCTATAGGCTTAGGTTGGAATACAAGCTATCCTTGGGAAATTAGACATGACAGTGAAGGTGTTGATAAAGATGTAAACGAATACCCACACATTTTAGATGTAAATTGTACTTTCCAGCCTATCCATAACTTTGCTCCTACTAATAGTGCTACTACACCGTTTATTTTACCAGAAATAGGTGTTACGGGAAACCGAAAATACGCTGAACAAAGTGATGATGAAGACATAATTGAATTTGATGCTAATGGAATAGCAGCAGACGCTGAAATAGCTGATATAAACATATTATCTGTTCCAGAACCTCCTGCCCCACCACCCGCTTTAGACCCAACACCCGCATCTCCACTTTCTAGTGGTGTAACTCCACTAGAAGAAAGAGGATTAATATTATAATGAGACGATTTAACGAAATAATTCAACTAAGAGATAATCGAAGAAAAAGGTATTATATTAACACTATATTACCTGAAATTCCTTTAAATCAAGAAGATATCTATGTCATTACCCAGGATGGAGATAGGCTAGATAATCTTAGCTATGAGTTTTATAATGATACTCAGTTTTGGTGGGTAATAGCGGCTGCTAATCCTAATAAGTTAAGAAAAGATAGTTACTATGTAGCTTTAGGCGAACAAATTAGGATCCCTGCAAATCCCGTTCAATATATAGATCAATTTATGGATTTTAATAATAATAATAGATGAGTATTTTTAAAGATACTTTTAGAGATTATGTAAGACGTCAATTAATATTAAGAGAGGAATTAATTGATATAGGGAATACTTCTGATAATGGTTCTAGAACTAATAGATTAAAATCTTACCCAATAAAAACCCCTAAAGGTGATATAAACTTAAACGCAGGAGCCTTTTATAACTATTCTCTTAATAGGCAGTGTGTTATTAGGATGACCTCTTTAGTTGACTACGTTTTTGATGTGGGGCTAGAATTAGGTGGACTAAGTGGAGATGAATCTTTTAATAGTCTTAAAGGAGCTTCATTATCTCAAAATTTTATATTGCAGGGAGGGGTATTAAGTGATTTTGCAAGAACAAGAAAAGACGGAACTATTAAAACACGAAGATTTGAAGAAGTTAGACAAAGTTTTCGTAAACCAGGATTAAAAACAAATATATCTTATGGTGACTTTGCTATAGGATCTAATGCTACTTCTGATGGGTATGGTATAGTTCCTATGCCTGGTATAATAGATGCTACTATAAGAACTAAAAGTGCTTATGGTTCACTTAGAGAAGCTAAAATCAATTTTGAATGTCATAACCAAAAACAACTTGAAGTATTAGAAATGCTATATATGCGTCCTGGTTATCAAGTATTAGTAGAATGGGGATGGTGCCCCTACATTAATAATAATGGGGGATACGAAAATAATTTAAGATTAGCTGAAAACGCAACTAATAATAGAATATATACTAATAATATTTCACAACAAGAAGTATTTAATACTATTAACCATCTAAAAGAAACTCAAAATGGCAACTATGATGGGTTTTTAGGCTTTGTTAAAAACTTTGGTTTTCAAGCCCGAGAAGATGGGGGGTATAGTTGCTACACAGAATTAATTTCTATAGGAGAAATATTAGATAGTTTAAAAGGACCTAGTATATCAACTATGAATCCATTTTTAGGTCCTTCTATGACTATAGATGAATTAGAAAATAGTAAGGTAGTTATTTCAAACACTTATACCCGAGAGGCTAATAAAAAAACTCGTTATAGGGAGAAAACAGTTACTAACCAAGTTAATGCTGGTGTTTTTAATGAGGTCTTTGATAAAGGTATTTTCCCCCAATATAATGCTTTAGAGGGTTTAACTAAATCTATAAGAAATTATGCTACATTTAATTCCTTTACACTAGCTGCTAAAGGAGGGACTAGTAACATTACAGCAGACGATAAAGTATATGAAAAACAATTAGAAGAAATATTTCCAGGTTATAACGATAAAATAGAAAGAGTTGATGAAGATGATTCAAAAGCACAACAAAAAGAAACCCAAGCAAAACGTGATAGATATTTTAAATACCAAGAAGCAAGAAATACTTCAACAAAAGCAGGAGATAACTACTCAACTAATAGAGAATTTTTTAGAGATATACTCAGATTTCAAGCTTCTACACTAGAAAATGTTTTACTAAAAAAATTTAATTTAAATACAACTGAAGAACTAAGAAATTTCATAATTCCTAGAGGTGGGGTATGGGGTTCCCAAGACCTTAGTAACCCAAAATATAAATCAGAAAGCGCCCAAAGAAGGGTTAAAAATAAATTTGGAGAATTTAAAAATAATGAACCATATATAAGATGGGATGCACTTGCTACCTTAATTAATTCAACCCTAATCCCTAAAAACGAAACACTTAAAAATAGCATAAATATAGTAACTGATAGAATATACGATCTAGATAATAATGTATCTAGATTAGACCCTTTATTATTCGCTTCTATTACTACTATAAAACCGGATACGGGGGGCAGAACAGCTATAGATTTTTCTACTGATGTTAATACATGTATATTACCTTTACAGCTTAAAAAAGGAAACACAACTTTAATAGAAAATATTTTAGGTTATTTACCTAATATAAATCAGTTTAGTCCTACTTATTCCCAAGCAGTTTATGAAAAAGATTTACGAGAAATAAAATATAATAATAGTGTATTAGACCCAAACACACGTTTAATAGATGCAGACGCTGCACGTAGAATTGGTAATATCTATTTAAATATTAACATGATTGATGAAATAGCATCTAAAAATTCTGATGATCCTGATTATACTATAGGCAATTTCATAACAGATATATGGGATAGAGTAAATAAAGCTTGCCCTAACCACAATTTTGTTTTAACAGATGATAAAGAATCAAATAATATATTTATTATTGATCTTCCAGTAGATAAAGAAAACGGAATTCCAAATGATTTAGATTTACATACCTTTATCCCCTTTAGTAATAAAAATATATTAAGATCTTTTGAATACACTAGTAATGTACCTAGTGCTTTAACTTCTACTATTGCAATACAAGCCCAAGATCCTCGAAGTATCCAAGATATAGATGGGGTTACTTTTGCAGCTTTTAATAAAGCAATAAAAAATAGAATTTTAAGTGAAGATACAACCCCTACCTGGACTAGGACTGTTCTTGATATACAAAGCCAAAAAAGCCAATTATTAACAAAAAGAACAAAATTATTTAGACAAATTAACGACTATCAAAATAATTTCTTTAGAAATTTAAATGCTCTAGCTAATGATAATGAAATTAGAGGGGGCAATATTAAAGGCATATTAAGGGATTTTCAAAGTCAAGAAACCTACATAAATGAAGCATTAGGAAAAGGATCTTCTTTTACAGCTGTTATACCACTAGAATTTAGTGCTACCCTAGATGGAATATCAGGTATAGTAATAGGAAATATGTTTAAAATTAAAAAAGATAGATTACCTAAAGCTTATGCTAAAACTAATATAGGATTTATAGTATTTAATGAAGAACAAAAAATAACCGCGGGGGGTGATTGGACTACTGATATAAGTGGTAAAATGGTTATTATTGATAAACCCAAAGGAAATTCAGACTCTATTTTTAGTCAGGTCCCTACTACTCCTGAAGAAGCCCTAAATAAAAACGCTAACATAGCTACAGGTGAACAGGCTGAGGCATTAGGTGCAGTATCTACTTATGCTACAACTAATATAGTATTTAACGTAGCCCCTAAAGTTAGCACGGCACTTGAAAACCAATTAAATATTTCTTACTCGGTTACCCAACCCAATAGCTACCCTACTAACTTAGCTACACCCACAGTTTCTTGGGTTAATCAGGTGGGAAATACATTAGATGGTTATTTCTTTGCTCCTATAACAAACCAAGAAGTAGGAAGATATTTAAAAGGAGGATTAAATAACCAAGATTTTTCAGTAACGGTAAACGCTGTTAATTTAGAATTTAGTATGGGTGATTCTCAAAAACGAGGAACAGGAATTACAGATTATAGCTATGATTTTATTTTACAAGATGTCCCCGCTATTAAGAACACTATAGTAGAAACAAACAAAATAATATTTGAGTGTTATGATATAGGATCAGTTGCTGCTACCGTCCCTGGAGTACCCGCACCTCCATCTATTACTACTGGAGCAATTATTACTGTAGAATTTACGGATGGGGGTACTTTTATTACTAATTATGATGGAACCAAATATGATTACAGGTTAACAATTTAATAACTAATGGCATTTTTACCAAAAAATAAGTACCAAAAATTTTATACTAACGGTAATAAATTTATTCTGTTAAAAACAGGAAAACCCTATACGGGCGATTATTTTGTAACAGATAAGGGGAGAATATTTGCTGGTAAAGACCCACAAAATATTACAGGTGAATTAAAACCAATTTCATCAGATTTACCCCTTAATATTAACAATATCCCTACAAACAATAGAATATATTCTATTTTAAAACAAAAACAAACAAACCAACAAGGTTCTTATATTCCCATCCCATCTACTATCCCTCCCCCTACTATTGAAGATTACTCTAGAGGATATTTTAGAAGATATATAGTTGTAAGAGTAAATGATAAATCTTATTTTGAAACAACTAAAGAAGTGTTTGAAAATTTTTTTATAAAAAATTATAATACTACATTAAATAAAATATTTAGAATCAATTGGTCTTTAAAAGAAAATAATGAAGAAGATAATATTAAAACTTTAAGATATTTTGAAACTAAATTACCAGGTATATTTAACTTTTTTCCAAATAAAGGACAATATAAATCAAAATTTTCTTCAAATAATATACAAGAAAACCAAATAGCTAAAGCTAATGAACTATTTTATTTAGATGGTAGCCCTTACCCTGAAGGAGATAAATACCACATACACCCAGATAAAGGTCCTATGGTAGGGGCAGTACATATTCCTGAAGTACATGCTCTCTTATCCTTTAATAGATTTAATCCTGATAATCAAGACACTTCCTCCCCACCTTCCACTCCTTCTTATGAGGGAAATAGTGGGTATTAATTAAATATTTTGTATATTATGGGGAATGTACTACCTCATAGAGACACAAGATCAATTAGAGCGGTTTTTTAAAGACGAGGGTAGCGAATGTTACCTTCAATTTATTACAAATAACGATGAGGTACACCCTAAATTACAATCGTTATGTGCTCTTTATATCTACTCGTTTAGTAAAGAAAAGGGATTCATTATTAATTTAAACCACCCAGAGGCTTTTGAACTTGATTTACCAATAAGTTATTTAAGATCATATAAAAATATATTCGTAAAAGAAAAAATAAAAAGCTTACTATACATCCCTACACTCCCTTATACGGATATACAAAGCATATATTATTTATTAAAAAACGAACCACTAGAGGGATTACCTAAAACGGGCACTCACACGTTTTATGAGCGCAAATATGGCGCGAATAACGTGAATAAAATCATTCCACTTGCAAAACACTATGAGGCGTTGGAGGAAGAATTTAATGCGATTTACCCGTACATACTTAACTATAAAAGTGAAGAATCAAATAAGTGGTATAATGAAATACTTACTCCTACGTTAGCAAAAATGGTAAGTGAAGGTTTTAAAACTAACGAGGAGTTTAAAAAACACTTTGACATAAATGAAAAATTTAGCATTAATGAAAATAAGATTTACGGATGGTATAATTTTTGCACAACAACAGGACGCCCTACAAACAACTTTAATAGCGTTAATTTCTCAGCTTTAAAACACGATACAGGCGAACGAGATGGGTTTGAGGCAGATAACAACGTATTAATTGAAATGGATTTTGAGGGTTACCATCCACGAATTATAGCACGTTTATCGGGGGGTGAATTAGATAAGAGCGAGTCAGTCCATATACAAATGGCAAAAATGTATTTTGATACTGAAGAAGTAGACTCTAAAATGTATAAACAAAGTAAAGAATTAACATTTCAACAAATGTATGGAGGTATAAACCGTAAATACCTTAAACACGAGTATTTTAGTAAAGCACAACAATTTATAAACACATTGTGGGATGAGTTTAATACTCAAGGTTATGTTAAAACTGTAATTGCGAGGCGCAAGCTTTTAAAGAGCAATTATAAAAATATGACACCACAAAAATTATTTAACTATTATATTCAAGCGTTTGAAACGGAGTATAACTTTACAATGCTATCTAGACTATTTAAAGTACTTGAAGATAAAAAGAGTAAAATAATCTTATATGTGTATGACTCTATACTAATAGATTTTGCGGTCGAAGATGGTAAGGAAACTCTTCAATCAATTAGATCAATAGTTTCGTCTGATTTTCCAATTAAAATTAAAAAAGGATATACATACTCTTCTTTGGAGGACATTTGATATTTATTGTGGAATAACACAATTATACTCAAATGAACAATAAACTTTATTGCACCTTCCTGCAAGATGAAGGGGTAAATGAAGTTGTAGAAAAAATATTAGAGGAGCACGATATATTATTTAATAAAATTTTTGTTCTAGTTGCATTAGATGACAATAAAACAATGTTGACCTATAATATAGACGGTCCGGTCTACAACCTACAATTACCAAATACTATACTTGTACACAGGAAAAAACAAACTAATACTTTGTATACTATAAACGCTTTAAACGAAGTAATAAGATATTTAAATAATGGTGTCTTAGATACTACGTATCAAGTGGATTGGACGCGGTTCCGTAACAGCCTCCTTTTAACTCGCCCTGGTGGATTTAAAAAGGTTAGAACACGTTTAAAAACTATAATTGAAGTAGAATGAAACTTAAAAAATTACTTAATGAAGCTATAGAAGAGGCAGGTGTAAAAGAATGCCCTTCGGCAACTCAAGATTTACGTGTTAATACACTTAACCGTGATAGAGCCATTAATACACCATTTATTATGTATGGTCCTTTAAATGTTGAGGAACCAGGTGATTACTGGGAAAAAATAGCTAAAAAATGGGGCACCACAGTAGAAGCAGCTAAAAAATCCGTATGTGCTAACTGTGTTGCGTTTGATGTTTCACCTAGGATGTTAGAATGCATACCAGGTAAAACCTCTGAACCTGTTAAAGATAAAGATGGTATTTTAGGATATTGTTGGATGCATCACTTTAAATGCCATTCAGCCAGGGCTTGTAATACTTGGGCCGCAGGAGGACCTATTAATAAAGACGAAATGTCTTACGAGTGGCAAAAACGTAATTTAAAAGCCGCTTTAGATCCCGAACCAATACAATCTGAAGAAGAAGTATACGCTGAATAATTTAAAGAAAAAAGGTTATGTTATTATTAGATACAGTAGGTAATACACCTCTATTAAAATTTCCTTTCCCAAAAGGTACCCTATGGGGTAAAGCTGAATTTTTAAATCCAGGAGGATCAGTAAAAGATAGACCCGTAGCTTGGATTTTAAAAATAGCTATACGCAACGGTAAACTTAAACCTGGAGATACTATAATTGAAGCTACTTCAGGCAATATGGGCATTTCATTAGCCATGTTTTGTGCTAATTTAGGTTTTAAATGTGTTATAGTAATGCCTTCTAATATGAGTACTGAACGTAAAGTTATGTTAAAATCGTTTGGTGCTAAATTAATAGAGGTACCCGCTGGGGATTTTGATGGTGCTATTTTACTTAGAAATAAATTAGCTAAAGATAATGGGTGGTTTAATTTTAACCAATTTCATAATCCCCATAACACGGAATCCCATTGGTATACTACGGGTATGGAAATCTGTAAAGATTTTGATTATGGTAAACCAATTGATGCTTTTGTAGCGGGTACGGGAACCGGAGGAACTATAATGGGTGCAGGTAAATTTATTAAAAATAGATATCCTGTATGTAAATTAGTAGCATTAGAACCTGCTGAATCTCCTGTTATGTCGGGTGGAGAACCTGGGTTACATGGCATTCAAGGTATAGGAGATGGTAGTAAATTTTTAGTAGACTTAAAAGATATAGATCGCATCGAAACAGTATCTACCGAAGAATCTATAGAAAAATCTAAATCACTAGCTAAACAATATGGTTTATTTATTGGTTTTTCGGCGGCAGCTAACTTTCTAGTTGCAGAAAGATTAATCGAAGAAGGATATGGTAAAAATATAGTTACTATCCTTTGCGATAGAGGAGAAAGATATTTTAGTTGTTTGTAAAAGCCTTTTGGTAATATTTGGATTCTGTGGTCTGGGTTATTATATTTACCCAAAATTAAAAGGTTATGAATCTAGACGAAATTAGAAAGCGCATGGACCGCTTGCAAAATAAGTCCAACGGAAAATCAGGTGGTGAGTTCAGAAAAAACTTCTGGAAGCCACCAAGTGGAGAAAAATCAGTAGTACGCATTGTACCCTACAAGCACAATAAGGATGTGCCCTTCACTGAATTATATTTTTATTTCGGTATTGGTAAACCCCGAATGATGTCACTTTCAAACTTTGATGAGTCTGACCCGATTTTAGAGTTTGCCTCACAACTCCGTAAATCGAATGAGCCCGATAATATGGAATTAGCTAAAAAACTTTACCCTAAAATGCGTATTTTTGCTCCGGTGCTTGTACGTGGTGAAGAAGATAAAGGCGTTCGATTCTGGGAGTTTGGCAAAATGGTTTACACTGAACTATTAGGTGTTATGATGGATGAAGATTATGGAGACATTACTGACATTGCTGCTGGTCGAGATATTACAGTTGAAGTAATCCCAGCAGCCGAAACTGGTAAGATGTACGATACAACTACAGTTCGTGTTAAGCCGGTTCAAACACCCCTCTCAACAGATGGCAGTGCGGCCGAAGGATATCTTGATAACCAAAAAGATATTAAAGAACTTTTTACTAAATTTTCATTTGATGAGATGAAAGATTCACTCCAAAAATATTTAGCACCAAGTGAAGAAAAAGATACAGTTGAAGCAACTAAACCCGTAAAAGAAAAAGTTGACCTTGACTCTAAAATAGACGATTTATTCGGATAATATGGCTAAGAAAAAATCCAACAATTCACTCCCCGATGGGGGAAGTCTTACTGAAGAACTAGCAGTATCGCTAAATAAAAAATTCAGTAAAGAATATAACCGAGTTGCCTACTTTCTCAATGGAGGAGAAGAATCACCAACAGATGTTACTTCGTGGGTATCCACTGGATGTACACCTCTTGATTTGGCGATCTCTAACAGACCAAACGGGGGTTTGCCTGTTAGTAAAATTGTTGAGATTACGGGCCTAGAACAAAGTGGTAAATCCCTCCTTGCCGCTCACGTTATAGCTTCTACTCAAAAACAGGGTGGAGTAGCAATTTATGTAGACACTGAATCAGCACTAGACGCTCAATTTTTGACCGCCATAGGGGTTGATGTTGATAAAATGCTTTATATACCTCTCGATACAATCGAGGACGTATTTGAAGCAATGGAAGACATCATAGTTAAGATTCGCGAAAAACAAAAAGACAGATTAGTCACAATTGTTGTTGACAGTGTTGCTGCCGCTACTACTAAAATTGAGTCTGCAGCCGACTATGATAAAGATGGTTATGCTACTGCAAAGGCAATTATTATGTCTAAATCAATGCGTAAAATTACTAATTTAATTGGTAAACAAAAAATCCTGTGTGTATTTACTAATCAGTTACGTCAAAAACTAAACGCTATGCCGTTTGGAGATCAATACACAACATCAGGAGGAAAAGCGCTCCAATTCCATGCTTCCGTTCGTTTGCGACTCAAAGGAGTAGGCAAAATTAAAGAGAAAGTTAATGGTGTAGATGAAGTAGTTGGCCAAGAAGTCGAATGTGTTGTTGTAAAAAACCGCCTAGGCCCACCTAACCGAAAAGTCCGTTACAGTGTCTTTTATGATTCTGGAATCGATGATATTTATGGTACTTTAAAATTACTTAAAGAGTATAAAATTGTTAAACAGGGAGGAGCATGGTATAAATATACTACTGCAGATGGTGAAACTCATCAATTCTTAGCTAAAGAATTTGAAGATCTTTTAAACAGCCACCCTACAGCAAAAGAAGAATTATATAAAGCTCTTTGTGACAAATATATTATGAAGTATCGTCACGAAAAAGAAGATGGTCTAGATCGTGATCCTGACGAAACCGTAGTAGAGAATGAATAAATTTGAAGATATTCTAAATAACATAAATCCAGAAGAGAAGCACCCTAATGACAGGGTGCTTCTCATTGACGGACTTAATATTTTTTTAAGAGCATTTGCTGTAAATGGTTCATTAAATGAAAAGGGAGTACCCGTAGGAGGTATTACTGGTTTTATGAAATCACTAGCATTTGCTATTCGTGAAATGGAACCTACTAGGGTTATTGTAACATATGATGGTGCCGGTGGTAGTAAACGAAGAAGAAAAATTAATCCTAATTATAAAGCAAATCGTACCCCTAAACGTGTAACTAAATTTGATGCTTTTAATTCACTTGAAGACGAAAAAGAAGCAATGAAAATCCAATTTAGGCGATTACTTAGTTATCTTGAGTTACTTCCAATTGATGTTTACAGCATAGATAATGTTGAAGCTGATGATGTAATTGCGTATCTAGCACAAAATGTGTTAGAGAATGAAGTTATTATTATGTCTGCTGACCAAGATTTTCTTCAATTAGTAAATGATAGAATTGTAGTTTGGTCACCAAATAAGAAAAAATATTATACAGAAGAACAAATATTTAATGAGTATGGAATACCTGCTCATAATTTTTTAATGTATAAGTGTTTAATGGGTGATAAATCAGATAACCTTGAGGGGATTAAGGGATTAGGACCTAAAAAAGTAGCAAAAGTAATACCAGAAATTGTTGGAAAAGAAATAGATCTTGATTATCTTATAGATTATGCTTCTACACAAGATAGTCTAATGCATAAGCGAATTGTAGAAAATAAAGTAAATCTAGAAACTAACAAAAAAATGATGTCTCTTAAAGACCCATTAATGTCGGGGCAAATTAAAATTCAAATTAATAATTTAAATTCTCGTCCAATGAATTTGCTCCACCGAAATGATTTTATTATGTTATATAATGAAGACTATATGGGAAATAACCTCCAAAATCCCGATATTTGGTTAACAGAGCATTTTTTAAAATTAAATAATTTAGCACAACTAACATATGAGTAAGTTAGAACAATATGGTCATAATTTCCAGGTTAAAGTATTATCTACACTTATTAAAGATAGAGAATTTTTACAACAAGTTGCCGATATAGTTTCACCCGATTTTTTCGATAATGAAGCTAATAAATGGATTATAAGTAAAACTTTAGAATATTTTAATGAGTTTAGAACTACTCCTACAATGGAGGTATTTAAAGTTGAAGTAGAAGGAATTCGAAATGAAATCCAACAAGTTGCTGTTAAAGAACAACTTAAAGAAACATTTAAGTCGGCTAAATCTCAAGATCTTGATTTTGTTAAACAAACTTTTCTTGATTTTTGTCGAAACCAAACATTAAAATCTGCCCTTCTTTCCTCAGTTGATCTACTTGAAATAGGAAACTACGAAGATATTCGTAGATTAATCGATAATGCACTTAAAGCAGGTGTAGAAAAGAATCTTGGACATGATTATATGGACGAGATTGAAGAACGGTATAAAGAAGAAGCTAGAAATACAATCGAAACCCCATGGAATGAAATTAATAGTTTATTAAGTGGGGGCTTAGGTACAGGTGATTTAGGTTTACTTGTAGGTAATCCAGGTGGAGGTAAATCATGGGCTCTTGTTGCCTTAGGTGGGCATGCTGTTAAACTTGGTTATACAGTATTACACTATACTCTTGAACTTTCTGACATGTATGTTGGTCAAAGATATGATGCTTTCTTCACAGAAATACCTGTAAACGAAATTAAAATCCATAAATCAACTGTTAAAAAAGAATTAGGAAACATGAGGGGGAAATTGTATATTAAACAATATCCTGCGGGTAAAGCTAACGTAAATACGATTTTAGCGCATATAGATAAGTGTCGTGGCCAAGGCATTGAGCCCGATCTTATTGTGTTAGATTACGCAGAT
>Ga0181369_1000342_pt1 | contig 13133 bp, 24 predicted proteins | sample LowvirmetaG_8_FD_130088 | JGI IMG/M metagenome (GOLD analysis project Ga0181369, IMG submission 130088) | Marine viral communities from the Subarctic Pacific Ocean - Lowphox_04 viral metaG | ecosystem: Environmental > Aquatic > Marine > Oceanic | place: Subarctic Pacific Ocean | collected... | reverse complement strand
TGGGACCACCTTTATTGGCAAGGGTGGTAATTTGTGACCATACTTCAAATATGCCCTTAGAGTCTACAGAGTAACTTTTCTCCAGTGTTTCTAGAAGAGTGATATAAGCACTTGCATAATCTCTGAGTGCCTTCTCTGCATCTGGCTTCTTGGAGCGGACTATTCTTTTTACTCTTTCTGCAATAACTTCGTCCTGAGCGTAAAGAATTTTTTGCCAGACATTGTCAATACACCCCAGTTGTCCAGTTAGAAGCTGGACTAGTAAGCCACCCTTCACAACGCCGATCCCTGGGATCTTTACCACATCAACCAATAGATCTAATAGGTCATTGGGGTTTTTGTCTTTATTATACTTTTTCAAATGCTCGGAGACACTAGAAAAAATACTTGCTCTACTGTTCCAAGTAGGTACATAGTATCTAGCTCCGGGAGTAGCAGCCATGTAAGCGATCACCCCTCGGGCTGTGCTAACATATTCTTCCTGCTCAGGAGTTAGTTCGGAAACTCCATGAACTTTTTTAAACAAGGCAGTTAGCTCGGTTCCTCTGTAGCCGTTGTGGTTACTTAAAGCGTTTTCATAGTTATCTCTGGCTGTCTCGTAGTCTGGAAGACCTTGGTCTCTGAACTGGTTTCTCTGCTCATTGACTTTCTCTTCGATTTCGTATTCTATTTCAGGGATTCTTTGAGAATCACGTAGTACACGCTCCATACGATCTACTCTAGCTCTGATTCTTTTATTTGTCTCATAACGAGATCTTCCATCTCTGCCTTTGAGGGAACGTAGTTCTTTCACTTTATTAATTAGATATTCTCTGCTTGAAGCATCATCTCTTGCTTTGACAGCCTGTCTCAGCCTTCTAGAATACTTTGCATAAAGATCCTTGCCAAGGTAATATTTAAATTCATTATAGTCCGTTTGAGTATTGTTTCTAGGGGGACGATAGACAAACTGCTCAAAGTTTGATGGACTAGCCTGATTTTCCTTGACAAAGTCTACCAAAAAACGGAAGAACACTGCCACTCTCGGCCAAGTTGTCTGCATTGTGGCGTAAACAAATAGGACGGTCTCGCCGAAATTGTCAGCACTCTCCTGGCTCCATTTGTTAATACCAGGAAATACTTGGCAAAAACTACTGTCTTTTGAGTATTTTGAGCTTAATTTAATCGGCATCACAGACCCAATACCTGGGATCATTTCCTGTGGATCGTCTTTATCTACAGCCTTTGGAAAGCCTTTTTCTTCGCCCTTTTTCTGCTGAGCTCTGGTAGTCTGCATACTTTTGTGAATCTCTTCAGGGTCACTCAGAGGGTCATACGGCATGCCTGTCGGAGGGGGAGTTCTCCGTGGATCAAAAGGGGGGTTACGTGGATCGTAATCTTCTTCTTCTGGGAATGGAGGATTCAGGATCCTTTGTGGAGGACTCTGTTCTATGAGGTATTCTGCTAGAAAAGATTCTTTTAGAGAGAAAGACTTCGACACATCAGCAAGAACATTCTGCCATATGGCAAGTTCATCTTTGGTTAGTTCGCCGTCAGGAGTTTGCTCTTTTTCTTCTTCGAGAAACTGTCTCCATTTTGTTACCATGGGATCCATTTTTAAACCACCTATTTGCTTATTTTTACTGAGCTTTCGTATTCTTCTTGAGCAGCATTGAGAATGTTATTCATGAGTTGCTGCAAAAACCGCTTTGGAACTTTAAATTCGTCTGCCATTTTCTTGATGATTTTATTGTTTTCGCGAGCCACAGAAGTAGCTTTTCTGTCGCCTATCTTCTGGCCCTTAGGTTGTGTGCCGTGTAAAAGCAGAGCAAAATCCCCTTCGCCAAAGATTGCTAAGAATTCATTTACATCGATGTTTAGGTTCGCCTCAATCGCTTTATCCATGCCGCTAACGATTACTGCTTTTCTAAAATCATCTTCAATTTGATCATCTGCCGTTCCTCCTTCGGAGGCTATGAGCCTTAAGTTGACAGGTATTGAGTCTTTTCTGGCTTTCCAAAAAGGGATAGCTTTGGTATACGCATAGAAGAGAATGTCAGGACTTTTTCTAACAGCCTCAAGCCATCCGTCGAAATAGTTTTGGCTAAAGAAGTCACCAGAATCATGAATTCTAAGTATTTGAATCCCACGAACATTTTTTTCATGATGATTTAAGCTTTTTAAAATAAGGTCTGCAGCCACAGAAGCACCTTTTGCACTAGCTTTTCTTATCAAGTCGTAATTTCTCCACCTAGCAGCCCTAACTGTAGGCCGAGCTAGTTCTAGAGATGACTGGAAACAACGGACGTCACCATAATCTTTTATTGAGCCACCCTCTCTAGGCACTTTTGACTTGCAAATAGCTGCAAATGGACAACTGTAGCCAGCGGGCAAAGAAAAATTTGTAGACCCAAAGTGTGCCAGTTTAGTATTACCAGTACCAAAAGAAAGAACACAATCTTCATCTTCATCAATCTCATCTTCTTTCGCTTCCTCGGGATCAGCGAACTGTCTTAAATGGGAAAATGGATCGAACCCATCTTTCTCCTCAGGCTTCTCCTCTTCTTCGCTCTCATCTTCTTCTTCGTTCTCAAAAAGATTTATTTGAGTTTGAATGCCTTCTTTTATTATACTGAGTACAAGATCTTCTTGTATAAGTCCTACACTGTCTTGATAGAAGCTCTGTGCCTCACGGAGCACTGTAGGAATATGAAGCTGATGCTTTGACTCTATGAGAGTATCTATAACGCCGCTCTTGTCTAGACTAAAGAACTTCGCTCTTAATTTCTGTACTTGTCTCTCGCTTAAAAGCTGCTCGCCTCTGAAACTGTTCCAGTTTTCAAGTATGTCTTTCATTTTATAAACCTCGATACAGTATAAGTAGTTATTTCATGAGTCGAAAGGAGTTTCACTCATATTTCTCTGTAAGTCCTTCCGACCGTGGAATGTATTGAATATGAACCTGTGATCCTTCCGGGGGCAGGATACTATAAAAGTAAATAGAGTTACGGATTTCATCGTAACCAAAGTCCACACCTAACTCGAAGGTGTATTTCCAGTCTCCGTCTTCGACCCACACAACAATGGATTCGATAACCGGAATGGAACTTAGGAAAAACTCTTGACGACGGGCTATCGATAACAAACCTAACTCCGACATAAAGGGATCCCAGTTCTTTTGACGAATGTCCCAGATAGAGCCGTTAAGTGCCGCAGCAGAGTCCATATATAGATAGCCGACAGATTCATCACCGAAATAAGGAGGACCGCACCCTATACCGTTTATGGGGCCGGGAGAGGTACAAACAATAGCGTGAAAGGCAACCTCATCGGGCTTTGACTTTAGGTACAACATTCCGGGTATCCATTCAGACCAGCTGGGACTATCGCTATGGTCGTTTTCGTCGGAAATAACAATCATGATCAATTTTGCGTCTTCGCGGTAAAATCCGAAGTTGTGCTCGCAAGAACGATGTTCAGTTATCGCAGACCAAGTGGCCGCAATACCTTCTTCCGTACCAGACCCGGCTGTGCCCATCGCGGCCATGTCGGAAAATACGCCGATAGGGTTTGGTGTATCACTATCTATGTAGATCCAACCACCAGAACGACGAAGTTTGCCGCCTTTTCCAGGCTCAGGGCCGGGAGACATGTCGGTTGAGGTTACACCAATGTGCCAATCCAAGTCCGAATCGATGAAGTATTGTATAAATGACTCAAAACTTAGGATAAGGGCTTGCTGCTCTTGTTCCATGGACCCGGAGTTGTCTATGACCCACAAAACATCAACTTTATTTCTTTCAGGCTGTTGGACAACATCTTCCACAGGACCTATGACAATAGGTGGAGCATTCGGAACAGGTGGGGTAGTATCTGCGGGATCACCTATGTCCCATTCAACACAGCCTGTGACAACTAACACCATTAATAAGCTTCTAAGCCAACCTTTCATTCATAGACCTCCGCGAGTCCTTCCGAAAGAAGAAGATTATTTATATTTTGGTCTCCAACCCATAGAGTACCAAGACAGCGACCGTACTTGCCAACACCATGAGATTCAACGACAAACTCGCCCTCTGAGGCTTCTAGGAGGCTCGTGAGGCGTTCTTTGGTCTGTAGCCCTGCTGCCTTCTCTTCAAGGTCCCTAGTGCGCGTCTCGGGGGCGTCTATGCCAAGCAAGCGTATTCTTTTATGCACCCAAGTGTTAAATCCAAGGTCGATCATAGCATCGACAGTGTCTCCATCAATCACGCGATCTAATTTTGCTTTGTACAGGTACAGATTCATATGTATAAATAGTACAAAACTAGATCCTATCTTCGATTTTTTCCCACATCATCTCAAAATAATAATGTAAAATTGTAAAAATGGTCATGAGCACGACCGTAAACCAAAAAGATTTATTCCAAGATCCAAAAACAAGGTAATTAATAAATATGGTGACAAAAAAAGAAAGAAATCTCCAAGCAATAACTTTCTTGAACCTCTTAGAGAGTTGCATTAAGCTTCCCAGATTGAAGAGTCGATAATAATAAATTTACCTTCATCATTGATTCCAATGTTTCCAACTGAGATATCAGAGATATCAATTTTATATGTTGCAATTGCTTTGACAAGTTCACGGAAAGGCTCAGATTCCTCAAGTCCGAAATCTCTTATCTTTTTAATGTTTTCCATCTGTGCTGGTGAGATATCATCTTCTGCATCCGGATCAGCACCAAGAGCTGCAGCATAGAGTACGGACTTGAAAGTAAGGAAGAAGTTCTTTACCCCAGCGTCCGACGCGTATTTTGTCACTTTTGGGAAAGCGGCTTCAAACGCTCTACGGAACTCCATGTTCAAACTCTCAATAACCTTGACTTTCTCAAGAACAATCCAGTTATACTTAGGATGATGAGCGAATGCTTTAGGGAAAAGAGTAGGAAAATCCCTTGATACTTCGAATTCCATCTCATTTTGGTAAGCATCTCTCTTATCGTGGATAACCTTAATAATATAATCCTCTTCGCCCTTTGGAGACATAACAGCTCGGTAAGAACCGACACCTAAAAGCTCCCACTCAGGGAAAGCCTTTTCCACAGCTTCACGATCTGGATCTTCTAGATTTTGGAGAGCAGTGAGCCAAGGGAAGTAATCCTTTTCGTCTTCTGTAAGGAACTTATTCCAGGCTTCAAATAATTTTTGCATTAGTCCTCTTCCCTTCTATCCTGAGCACCCTGGGGTCTCATAGGCTCCGGCTCTTCCGTCTTTCTTGTGTTCTTGAAAAGTAAATCTAGAGTGCTTTCGAACTCTTCATCAGACAGACCGTCTTCTGGCGGGCTAGAGTAGATAGCCATGCGATCAAAGAAAAATCTTACAAGAGCATCATGCTCCTCTACGCTTTGAGCTTGTGCAAAGATCTGGTCAAAAAACATCTCAATGGCCCTTTCAGCTTTTTCCAGTCTTTCTTCCATGTCTCTTCTAGGGTCTTCATCTCCTTCTAGAAGTCTTTTGGCTTTTATAATTCTGATTCTCATGATAATCTCCTAAAAGGGAATAAGGACGCTTATTTCGCCCTTAGGGTTTAATTGATCTTCCCACCATGTGAGAAGGTATTTTTTGTATAAGGTAATAGCAGTCTTAACCTGCTCTCGGAGGCCCAGAGGACTGATATCAGGATTAAGATCTCTGAGGTATTCTAGATCTACCTTGTCTGCGTCTTCCGGTCCAAAATCTCCAACAAAGATGGCACCAAGAATATCTGGCAGAAGGTCGTCTTCTGTCTCTCCCAACCTTAGATGCTCAGGGAGGGCCTGATGAATAGCTTTAGGGAACTCTTCCATCATAATCCCTTGGAGTTCGCGATGAGCAACATCTTTTTCTTTATAGTACTTTGAGAGAAACTTAGTAGCCCACCAGTTATCATATCCACCAGAGGTAACTGGGACTTTTTCTAAGTTACGGTAAACGCTGTCTTGAGCTGAGTGACCAATAACATCATGGACAAGCTGCCATTCAGGGCCTTCATAGTCGTCACTTAGGGCATGGTGCCCAACAACAAGAAACTTAGCATCCCGTCTCCAGCAATCATCCGGCCCCTCGCCGGACTCCGGGCACATTTTTTGTTCGACCCATTTTTTTATTTCGGGAAGCTTAGGGGGTAGGCCACGTCCAGCTTGTCCCACATTGTCAACAACAATAATATAAAAGGGATCGGGAACTTTTTCAAATAGGGCAACAGAGCGCTTAACATAGTCGGGATCATCAACTTGATCGTATGCAATAGACTTAAACTTTTCGTCTCCCTCGTCACCGTACTTACCAAAGCCCTCTAGAGGAACCTCTTGGAGAATACCTTCTCCAACATACCTCCTCCATGACTCAAATAATTTTTTCACTTAAAGCACTCCGTTATACCATAAGTAGTCTAATCGAGAACAAGAAGGTTATAAAGTTCTGCTCCTTGACTATGGTATTCCAGAATTTTTTCCATTTCCCTTAGAAGTAGGACAGAGCGCTTTTGTCCCCGTCCCATATTTTCTATAACTTCATAGTGAAAGCCCTCTAGACCATGAAGGTCATAGTCGGCTTGTAGGACCTTATTATTATGATTGCCCTTTTGTAGGCCACGCCGGTGGTCTGCCCACCTACGGGCCAAGTGTATGGCTTGTCCAATATAGATGCGTCCATTCTTTTTATTTTTTATGGTATATATGCCACTAGGCTGTCGCTTAACAGAAGTAGCCCTAGCGCCTGTATGACAGGGCTTACATATGGTTCCGATACCCGATTTCTTAGAGTAGTCAAAGTGGTAATCTGAATCAACCTTTTCTTCTCCACACCTACGGCAAGTAATCATTGCCCCTGTGTACTGAGGTGGGTTTAGGGCGAACTCTTTTTTTAGTTTTTCTCTTCTGATACGGGTACGGGTAACCATACATGCCTTACACCAGCTTCTCCTGCCGCTTTTCTTACTTTTGTGTACCCCATATTCCGTTAGGGGTTTAAGAGTACCACAGCTGGGACAAACTTTTTCCTTTTTGGGGTCTTCCATGGGGTAGCCTAACCTATAGGGGGTTAGGTGTCAAGTTCCACAGAAGATTTAATTAAGATCTAGGTACTGAAGTAATGCCTCTGGCCCCCATGAAGGCTACCCTTTTTAATATTCTCAACAGCACTCAAGGGCTGGAGATTCTCAAGCGCCCAGCACTTAGCGAAGTTGGGGTGTTCCATACTATCATAAGGAAGCGCAGCTTGTGGTATTATATGATCTATGTGCCAATAGGTGCCATAGTTGTCCCAACTCATTCTTTCATCAAACTGCTTCTCTAGGTGTTCGTTTAATTGTAATGGCGTGTAGGGGAGCTTCTCAAACATGCTTGAGTTCTTGATGCTGTTAGCTGATCTAAGTGCATCACGTATACTCCTGCTTATATTTTTTCTTAATCTCACTCGGGGCCTTTTCTCATACCCCTTACGGTATTCTTTTTCCCTCTCTTGACCCTTTTCTGACCTTCTATACCTGTCGCGATACTGATTTTGCTTTTCTCGCCCTTTAGCCGTTTGTCTATATCTTTTCTTTCTTTCCCTATCCTTACATCTCTTCGAACAAAAACGTTTGTTAGGCTTGGTTAGTTCAAACTCTGTTCCACAGCTTGTGCAATTAGGCATTTGTAGTTCCTTAGACAGTGATGGGGGTATTCCTAAATCTGGAAATTTTATTTGGGGGTATTTTTAGCATGCCCGATTTGGGAAGTCAACTTTTATGTAGGGTTTTTTGAAAGGGCTTAAATCTGGGATTTTTCTGTGGGTGTCGCGGATGTATCAGGTGGGGATGGGCGCGGCGAGCCTCTAGGGACTTATCTCCTAGGGGTAGAGGGGGGGGAGGGGTACCCCGAGCTTGTAGAGCCCTTTGAGGCCGCGAGACGAAGGCAAAAGAAAACCCCCACCAACGGCTTGGTGAGGGCTTGGGCCAGTTGAGCTCAACGGCCAGCGTGCGGCTGGAGCTAGTCCTCGGTCGTGAAGTACGGGTGGACCACACCGAACAACCACCAACACCACATACAGTGGACGGCGACGATGGCCGTCGTGGCTCCGGGGCTGAACATACAGGCCCAGTTGGACTGGGGGAACACGAGCACGTTGAGCAGGCTGGCCACGACCCAAGGCAACATGCCGAGGGCCATGCAAGTGGTAAGGAACTTCAAGAACTTCTCCATGATGACCTCCAAAGGATTTTTCCTTCGCTCTGCTATTCAGTTCTTCTTGGGGGTGCAACAAAAAGAAAACCCCCACCGCCGAAACGGTGAGGGCTCATTTTGCCAGGACGATTCGCCTGGAGGGTGGCTAGGCTGACAGATAGGTGGGCGGAGCCTCGACCAGCTTCTGAAAGTGCGCGTCGATGGCCTGTAGAGCTTCCATGCGCTGGCCATGGGGCGTGAACCGTGCCCAATAGTTCGAGGCTTGGTACAAGGTGTCCAAGCTGCGGCTACCGTCCTCCAGCAAGAAGGCATCGTGCTGGGGCTGGACAACGTCTTCTGCGATGCGCTTGATGCTGTTCTCTGGAAGGGCATCGAGGATGACAGGACCATCGGCGTCAATGTGTCGCTGCCATGCAAGCTCACCCAACCAACGCTGTGCCCCTGCTTCGGTCACCTGCACACCACGCATGGCTTCACGCATGGCGACACGTCGAGTGTGCATGGGTCCAACCTGACCACCCATCTCGATGAGGATGGCCTGAAGGTAGGTCTGGAGTGAACTCACCTGCGGGAAACGCATGTGGGCGTCGGAGGCATTGAACATGCCATTGGTGCAAAGAAAAACTCTGCTCCCTGCGCCAATGCTCAACGGCATCTTGCCCATACGAGCGATGATGGAGATGCCCATGCCCGAGTCATCATTCGGGTCCAAGGTCCACTGTCCGTACCACGAGGCGTTGGTGTACTTGCCCTTGCAACCTGTAACACCGTAGTCCGCGCTGGAGACCTCGTAGCCCGTTGCGTCCTCGAAGGTCTGACGAACCAGATGGTCTACTGTCTTGGGGTGAACCATCGAGTAGCCACCAGAGCTATACCCGATGTGCCCTGCCTCTCTCGCATCATCGAAAGCTGACGACCAGCCCTCCAACGATACGCGCTCTCCGTCCTGTAATCCCATGATGCCTCGTGCCATGCGTGCCATGTTGGCCTCCGTGCCCCTTCGGGCTCTATTGGTTGTCGGGAGCTTCCCGCCCCCTCCTAGTAGTCACTTCTTCTGCGAGGTCAAGAAACTTTCTTTTGTTCATCCTCGGAAACTAGTTCGGCGCAGGCTACTGCTTCGTCTTCAATGTACCTCAACTCTAGGGCCAGTTCGAGACGGGACCATCCATCGAGCCGTGACTGACGAAGGGTGCCCATGTCTCGACCCCAAAGCCAGCGGTAAGCCTTGTGGTACCTCTCGTGCAGATGGGCCATCACCATCCCATAGGCGGTGGCGTGCTTCTGGCAGGAGGGATGCTCTGGCTCTGAATACGGGCCGTTGCTGGTCACGATGCCTACCGCCAAGCACATGGACTGGTAGCGGGCGTTGGCCTCGTTCATGTACTCCACGGGCGTCCAACCTTTCAGTTGGCCATCGGTGAAATGAGTGTGGTCTACTCGAATCATGCTGTCTCCTTCTTGGCTGCGTAGGTTGGGATGGTGCCGTTCTTGACGACGAGGGCAAAGAAACTCTTTCCGTCGCTGTGCTGCATCCCCCACGAGTGAAGCTCGGGAGTGTTGACACCAAGCCAAAAGGCTTCGGACTTCAAGAAAAAGATAATTGCATCCTCGTGAGACAACATTTTCTGCTTCCCGTCCAGTTCAAAGTAGGTTCTGTAGCCTTCCATGATGTAGTCAGGGACCAGTAGCAGGTTCTTCTTGTCTTCCATGTTTCACCTCGTGTAGAGAGAGAGTGTGCCTGTGGTGGCTATCGGATTCCTGTAGAGGGAGCAAAGAATTATCTATGCCTCTCCTGCTGGTTCTGGAAAGATGCAGAAGACCTGTGCTCGTGCTCCTTCCCAACCTTTCTCGAACGCATCAATGAAGGGTTTCTTTTCTTTCTGCTGTAGAGAAGAAGTTTCTTTCTGTGCCTTGAGGAAAACTTCTACTAGAGCAGCTTCTTTTTGTCCTTCAAAGAACCAATCCAGAAACATTTTCTCCCCGAATTCCTTTCCTTTTCGTTCTACCAGCATTTATTCCTCCACTCCTCAAAAAGATATTCTTTTTCTCCAACGGAGAACTATTTACTCCGTACCTGACACATTTCCCTTTCTGGCGAGGTTGAGCTAATTTCTATGCTCCCTCGCCTTTTCTTTTTCTTGGACTAGACCCACCTACCCCTTCTTCCCACTTCACCCCACATTCACCCACTCTTTCCCACTCCATCCCACACCCCTCACTTGGGCTTGTGAAAGCTCACACTACCTACGTTGGCTCTGTCTACCGTGTAGGTATTACTGCTTCTTCCCACCAGAGGTCTGTCCAGTGTGAGAATAATCTTTTCTCCAAAGTAGTAGAAACTCTTTCTTCCTACTACGGTTCTTTCTTCTACCCCATGGTCTGTGATAATACTTGCTATCATTCCCTTGGAATTCCATGCTCGATCAAGGAGTCTTTTTATTTTCATTGGCCTCACCGATTTCTTCTTTCACTTCGTAGGAATAAATATCTGGTCCGGGGTAAAGAGCGTAGGCTTCCTCGAACGAGAAACGGCCACGCAGGTAGGCGTCTAGAAACTCGTCAGGCATGTTGGTTGCACTGACGGTGCGCTCCTTCTGGAGCTTACGGTCTCCTTCCCAATAGTGGTGGTCTTTATGCTTCATCCTTCACCTCCTCAACAACCGTCTTGTGCTGGTGGCGTCTGTACCATTCCGCGTGGGTATACCGAGCGTAGCTAGGGTATGCCCCTAGTGGGTTTTCCTTTTCTTCTTCCTTGGGCTCGGGCTCATGCTCGGCTAGAGCCTTCTGTGCTGCATGGATGTGGAGGAAGACGTCTGCCATGCTGGAGCTCTCTGGCTTCTTCCACTGGCGCATAGCTGATTCTAACTTTGCTTTGATGGCCCAATAGATTTCGTCTTTTGTCTTTGGAATCATTTTTCTTTTTCCTCCTCAACTATTTCCGTTGATGTGGGTGAACGCCATGGTCAAGACAGACCGTAGTTTTTCTTCGTCCTTCAAGAGAGCCGCCGTTCTGTCTGGATGGACCTGGCGAAGAATCTTCTTGTGGTCTCCTCCTGGCATTTTTCTTGCCTTGGAGGAATCCTGCATAGCTCGCATCTGAACCTCAAGCTGGACGACCTTTCTCTCAAGGTTGGTTGCCCATCCTTGTAGAGCGCGGGTAGCCTGCACTGCATGAGAGTCCCTGCCGGAGAAGCAAGGGTAGCACCTTGTACTTCTGGCGTAGGCGGAGAAGTAAACTTGACCACACTGCTCGCATGATTTCCTTTCCATGATGCCACTCCATTTTGAGGTTCACCAAGGGCCTATTCCGTTGTCTTTAGAGTGTCCACAAAAAAACCCTCCTTCCCGTACTGGGTTAGAGGGTTATTTTCTTTTGGTTTTAGAGAAAGATTTATTCATCCTCATCCGTAAGAACTGCCACTGGATGACCCATACGGTCTGGCTGGTAGTAGGTCTTTCGATGATTTCTTTGGACGGTACCAATTACCTTTTTTCCATTCTCTCCGATATAAAAAATATTGTCTTCCAAACAATACTTTTCAAACCTTTCCCACTTTTCTTTTTCTTCAACCGCCCGAGAAATATGTTCCCACGTCACCGGAATCTTTACTCCTTCGGTGAAAACTTTTTCTGTTTCTCTGCCGGTTGGATGAACCTTTAGGTCACCCACCGTGACAATCGCTTCCCTACGGTAGCTGGCACGAGCTTTTAGCTGGTCCGCCTTCATCCCCGTGGACCACAACATGGTCTGATGCTCTGTGGGCTCGGGAAAGGTCACAAGGTTTACTGGTTCATCCATGGCTGGCTCCTACAAATTATTTCTCTATCACTCGTAGCCTTCATCAATCTCGCCGTCAAGGATAACAATCATTTGCTTGAGGTGTTCCCTTGTCCATCCCTTGTAGTGCATCTCCCATAGGTCTTGGCAATACCCTTCTAGCATGAGGTAAATCTCACTAGACGACCCACCGTTCCACCTATTGGGGTTGTTTTGAAAATACTTGATCTTGTCAAAGAAATTTTCTGGGAACATGATTTTTTCCTTTAGCTAGACTGTCAAAAAGATATGGTCTTCGTCAAGAACAGATTGTTCCTCGTCTGCAACGCCAACCTGCCAAGCAGGGTGGTACTCGTCTAGGTCCGCCACGTAGATCGTTACATCTTGTTCAAGCTGGGTTGGAGTAAGATTATTCAACCTTTCAAATAATTCTTTGTACGTCATAGGATTTCTCCGTCAACACGGATAGCATATCCTTTTGCTTGGATAAAATTGAGAGCATCGCCCTCTGTTTCGTCAATGAGGTTGGGAGTAGCATCATCGCCTAGAGGGTCAACCCAACCCAAACTTTCTGCGAAGCTAATCGTTTCATCAAAACATTCGTAGTCCCAAACTTTATTCATGTTCCCTCCTGTGAAAAAATTGGCGCTGAATGTCGGGCCTTCAAATAGTTTTCTCCGCCCATCGGTCGATGGTGCTGCCCAATTCCATCCAACGGTCGCGTAAGCCCTCCAAGAACGCTAGGTCTTTGGAGCGACGGCAATAGCCCTTGGTGGTAAGTCTATATCCCATTTCATCATTGACTAGAAGCTGGAGTTTATAGTCTCCGTTGGCAAAGGACCAAAGAATCGCTCCTCGCTCGTCTGTACGATGCTGCTCGATCTCTGTGCCATCATCAAAAATCTCGTGGTCAATAAACATTTTCTTTCCCCTTTTCAGAATACTTTTGCTGCAAGGCCCTGACTCATGCCGTTCAGGCCATGAGCAAGATTCTTTTCTTGGCCATCGACAAAATAAACTGTCTTCTCGGAGACAACGGCGTCTTGTCCTCCGAAGCCAGTAGAAATGTTTTCCCCAGCGATAAGAAAGTTTCCTTCCTCGTCGCGGTCTGCGTTGACAACCCGCAGGTAGTTCAAAATTGCACTAACAGAACCGAACCAGCCCATGATTCCTCCCGGCTACAAATGTCGTAGTCA
>Ga0181369_1000341_pt1 | contig 13142 bp, 31 predicted proteins | sample LowvirmetaG_8_FD_130088 | JGI IMG/M metagenome (GOLD analysis project Ga0181369, IMG submission 130088) | Marine viral communities from the Subarctic Pacific Ocean - Lowphox_04 viral metaG | ecosystem: Environmental > Aquatic > Marine > Oceanic | place: Subarctic Pacific Ocean | collected... | reverse complement strand
TATGAAAGTGTCTAAGTCCATATACTCGCCAAAGGTCATATCGTCTAACTCTGGGATGAAGCCATAATCTACACCGCCTAAGCTAAACTTATTTATTAGTTGGTGGTTAGTGTTGAACATAGTATTAATAATCTCGCATACCTCTGCTATGTCTGTGGCTTTCATATTGCGAACTACTATCTCTGGCACTTTACAAAATATCTCTACGATCTTAAGTTGTATCGCTGTATCGTGTGTATCTTCTAACTTGCCATCTAACTTAGCAAACTCCTGGTACTGTCCAAGTGTTATCTCATTAAGGCTTGTTGGTATTCTTAGATTAACTTTCATATTACTTTGCTTATTAATATATAAACAATTTTAAATTATTTTAGTGAACTATATACTTACCTCTATTTGGGTTTTGCAACTGGTATCCTACTGCGTATCTTATCGCATCTATTAAGTGATTGTACTTGTCTATTGGTGTGTTTGATTTACGCTCTAACCATCGGTAGTTGTTTAACTCTTTGATGAGGTTTGTACTGTCTGGACTTACCACTAAGTCATAGTCTTGTAGTAGGCTTATTCCGTATGTTACACTACCTTGACCTTTTATGCTTGGCTTTACATTACACCCTTTGGCTTTTATCTCGCTTAGTAGTCTTGGCTCCGCACTATCTCCCACGATCAAACCGCTATTAGCGTGTTTTAGGTTTAGTTCTGCTATTTGTGATGTTGTTAGTCTTGGCAAGTAAAAGCATTCCTTTAAATAGATTGTCTTAGTGCTGGTGTTTATGTTTACCTCAACTAAAGTACTTGGGTCTGCTGCAAAACCATAATCTTGACCCCACACACTTACGCTTGTTCTTCTAAACTCTCCTATAACCCAGTTGCTAAATATAACACCCTCAGCTTTAGACATCCAAGCACCAAGCATTTGTTGTTTGTATTTCTCTGGTCTGCGCTTACGCATTTGGTCTATTTGGTCTATGTAGCTTTTAGAAAGGTTGTCTATGTTGTCTATGTAAGTGGTGTGTATGTAGGTTGTGTTTTCTTTCTGGGTATTGCTTCCCTCTTGCACCCCTCGTTCCTCAAAGAAACGTCTATATATAAAGTGTTCTTTGGTTGTGGGGTTTAATATAAGTATTACTCTATTGGCTTTGCCTTGTTGCCTTACACTTAGGTCTATGGTGTCAAACTTTTGCTCGTCTGTTAATTCCTCAGCTTCATCTACTACCCAAGTAGTAATACCCTGGAGAGATTTAAGGTTTGCAGTCTGGTCGCCACTTGATGTTTTGATACCTCTAAAGATTATCTTGCTGCCAGTCTTTTTGTTTATGATCTCGTCCTTAGTAATGTGGAAATGTTCTATCGAGCCGAACTGTTCTAACTTGTCTAAAAACTCTGGGATGATTGAGATGTATGCTGAGGTTAATGTGTAGCGTGTGAATAGTATAACGTGTCCAGCTTCATAAGTAAGCATAACTAAAAGGGCGTTTACTGAAAATGACTTTCCAGATCCACGCCCACCACTCACAATAAAGTACCTACTATCGTTTTCAATAATAGGTAAATATTTCTTTTTTACCTCAATCAACGAACTTAATTAAATCTCTAAAATTGATGTTTAAACCTTCCGAACTATTGATGTCCATACTTTCCTTTGGCTTTCCGTAACGATAGCTTAAATAGGTTTGTAAGGCTCTCATATCGCCTTTGGCTACTAACTTACCTAATGTTTCTATTGCTTCGTCTTTGTCTATTATATTGTCTAAGCGTTCTATTAGCTTTTGCTCTTGTGCCTTTGGCTTTCTACCAGCACCTTGTCTTGAACCGCCTCTGTTTTCTACTTTCATATTTTGAAAAACTTTGATTAATCAAACTACTAATATATAAACAAACTTATTTTTTTTTAGTGTACATCAAGTTCTTTATTTAGTTGCTCTTGTGTTAAAACATACGATTTACTATATTTAAACTGCTGTAAATTTTTAGGATTTATGATATCTTCATAAGATGCCCATCCACTAAAAACATAGTTTGGAAATTCTCCTATCATCAAAGCATATAAATCTACTTTCATTTTTTCTTTACCTTGTCTAATAAGCAGTTTACCCGTTTTGTATATTGTGTTTTTTATATCTACTGTCTTACCATTTTTTAAAGTTGCATCTACTTTATTAAAATGGTTTTCATATTCATTAGTAGTATAATCAAAGGGTATATCACATAGTTTACAAAAAGCAAGTTCAGCACCAAACCCATTTAAGTTCATTTGATTTAACTCCATTTTTCTATCTATCTTATATTTACTTTTAAAATATGTTCTTCCTTGATTACATATCTTATTAGACATATTAGTAATAAGTTCTTGTTCTTCTGTATTTAATTTGTATTGTGTTCCGTACTTTATTGTCATCCTAAAAGTATTTCTTCTATCTGTTCTATCTGCTTATCAGTAGCTTTTGGTATTTGTTGTAAGACATAAAGTTTAGGACTACCAATAAGTGTTTTAAAAACAAGTTCTAAGTCTGTATTGTAGAAAGCGTTTTGATCATAGTTCCTTATGTGATATAATATAGTTGCGTGGTGGATGTTATATCCACATCGTTTATACTCTCGCTGTATGTCTGTTAAGCGCATTTGTTTTACTGTACTCATATAGTGGTTTGCTACGCATCGCATCTCTACCACCTCCCTACGTCTTGTTTGTTCTAAGATATCAATGTTGTTTATTTCTTTGATTGTATCTCTAATTGTTTCTAATTTCATATTAAAATAGTTCTGTTTGTTTTACATTTTGTTTTGTTATTACTCCTATCGCTGTTTCAAGTATTGTCTTGCCAGCTTCATAATCTACTAAGTTCCTTGCTATTTTTTTCATCGGTTGCCTCCCTTTGTATTGCCTAAAGTTGTAATCGTGAAATTCTGAAAAAGCATCTACCTCATTTTTAGTGTTTCCTATTTGTGGGTTTGCTCTTTCGTTTATATTTAAAGGCAGCATAAAATTAGTCCAGTACAAATGTCTGCCTCTTTTTTGTGCTGGCACTAAAGGTTGGTAGTAAGGTATAACATTCTCTACTACATACTTCCCTTTAAATCTTGGGTTTTCTCCTTTTGCAACTGTTTCAAGCATTATTATTTCTTCATACAGCTTCATATCTGGGTATTTGGTTTCAAGTTTTGTATTCCATCCTCTTGCTCTACTATGGCTTGGGCAAGGTGGACTACTCCAGATAAAATCAAACTCTTTATAGTGGTCTAATAAGTATTGGTGTGCATCTGCTACTATTACTGTGTCTTGTGGGAAGCGTTCCTGGTATAATCTTGCCAGTTCCTCATCCCACTCAACAGCAGTAACCTCAACGTCTGTTACTTCATCCCATTTATATCTATTACCACCTAAACAAGCGTATAAGTTTAGTATCTTCATACTTCTTCTTTCTTTTGTATAATGTATCCGTTTTCTTTTAGAAGTTCTATTGCTTCCTTTATTTTTTCTTGTTCTATTCTGTAACTGTCAAATATGTAGTTGTGTATTACCATTGTTCTTTGTTTAAGTTATAATCACTAAGGGGTGCTTCCCCATTTTCTTCTAATTCTTTTTGTAAGTTGGCTAAGGCTCTCCAAGCTACTTTAGCTGAGTGTCTTATTAAGTCTGTGTCTATTTCTCCAGCTTCCATTAAGTGCCTTGATAAAGCATCTAAATCATCGCCACTCTTTGATCTATCCCAATGTAAAGGCTTGTTTGGGTGGTGCTGTTGGTTGCCTATCCAAGATGTTTTAGCCACTTCTCTTATTGCATCTGGAAAGTATTTAAGTACTCCGCTAAATACTGGCATTTCTTTTCTGTTTGGCTCGTCATATACACCAGCCTTTTGTTCTTTCATTGTGTATGCGGTTTCTGTTCCGCTTATGTAATCAATCCTCTGACTTCTCTTTTTCATTGTCTTTGTCTATTATTAGTTTTAGTGCCTCTAACTTTACATACATTTGGGCAACTATGTTTTCAAGTCTAAGTATGCGTTGTATTTGTGTGTGTTTCTTTTGTTTCATAATTCCCCAGTTAAGCAATAGTTATCTAAATCTGCCCCCTCTATAAAGAACTTGTTGTATAAGTCAAGTGCTTTCTCTACTTTCTGTTCGCCTCTGTAATAAAATTCTTCTGAGCAGTTAAAGATACCAATGTCAAGGCTTTTCTTGTCAAGTACTAAAAAATAGAATGACTTAAAATCTTTCTTAAACAAATTGCAATACAGATAGCATTGCACATCATAAGAGTATTTTTGTGCCGAGTAGCTAAAGTCTTTTACGCTTGATGAAGTTGTTTTTAAATCTACTATTCTATTGTCAGCTAACACATCAGCCTTGCCTCTAAACGGAAAGCCTAAGACGTTATCTATTGCTGGTATCTCAAACTCTGCTTTAGTAATTAATTCCTTTGCGTGTTCGTTGCGGTAGAACGCATCTACAAGCCTATCAGCATCACTACGCTCTTTTGCAGTAAATACTCTTGGGTTTTCAGCTTTGGCATCTCTAAACTTTTTTGTGTTCTTGCTTTGCACATCTATAAAGGTTTGCGCTGCAAATACCTCTGGCTCTAATATGGCGGTGTGGAATAACCAACCATCCCTTAAAGCTTGGCTTTCGCCACTCCCATACTCTAAGCTAAACTTATACGTCTTAGGACTTGATAGAAGCTGTTTAAGGCTACTACTACTAAGCGCAAGGGTGTTTAGTTCCCCATAGTAAAAATCGTCATCTTGCATACGCTTAAGCAGTTCTGCTTTGTCGTAGTACTTATTGTCTAATAGTTTTATTTTAGATTTCATATTGTTTTAGTTCTTGTTTTAGTTTTTTTATCTCTTTGTTTTTTTCGTGTCTTATTAAATCTACTTTCTTGGTTAGTATCTCTACCTCTGTAATTAACTGACTTGAGAGTATTCCTATTTCTGTGATCGCCTTAACACAGTTTTTTAAATCTTTGTTGTTAGGTTTTTCTTCTTGCCAGTCAATAAGTTTCTCAATTAAGAATGAGTACCACAGTCCGTAGGATTGTTTTTGTAGTAAGTCCATACTAACTCGCAGAACCAATTAAGTAACCAAAGGCTACGCATACTGCTAACAGAAAAAATACAGCACATTGTATGATTATTTCTCTTTGACGTTCTTTTTTAAGTTCTATGGCTTCCAACTCTTTTTGGGTGTAAACCTCTATTCTGTTTTTGCGTGTTTCTATATGTAATCCAGTTTTTGTCTTTTTCATCTTATTGTATGTTTATTATTATGCTTCTAATTTCAGATGCTCTGTTTTCTAACTCTATCTTTTTCTCTTTGGTTAAAGATTTCTTATAAGTGTCGTAATACAAGATAGCATCTATTTGTTTTAACTCTTTGCGTAAGTCATCTAACTGCGTTCTCATTTGTTTGTATTCACGTTTTGAATATAAGATAGTGCAGTTTGCTCGTTCATTCCGTAGGCTTGAACCATCATAGTTATCCAAGCCTTTTCTGTTTCTGTAAGTGTTCTCATATGTTTTAAATTAACCAATGTAATTTTAAAAGCAAATCTTTGAAGTAAAATCTTAACCTATCAAAAAAGGTAATTTTTATGTTAGGTAAATCTATATCTCTCTCAAGATAATATTTAGTGCGATTTACGTTATCTTCTAACTCTTGTAAAAGGTCTTTAATTTGTGTTTTGTTTTCGTCGTTCATAATTGTTTTTGTTTTTTGTTGGTGGCTAACCCTAAACTCTTGCTGTCAGTGTTAGTTTAGCAATTTTAGCCACTCGTTTTTTGTTATCCATTGTTTTTAATTACATCACAAATAAAATAAAAATATTTGTTATAAACAAATTATAAACAAACTTTTTTTACTCTACTTCTTAAAATCGTTTAAATTTATTATAGATGCTTGGCTCTCGTCAATCAAATAACAAGGCTTTAGGACTTTCTTTTTAGTCCATAGCGTAGTATCTGGGCAGTACATATCTTGTTCTTTTAAGTCCTGGAGGCTGTTAAGCCAGAACATATAATTGCCTTTGGGATCATTAACAAAATACAAAGCTATCCTACCAGTATCTATTAGTTTGTCGTACTTGTAAACCTCAAGCATTTTTTCTTTGTAGTATTTGTTTCTAAATTTAAATTCTATTACTACTTCTTTGCCTTTAGGACTTGTACCGATAGCGTCGTAATGCTCAAAGCCTTTGCCAGTATGTGTTAAGTTCCAACCATCAGCATTTAGCAACAGTATTACAGCCTTCTCCCACTTGTGTACATTCTTAATCATAAATCTTGTCTATATCTGCAATCCATTGAACAAGTCTTTTAGGATTGCAACTGCAAGGCTCGTGATAGTTGTGCTTGTAATACTTAGAGTGAAGCCTACACAATAGCTTATATTGTTCTTGTGATAGCTTACTCTTGACATCAGCTTTGAACTGCTGCCAATCTTTTTTGTCTATTTCTTCCATAGGTCTATATCTATATCGTTCCAATCTTCTCTGCGTTGGTCGCATCCGCATCTATCTCCCCATATCTTTTTAACTATCCAACGTATTCCAGTATAATAAGTAATGTAGTAAACTAAATCTCCTAATCTCATATATTATCTTTTATGTGTTTAAGTGCGTTTCTGTAAGTATTGTAAAGGCTATAATAACTTATCTTTGTTTCCCTGCTAAGTGATGCTACGCTCTGCCCAGAAGCTACTAAAGTAAATACCTTGCTATCGTACCAGCGCATCTCTGCAAGTAAGTTGTCTATTTTAGTTTTATCCTTTGCATATTGTACCTCGTCTATTCCTAAGTCATCTATTTGCCTTACTTCTCCATCTATGTCTTCTATGTATGTTTTTATCATCCGTGCCTCTTTCTTGTGGGTGTTGAGGTATATTCCACGCAATACCTTATATATATAGTAAGTGTTGCAGTCGCCATTATAGTAAAGGTCTAAGCCTTTTTGTACATCGCATATAAGCTGGATGTACATTTCTTGTACAACATCTTCTGCTAAACTTGGTTTACAGCCGAAAGATCTAACAATGCTTATCCAGTTTTTGTGCTTATCGTAAGCAAGTTCAACAAGTGATTTCATTAACCTAATTTCTTTTCAGTTGTTACAAAGTATTTTAAGGGGTCGTATATATCGCCAACTACAAAAGGAAGTCCTAACTCGTTTATACTAAAGCTAAAGGTTTCAAAAGAGTAGCCTCTTGACCTTCTGCATATAACAGTAACCCATTCTTTGTTAGTTGTGTTTAGTTCTAATTCTATAACTGTTTCCGCTTTTTTCTCAAGAAACGAACCAAGATGACCAGTTCCAAGTTTTGAACTACCATAGTTTTGGTGCATTACAACCATTATATGTGTATTGTAGCGTGTTGATAGTTGCATAAGTTTAGCCACCATTTCATTACAGCTTGGTAGGTCATTGGCATCAGCGACGAGATCAGCCGCACCATCTATGAAAACTAAACCAGCTTCTTTGCCATTTTCTTTATTTTCTTTTAACGTCCACTCTATAAACTCTAAGCGTTGTTTATAGGTTAATGTTCTTAAAGCGTAAGTTTGATAACATCCATTGTCTTTTAGGTTTGCCATATCTGTTGCTCGTCTAAAGCATCTTGCTGCGTGGAAATGTCCTTGCTCTGTATCGAAATGGATTAAGCACTTATTACCTCTGTGTCCTTTTATGTTACCTCCAAAGTTATTATTGTCGCTTAAATAAACTGAAGCAAGTAAAGATATAAAGAAAGATTTTTTTGATTTTGGGGGAGCTGTAACGTAACTTATATTGCCCAAACTTGATATTGGTACTGGGTATGTTTTTTTACCTCTTTTAGTTTGTATTGTTTTTTCGCCATAACTCAAAGCAATCTCTGGGTACTCAATTTCTAAAGAAGTGTCTATGGCACATTCCTCTTTTATAAGTTCCATTAGCATTTGTTGAGTTGTTTCTTGTTCGGTCATTTATTATATGTTTGTTTTTGTTTTAGTAAAGGTATAAAAAAAAGGGGGTTAAAAAACCCCCCTTTAATTAAAATGGTAAATCTGCTTTTTCAGTAGTTGTAACTGGCTCGGCTTGTGGCTCTCTTTCTGCCAGGACAATGTTGTTGTCAGTCCATAAGACCTTTCCATTGCCTAAGTATTGACGTTGCTTCTTAGCCTCTCTTTCTTCTTTTGATTGTGCCACATACACGCTTGTATTGTTTCCATATCGTGTTTCATCATTTACAGCCATTGTAAGATTGACATATACTGCGCCTTCCTTACCAGCAATAAATTTCTCCTTAGGGAGTTTATCTACTCTTAAATTAAAGTTTATTAATGCACTCATAGTTTATTTATTTATTTGTTTATTATTAATCATAAGGTTTTGTATTCTGTTTTGGGTTTCTTAAAACTCTCGCTTTCATCCTCGCCAAACACTCCTAACTCATAGAAGCCAGTTAGTTTTAGGACTGCTCTGCTCATAGCACGTTTCTCTGCCATCTCTGCAACGTACCAAGAGTTAGTGTTTCCGTCTTTATAGTTCTCGCCTTTTAAGGCACTACCAAAGGTTTCGATTCTTTTACCATCCTTACTTGCAAGTGCTTTAAATACTGCATAGTTAGGCTCACATCTAATCACTTCATAGTTTACTACCATTTGTTCTAAGGCTTGTATTTTGTCAATACCTTGTCTTGTTATGATCGTGTAGTGCTGATGCTTGAAAAAGTCGGATTTGTCTAAGTTATATTTTTCATATAGTTCTTTTAGTTTATCTCTATTCATTGTTCTGTGTTTAAGTGTTCTATTTCTATTATTTGTTCTAAGTATTTTACTCGTCTTTCTAAGGCTTCTATCCTTGCATTTAAGTAATCTATCGTTGTTGGGGTAGCTGCTCGTTTAACATCTTCGTAATGTGTCATCTTATAAGTCTTTAAACATTACAAATGGGTTATCTACACCAATTACAAATTTAATATCTAAAATAGTTCTGTATCTTAGATTTTGTATTACACTTTCTTCTTCTAAGTCATTAGAAATAGTTGCAATAATACCAGGGTATTTAAGGTTTACTTTAGCAAGTTCTTCTGAATATTCTGGCTTAAGCCTATCAAGTAAGGAAATCATTTTATATGTCATTGTATTTGTTTTAAGTTTCCCCAAAGTTATTAAAAAAAAGTTAATAAACAAAATGTAAACACTTAAGCAACAAAAAAACCACCCTTTACAAGGTGGCTTAATTGGGCTGGTTAGCCATAAAACAAAAACATAGAATATTAAGCAAATATACTAAATACTTATTTAATTAGGTAATTTTTCAACTAAACTTTTATAGTGATCTATAAGTTCTATAAGTTCAAAATCTGCTTGTTTTATAGTCTGTCTTGACTTTTGTAGTAACTCGTCTGCTTTATCATAGCCAAACTCTTTATTTAAGTTCTGTGCAAAAATGTACTGCTGTCCGTACCGCATACAATTACAACCATAACATTGTGGTCTGCAATTATCTTCATTCCACCTAAGTATTCTTGATGCTCTACTTATGAAGTGTCCGTTCTGCATACCTTGACCTTTCCAGTATGCTTTCTTGCTACAAGTGAAACATTTGACTATTCCGTTTTTGTCAGCATATTTTCTTCTTATATACTCACTAAACACAGTATCAAGTTTTTTTATAATATTTTTACGAGATGGTTTTTTTGGCATTAGATTAGACCCCAGAAGTCATTATTTTATTATAACTGTTTATGTTTCCCTTTCTTTATCTGTTTATGTTTCCCTAAATATATATTTATTTAAGCATAACATAATTTTATAATAAAAAGTTCAAAGTTATTAATTAAATTTTAGAAAAAAAAATAGAATATTACTTTTTCCAGTTCTTAGTTATTTTTTCAGCAGAACGCATACCAAAATATCCACCATAGACTAATAATAAAAGCGAAGAAAGTAAGTCTATCCAGTTAGAATCTATTTTAAAGCCTTGTAAAGAACTATCTAATATTATGTATATAAATAGTGTAAGAGTTAAAAAGGCAAGTGTAAGGGGTCTTATATTGCGTGTAAGATAACTATCAGTACTATTGTCGCTTACCCATCGCTTTGTGGTTTCTTCTATCTCTTTGTTTTGTTGTTCGTGTATTAATTGCTGAAGTTTTATCTTGTCCTCTGTTGATATGTCGGACTTAGTTATTTCTTTGATCGCTTCGCCTGGAGATATAACACCCTCAAGCACATTACCCAAAGCTGGGTTAATTACCTTTGCTGCACCTAAAAGCAGCTTTCCTACTGTTGTATCTTTAAACTTCTTTTTAGGCATTGTTGTTTTTTCTATAATCCCAACGTGCTTCAGTACCTCTTATGTCTATGTGTGTGAAAGTGTCATACCTACCTAACCCACCACATTTTATAAAACCACCTTGTTGTAGTTTGTCAATGGCATTTGCAACCTCATCTGGTGTAAAGTTTTTTACAACTATGTCTGCTGCCTTACCTTGCAAGTGTTGTGATTTTAAAGACCCGCCATTTAAACCATTCCAAGCCTCACACCTATAAGCACTATTTATTTTTATAGGCTCTTGTAATTCATCTCTCACAATTTGTAAATTTTCCGCCAGTTCTTGAACATTATTAAAGACCTCATCTGACATTTTGCAATCACAAGAATCAAGATTGCCTTTGCAATTAAACTCGCTTAGATTAAAGTTCTTTGTCAGCTTCATTCTTTTTTTTGTAGGTGTCGTATATCTTTTGAATTGTATAAATAATTGAAGCCAAAAGAAGTATGATCTTTAAACTATTTTCAACAGCAGTAAAGCTAATTCCCAAAGTAATTAGATTAAATAAGTACAATCTCACGTCTTGCAAATTCATAACATTAAGCCTTTTAAAAAAGCGTTCCATTTAGCAATAAGATAAAATTGCAATAATTCTATTTTGTCCGCTAAGTATCTTAATCCTTTTACCATTACATTTTATTTGTTTGATAGTCCACACCATAAAAGATGTGTACTCCGTTATCATCTATGTTTCCAACAGCAGCAGACTTCCAGCCGTAAGGGTGGTCATCTAAGCCTACCCACATAACGTCTATGTGATATTTATCGCTAAATACATAGTCATCTACATTTTCTGCCTTTTTTAAAATTATATGCCCAAGTTTAACAATAGCGTGTGAGTTTTCCCCTAATGCCTTTATTTTAGCATCAGTGGTTTCCTCGTCTTTAAAAGCATATTTGCCAATCTTAATCATCTTCTTTTGGTATTGACTCGTTTAGTATTTTTACAATCTCTTGCGCTTGTGCTAACACAGCGATAGGCAATGTATTTATAACTTGATTTACTCTTGCAATTTGTTCTTTAGTAATTTCCATAATTTTTTTATGTAAATATACTACTTATTCTGGCAAATCTTCATAAGCATCAGCATAGTCGCTTGGCAAGTAAGATTCCATTTCTGTAATCTGCTCTGCGCTTAACTCATCTTTATAAAAGTCATTTGCTAAAACCCACTTAAAATGCTCTTTAATTGCTTCTACATTTTCATCAGCACCTAATTGACTTAATTGGTCTGGTATCTGTGAAGTAATTACCTCTTTGTGGCTTTCCTCTGTGTTTTCTGTTGTTATTACGTTTCTATACATTATTTGCAATTTTTACAGTTATCTAATTCTAATTTCAATTCTTGGATTGCTTTTACTAAAACTGGTATAAGCCTTCCGTAACTTGCCTCAAGTCTATCTGGATTATTAGCGTAAACAAGTTGTAAGTTTTCATCATCAACCTCTTGTAATTCTTGAGCAATAAAACCTAAATCTTTATCGCCTACTTTTGCACCATCTCGCATATTCCAATCAAATGTTACTGGATTTAGTTTATTAATAAAATCTAATCCATAAGTTGAAGGTTGTACGTTAGTTTTATCTCTACTATCCGATAAGGCTGATATTGTTTGAACTTGACACCTTAAGGCTGTTATATTTGCATCACCTAAAGTAATTTCGTTTAAAACACTAACAGATGAGGCAGTAGCACCATATCCAATAAGTATATTATTTGAGCCAGTAGTTAAATTATCTCCAGCTTGATACCCTATAACAACATTACTGCCACCAGTTGTTATATTCCTTCCTGCTTCAAAACCTAAAGCAGTGTTATTACTTCCACTTGTCATATATTGCGCAGCTTGCATACCTACTATTGCATTATAATTACCTGTTGCACTTTGAGCCGCTTGCATTCCTATAGCTACGTTTTGTGAACCTATAGCGCCAAAAGCCATACAATTTGCCCCTACAACAACGTTAGATGAATTAACACTAGCTACAGACCCAGCACTTCTACCAATAAAAGTATTACTAACGCCAGTGTTATTTTTACCAGCATTCGCACCAATACAAGTTCTTTGACCACCTGTTGTATTAGAATATCCAGCTTGAGAACCTAAATTAACATTATCACTTCCAGAAGTTTGAGAATAACCAGCTTGATAACCTATTGCTATTGTTCTACTTGCTGTATTATTTCTATTAGCAAACCACCCTATTGAAATACTACCAGAACCAGTATTAGAATTTCCAGCGGAAACACCTATACCTATTTGATATGAACCAGTATTTGCTGCAGAACCAGCGTCATAACCAACATAAACATTATTAGCAGCAGTACCAACTTTATAAGCATTTTTACCTACTGCTACATTATTACCAACAGTTGATGTACCAGCTAAAGCATCCATTCCTACCGCAACGCTATTTGTTCCAGTTGTAATCGAATCTCCAGCGTTATTTCCTATTAAAGTATTACTATCGCCAGAAGTTAAAGAATCTCCAGCTCTAATACCTAAAATAGTATTATCTTGTGGATTACCACTCAACCCAGCTGGTACTTCTCCTACATATAAAGAATCAGTATCAACTAAGCAATCACTCAAACCATTTAAGTCTGATGCACCACCACTACTTAAATTTGAGGGCGCAATTCTAACGTTGTCTGTTCCGTCATAACCTACAACAAAATCGACATTTGCCGAATCCGTTTTTAAAGTAAATTCACTAAATTTTTTATTTGCCATTTTTTTATTTTTATTCTATTATTATAAATTCATTATTTTCAGTTTGTAAGTAATCGCCATTTTCAGCTAATATCTCAAAAGCTGTTGTAGGGT
>Ga0181369_1000339_pt1 | contig 13170 bp, 15 predicted proteins | sample LowvirmetaG_8_FD_130088 | JGI IMG/M metagenome (GOLD analysis project Ga0181369, IMG submission 130088) | Marine viral communities from the Subarctic Pacific Ocean - Lowphox_04 viral metaG | ecosystem: Environmental > Aquatic > Marine > Oceanic | place: Subarctic Pacific Ocean | collected... | reverse complement strand
GTGTCACCTATGGGACCAGTGTCACCTATGGGACCAGTATTGCCTATGGGACCAGTCTCACCATTAGTACCGTTGGTTCCTGCTTCACCTGTGTCACCTATGGGACCAGTGTCACCTATGGGACCAGTATTGCCTATGGGACCAGTCTCACCATTAGTACCGTTGGTTCCTGCTTCACCAGTATCGCCTATAGGACCAGTATTGCCTATGGGACCAGTCTCACCATTAGTACCGTTGGTTCCTGCTTCACCCGTGTCACCTTTAGGACCAGTATCGCCTATGGGACCAGTGTCGCCAGCAATTCCAGTAGAGGCAGTATCTTGATAAGTTCCATCAGGGAAAGTAATACCACCATCACTAGAGATACCAGCGACATGAATTACAGCACCTGAGTTAATACTCAGGGTGTAACCTACACCTGCGACGTTTGTAGATAATACAAGGCCTTCACCAGCGTTAAGAGTAGAACCACCACCACCAGAACCATCTTGTCCTGTATTACCTATAGGCCCCTGTTCACCAGTGTCACCCTTTTCACCAGTGTCACCCTTTTCACCAGTGTTACCAATAGGACCAGTCTCACCATTGGTTCCTGCTTCACCAGTGTCACCTATGGGACCAGTCTCACCATCGGCACCAGTAACACCGGCACCAGTGTTACCAATAGGCCCCTGTTCTCCTGTGTCACCCTTAAGTCCTTGAGGACCAGTGTCACCAGTTCCAGCGGGACCAGTTTCACCAATGCTACCAGTAGGTCCATCATTACCAGTGCTACCAGTTTGTCCTAAACTACCTACAATTTGAACCCATTGAGATGAATCACCATCATTAACATAAACAAAGAACAGTCCACTATCAGAATTAAACCAAAGATTTCCTTCTTCAGGCGTTGAAGGCGAAGTAGGTCCATAGAAAAGTTCAACAATCGATGCACCAGTATTACCTATAGGCCCTTGTGGACCAGTGTCACCACTTGGACCATCGGCACCAGTCTCACCAATTGGACCTTGAGGACCAGTATCACCAGTTCCAGCAGGGCCAGTAGGACCAGTGTCACCAGTTCCACCACCAGAAGTACCAGTAGCACCTCGTGGACCCGGTGGACCTTGGGCACCAACACCAGATGCTTGTAGAATTTTTACAACGGTAGGAAGATTCTGTTGACCACTTGGAGTGGACAAATTACCAGAAGCACTTGTTATAACTCGTATTGTTGGCATTAGCGTGTTACCTCTGGTCTTACCTCGAATCTACCCTGTAAAACTCTAGTAACTACATCACCTGCAATTAATTCACAATCATAAACGTGTCTTCCATGAGGACAGTTCGCCATGGTAGAAGAATCTATACTAATATAAACTCCTCCAGTAGATCCACCAGCACCAGTCACACCACCAAGAGAGGCATTCAAAAACAGACCACCTACACCAATAACACCACCATCTTCTTCTTTATAAGATCCTGTGCTACCACCACCTCTTAGAGTTCCACTAGTAGCATCTCCTGTTACACCAACTAATATATCAGTGGCATAGGTAGATCTTCTAACCTGCATTCTTCCTGTGTAAGAACTTATATCAATAGGATCACCACTATCAGTTTCATACAGAAAGTAAAGAACGTAGTTTGCACCTTGATCTGCTAAAATGTTAAACTGTCCAGCAGCCATATTTATCTCCCGATCTATATCTTATATAGTCTTTTCAAGAGCGGACTTTTCTCTTCTTATATTTCTTTATTTTGATCTCTGAATCATTGACAGTAGACGCCTGTTTTTGATTTCTTTCCCATTCAGATTTCTGTTGATTAATCTCTTTCATCTTACCCTCATAGTGAACCATGTTAGCCTTTACTCTTGGTAACTCACTAGCAGGAACAAAATTTTCCTGTAGAAGTTTACGAGTTGCAGCATATCCTTCTTCAAACTTGAACATAAAGAAAGCAGTAGCAGATAACTCATCCAATGCTCTCCATTTGTAACAATCTTCCGATACGAATAGGATATCATGTGGAGGAATTGATAATTCTGCTGCGGCCCTAGCATAAATATATGCTGTTCTTGGTCTATTATTCATTCTATAAAGTCGAGATAGTTCAACTAGAGGTTCGGCTCTAATAGGACGATACTCATATGACTGTCGAAGGAGTTCACACACTTCACCAAATGGTTTATTTTGCATCCCTGCGATCATTGCTCTTCTAAACAAGGAGTAAAAACATTCTTCTTCCCATCCACCCATATCTACTCGTTTACCATAAGCCTCAAAAGACTTATCCCATTGCTGGGAATCAAAGTAAGACTGAGCAAGATAGAACTGATATCGTTCATTGGTTGGTGCATAATGTGGATCTTCAGGATTGTTTAATGCTGAGTACAAAGTCTCTGCATCTCTAGTATACTTTTCTTTTGGTGTAATCCCTACGTTACGATTACCTTCTGTCCTAGCGACCACAAAGTAATCACCATGTATCTTGTCCATCGTGATCTGCTCTTTGGGTTTAGCAGGACAGTGAGCATACTCATGAAGTACACCAGTGTATTCCCAACCAATACCTAACTTGAAAATTTGATTACGCCACCACATAAACTCAGGTCTACCAAGTCTAAGTGAATACGAATCCTTGTTCATATTAGATGGATACTTAAAATTACCTGTGATATAGTCATCAGCATCAATCATCCAAGCATATTCAGCATCACTTTTCTCTGAATTTCTAAGTGCTTCAGTTCTAGAAGGACCGAAACCTTTCCAGTCAGACTGATGAACAGTGCCAGGAACACCCAATTCATCCATTGTCTTCTTGATAAGATCCTGTGTTCCATCTGTAGAACCAGTATCAGTAATATCATATCGATCAACATACTTTGCCATAGATCGAAGACACTCTTCGATGATATGAGTCTCATCTTTTACGATCATACACAGGGTTACTCTTGGTCGGCTCATGATAAAAAATCCTTAATGTGATATGCTTCACTTATATTTATACTAATCAAATCAAACCCCACCACTTCGCAGTTTTCTCTAGTCCTTCCCACACATCACAAACTGGAGAATAACCAATAGATTTAATCTTAGAGATGTTTGCTCTTGTGTGTCTAACATCACCGACTCTTGGATCTCGGCGATCCAATTCAAACTCATGTCCGTGTTGTTTGAACCATTCTAAGATCTCATTCAGTGAAGTCTGTTCATCATTACCCACATTAAATACATCACCATCAAATCTACCTTCAGTAAATGAGGCACACTTAATTGCCTCTACGACGTTATCGACATAGTTAAAATCTCTAGTTTGGTTTCCATCATCATCTATTATCAAGGGAAGATCTTCTTTAATGGAGTTACACCAGTTAGAAATTACTGTGGCGTATGGGCTATCAACATATTGTTCAGGACCAAACACGTTAAAGAATCTCAAACAAACAGTGTCTAGTCCATAGAGTGTTGAGAACATTTTACAATACTCTTCCCCTACTTTCTTCTGAAGTGCGTATGGAGACTTAGGATCGAGTGGTTGTGTTTCTGGTGTGGGAAGAACTTCGGCTCCTCCATAAACAGATGAAGATGAGGCAAATACAAATCGTTTCACCGAATCTGAACTTCTACACTTGTTCAACAACTTGGAAAGTAGAAACACATTTTCTAGAGTAGTATCGTCAGGATGTTCTACAGAATATGCTACACGCGGAACTGCTGCGAGATGAACAATAGTATCGGGTTTGTCGGTCTTAAGAATATAATCAATAAGAGTTTCATAATCACTGTTGTAAATTATCACATCTCTACAATCCTGAACAAGATCCTTAAGTCTCTGAATGTTTTTCTTATCTCTATCCACAACTACAATATTGTGATCTGTCGTCTCAAGTAAATTCTTGACTAGATTCGATCCAATAAACCCTGCACCACCAGTAACTAAAATATTCATTTATTTTCCTTATCAAAAATAACTTCTACAAGTAAGAGATTTTTATCATTAACCATAATGATTCTACCATCGACAGTTTCTAACTTTGTAAACTGACCTTGTTTTATATTTTTTGTTTTTATATTATTAAATGTTCTCTTTTCACCTCCAATAAAATGAAAAAGTTGAGTGCATGTTTTTCCATGCTCCGACAATGTAGAATATGTTTTCTCTTCCATCACTTCATCCAATCATTTTATATGGAGTGTTCCATATGTCATACTGTAAAATATCCAACGTATCATAATCAAAACTCGATACTCTATAATTCACCCAGTCTCCCATGTAAGGGCGATCATGATCTATAATTCCTGCTAAGGCATCAATACCACTACCAATATCTAGGAAGACAGAGTTTGTGTATTTTTTCATACGATGTAACAAGGCAGATTTAACATGACCAACACCTAGCAGAAAAATACTAGAAGAAGAATTCTTAAGTTGTTCGCCAACCATTCTTTCTGTCTCGTCTATGTCATCACATGCAAACTTTTGAGGTATGGTAATATAATCTGTGAACTCATTCAGTCCGAGATACTCCTGATACTCTTCATTATACATCAACTCTTTAATTAAGTCAATCTTCGGACCTGCTCCAATCACACCAATAGATTCTCCAAAGGTTCTAGTTAGCCAAGTATTAGCAGTCAATCCATAACCATACTCTGCGTTGTAGTCTATAGACCGTTCGGGATACAGACTAGAAAACAAGCCTCTATTGTAAAGTTCAACACCAATATAATCATTTGGAGTAACACCACTGACAAACTCTTCGTGCTTGATATCAGAATAGTTTTTAGACAATGCTCTCCTGCCAGGCGAAGCACTACCAACACCCTGACCTTTCAAGAAGTAATAATCGCCGTCACCAAACTTATAGAAAGTCTTACATTCTTCATTAGACACACAAGACACTAAGGTTTCTTTGAACTGTGACAGTTTATCTTGAAAGTCTGGATGGTCCAATGAGTTATAGATTGGATTTTGGTCATTGTTTTTAGTCCCTTCAATTGTATAAAGTGTGTTCACTTAGGACTCCATACTGTAAGTGACTTTCTCCAGTACCACAAAAAGTCAGACTCTTTATTAGAACTCTCTAGAAATTTATTACTCAACTCGGTTTCTAGATTAAAATATTTCGCAACAACTGAAATAACTTCATCTTTCTTCAACGGGTTCAGATGTTGTAGATGAGGGTCGAACTGCCTTTGAGTTTCTCCTCCGCTATCTGACCATGTAATAATCATGTATTTATTTGTCATCAATCTTAGGTTCTCAAGAAATATATCACAATAATCTTTGTCGATGTGTTCTGCTACCTCAAAGCATGTGACGATATCATATGATGATTCTTCAATTCTGTCCCTAAGATCCCACTGGTACACCATAGGAGAAACTAAAGGATCGGCCGCATCTATGCACCACTGAAAGTAATCACACCCTCGTACTACTTTAGATTGATCTTGATTGTAAACTTCAAATAAAAGTTGACCATTTCGACACCCAGCATCAAATAGACTTGTGAATTCAAAAGTATTACTCAATACTCTAGACAATGCTTCGTATGGTTTTTTATTGTGATTTAGTTCTTCTGTTGGTAAGTATCGATCATCAATTTTTACTTTTTCTTTCATTTGTAAAACTCCTTAATCCAGTAGATCACATAGTCAATATCCTTCTGTGTCATTGCTGGATGGCATGGAAGACTTATTAGTTTCTTCCATTCATTTTCAGCAACAGGTAAAGACCTATCACTTTTCAATGCAGTGTGAAGATGTAATGGCTTGTAGTGAACTGATGTGTGTATCTTTTTATCTGCAAGATAGTCCATTAGTTTGTTTCTATCTTCTTCCTTCTTTACTCTAGCACCATAATGCTGAACAGTTTCAGACCACACTGGAATTTCTAATAAAGAATTCAATTGTTCGTTATATGATTGTTGAATGTACCTTCTCTTAACTAAGTTATTTGGAAGTTTCTTCATTTGTTCTAAACATATCGCAGCCATGATATCAATCATGTATGACTTTGTTCCTATTAGTTTAATATCATAATCCCAACTATAACCAGGCTTACCATCAATGTTCTTCGTTCTTTCGTGTGTACTAGAGATACCCATCCAAGACATAGGAACTAGTTTTTCATATAGTTCTTTATCGTTAGTTGTTATCATTCCCCCATCACCGCAGGGCATAGTCTTTACTGCTTGAAAAGACCAAATTGCAACATCTCCCTTAGAACCTGCACCATGAGTATAACAACTATGGGCGCAATCTTCAATGATAAATCCATCATAAAAATTTCTAATCTCATCAATCTTGGCAGGGACTCCCGCCATGTTTACTGCAATGATTGCTTTTGTATTATGAGACAGGTTTTCTTTGACTGATAATGGATCGATACAAAGTGTATCTTTTTCAACATCCACAATAGTAGACGTACAGTTGTTCCACAAGGGAGCAATGGCGGTTGTAGCAAAAGACATTGTTGGGCTGATAACGTCAGCATGTTCAATACCTTTGGCCTTTAAAACCAAATCTAATCCGTGAGTATTACTAGTAACAGCAACTGCATACTTTGCACCAACCATATCTGCAAACTTCTTTTCAAACTCGGTTACCTTCGGACCTTTACCCCACCACCCACTATCTATCACATCAGATAGGGCATTTGTTTCTTCAACACCACCAACAGGTCGCAAAACAGGTAAAACTTTATTTCTTATATCCACTGAGCATTTCCTTGTTCTCTTGTATATTCTCTGCTAGTCATTTCCCAATCGTTTCTAATAAATCCTAAGTGTTCTATCCATTCATAATCAATTGAGTTTTCATTTATAAAGTTGTATAGAATTTGCTCAGAACCTAATCCACTTGACCCTCTCTCTAGGATACTCTCAGCGTATTGACAATACCGAATCATAACGTCACTCTTCATAGAGAAAAACATATCATTGTAAAGATTTACTCCTGTTGGATATGGTTGACCCGTCTGTAGAGAATAAATCGGTGGGTTTGATATCATCGCTTCTTTCTTGTTTTCTCTGGTCTTATCAAACACATAAGGACAAGTTACAATCTTACGTCCAGAATGATAACTAATCGTTTCATAGTCAGAGAAGTCTAGCAGTTTCTTCGCTCGCACCAACATATCCAATTCACCCAATCCTTTATTTGTTTTTCCTATGTTGTTATTGTATAGGATAGATGGGGTATCTTGAAGACACTTAGTTAGTCTTAAATTTGTTATTTCATTTATGTTAGATGTTGTGTTATCAATAAACCTACAGACGAAATCATTCGGCAACACACGAAGGAGTTGCTCATAACAAATCGCATATTCTTCTTCTCTTTTATTGGCTGGATCGCTTTCAACATGAAAAGAACTAAAACACAATAGTAAATTATTCATTAATAATCACCTGCCTCATTCCCCAATCTTCTCTGTTTGTTTAAGGATTTGAATCTAAATATCCTTCTTTTTGGTGTGGTTTCGCATGATCAAGGTGTAAAATGCTACCCTCTAACTGACATGGATAGATTCCTTGACTATACATGGTAAAAAGGATGTTACCATCCATACTAGTTTGTTGTTTAGTTGGATTTGTGTCAATATTTTCATTGTAACCAACAAAATTTTCTTTTCTACTTAACAGAAAATCACCAGCAGCCGGAGTTCCTAGTGTTTGATCTTGAAATAAACCATTCTGTATAAAAGATATACCCTCAGCCAAATGTTCTAAATCGTTTGAAACATCAATTCTGCTATAAGGTCTGTAATATATTTTATCTTCATTTTTACCAAAAACAACATTACAAATTGACTCAACAATTTCTTTAGTGAACATTATATCAGGATTTGTAATTAAAACATATTCTCCATCTGAGTTTCTTATTCCAACATTTTTGGCATAATACTCATAAAAGTTTTTTGGATTCCAACCCCTTTCTTCAATTGATGAAGGAGGAACTATTACATGTTTTACATTTTCATTTTTTAACGCCAAAGATGTATATTCATTTTTATCTAAAGTTTTTTCATCTATGGGAGACCAGTCAACCACAACATATTGAATGTCATGTCCGAGATCTTTAAACAATTTAATATTATTTTCGATTGTTCTTTTCATTCTAAAACAAAAAGTATCTGGTGTTGTAGCGTTATACGGTGTTAACTGATCGTCCCCATACCCATCATCTCTACCAACAATAACAATTGATAATTTATACATTTGACATTTCCTTCACTTTAGATTCAATCCAAACATATGTTTCATGAATACCATCAATCAACTTAGTTGAAGGTTTCCATCCGATACTCTGTTCGATAAATGTGTTGTCCGAATTCCTACCACGAACACCCTGTGGACCTTCGATATGATTCTTAATCACAGTCTTATCGCCAACTTCACATGCGATATCTACTAGTTGATTGATCGTAACCATTTCATCAGATCCAATGTTTACAGGTTCAATACACTCACTCTCCATGAGTCTTCTGACACCCTCAAGACACTCATCGACGTAAAGGAATGAACGAGTCTGTTCTCCATCGCCCCAAATTTCAACCTCGCCGCCTTCAGATGCTTCTGCGACCTTGCGACAGATAGCAGCAGGGGCCTTTTCCTTACCGTTATCCCAAGATCCAAGAGGTCCAAAGATATTATGAAACCTAGCAATACGAACAGGTAGTCCATAGTTTCTGTGATACGAAAGGTAAAGTCTTTCACTGAAAAGTTTCTCCCAACCATACTCACTGTCTGGATTTGCGGGATAGGCAGAGTCTTCTGCACAGTTAGGATTATCGGGATCCATTTGATTGTGTTCGGGATACATACAGGCAGATGAAGAATAGAAAACCTTTGGCATCTTTTCGTACTCGGAACAAACTTTTGCCACATTCAAATTGATCATTGCGGAATTGTGCATGACATCTGCATCATGATCTCCTGTGAAGATATAACCAGCACCACCCATATCGGCGGCCAATTGATATACTTCATCAAAAGTTTCATTTACGTTAGTTGTTGTCATCGCTCGACGAACATTAGTTTCTGATCGAAGATCAAGAACCATAAATTCATCTGCATCCGTCTTCTTATATTCGTGTTCTTTGATGTCAACACCACGAACCCAGTAACCTTCATTCTTCAAACGAGTTACTAGGTGACCACCAATAAAACCACCCGCTCCACATACTAATGCTCTTTTCATTTTAGTACATCCTTGAAATATTTTTGATATTCTGTTATAAAAGTGTTTACTTTATCAGAAAGATTATACTCACCTTTTAGGTATTGTAAAGTATTTCTATATCCGATAATTTCATTTTCTAAATTTCTAACTAAGTCTTGTTCATTTCTATCTTGATATACCGTTGGCTTATCAAAAACAATAGAACCAGTTGGAATATTTTTCTGTAAATAATATGACCCCCAAATATCATCCATTCTTCCGACATAAGGAAAGACCATGTAATTTTCTAAAATGTCCCGATGAATAAATGTATTTTGACTATTAAAAACAGTAAGGTTATTGGTAGAGTATGGTTTTATATTATTAAACTTAACCATTGGTCTTTTTGTTAATCTATTAGTAGCATCAATATCAGGATCACCATCCCATAAATTAGCCTGAACTAATACTTTTGTTTTCTTTTTACCAACATAACTTACATTATTTTTAGTTGGTATTTCCTCTACTGGATATCCTCTATGCCAAAGCCAGTTGTGTTCTGTGACAGACAGTGGATCAAAAATAGTATTTTCAGTTTCATAGAAGTCAACTTCAACTTCCTTACCCACTAACAGATCACATCCCCAATCATCATAAGGAATATTATCATCGTCAACAGTCGCAACAACATCTGCACCAAGTTGATACGCTTTAACAAATCCTATATTTCTTCTTTGAATTTTTTTCCATCCAATTGAATCGGAGAGTTCTTTATACTCACGTTCTTGATCTTCTGGATGTAAATACATACAATTTATTTTTTCATACTCTTCGTGTGGTGTTTTTGTGTCACCGACAACAATTAAAGTCCAGTCACTCATGGAAGCAAACTTTAAAGTTGCCTCTGTGGGTGGTTGGATGGTAGTAGTCACTATAAACTTTTTCATTGTGTTTTCCTTTTAATATAAAGTGCATCACCCCATGTATCACCAGCCCAGTTAGTATCTACTCGTTCAAAGTTATACTCAGACAAGAACTGATCAATCTCTTCCACCATAGGACAACCCTCATAAACTTCTGCTCTGTTTACTTCAGAGTAGATGAACTGGATATGAGGTAAAAACTTAGAGGCGCCCTTCATGACTTCTAACTCATAACCCTGAACATCAATGTTCATGAAGTTAAAGTCTTCAGGAACAATCTCATCTTCTTCTGCTAGGATATCAAGGGTGGTAACTTCAACCTCGATACTTTCGTTGAACTTGATATGTGGATATTGTTCTAGATGAATCGAAGGTTTCAATAGAGAAGTAGACATTCCTTTATACAGTTCAGCATTTTGACCTTCAAAATCTGATACGTTCATTTGCATTGTCTTCTCTTCAGATCCAAGAGCGACTTGATACAAAGTAATATCATCATCACGAAAGTCTTCTGTGATTTTTTCAACGTGTTCTGGGACAGGTTCAAACAAAGCAATATTTTTAATACCGCTATCAATATACTGTCTAACCTCTTGTCCGTGGTGCGCCCCAATGTGAAGAACACCCCTCACATGCGGATATAGATTCTCAAGATTCATTAACATTGTGACTCATCTCCAATAGTTTCACATATTCACTCGCACACTTCTCTAGCGTTAGGTTGTCTAGTATGTATTGTCGAGGATCATACTTAGATTTGTTCAAGACCTTTTCCATAAAGAGTTCGTCTATAAACTCTTCGAGTCGAGAAAGATCAGGACACTTTATTCCACACCTATCATCAAAATACGGCGCTGATGTAGCAGGAAAAGTATGCTGTGGTTGATCATCCCAAACTGGTTTATCAATAACATAACAAGGAACGCCCATCGAAAGAATTTCTTGATAGGCAATACCTTGACTCTCAGTTCCTGTGATCGTGACACAAAATCTAGATCGTCTTGCAACATCAATCAACTGTTCTTCTGTGTAACTACCGTAGGTAATAAGTTCATATGAAAGTTCATAAACATCAAGAAGACGAATCAACTCTTGCTTTGTTTCCTCTGATCCTCGCTTAAAGTATATCAAACAATCATTGTCTTTAGATACCCACCCAGGCGAAAACTTATCAGTATCGATACTAACGGGCCAAACATGAATGTTTACGTTCTCGGTAATTTCAAAAGTTTCATACATGTCCTTCACCCACTGACAAGGAACAAGAACATTCTTGAAATGATACCACAACTGAGGAATATCTGTAGGAACAACAACGAGATTAGGACCAACCAAAGTATTCTTCGGAAGATTCATAAACCGTGAACCCCATGCAGTCAAGCAACCATTCATATCTGCTTCTTGATTCACAACATAAGGAACGCCTAGTTTGTGTAAACCGTGCATCAGGTTGTATGCTACTTTTCCTGGCCCATTGTTGTTACCACACCCACCGTGAAATAATCCAATCATACCTTTATCCAATCTTCACAATAAATATCTCTCCAACTTTCTTCTGGAGATGTTCCAAGCCATTTCTTCGGAGCAATGATTGTATCGGCATGTGGATTCAAGTATGCTCCCCACCAACTAAAAGAACTGTTCGCCATTATAACATTCTTACACATACTAATCAAGCACATATCTTGAAACTGGTTCATACCTTCTGAGAAAAAGAACTGTTTGTTATCATCACTAACAAACTTTTCCTTACACCATTCTATGTCATCAGAGAATATAACATACTTACCAGATCCTATGTTACTAATTGCTTCGTTATAGTAATCCATACCTAACATATTATGCCAACCATTAGACTTAGCATAATCTGTTCTTCTAATATGAACGGCAGACACTTGAAAATCCCTGTCGAAAGAACTTAGTTTCTCCCAACATCGTTCGGTGGTTTCTAATGTAAAAGAAAACTCATCTTTTATCTTATCACTACAATGTTCGAAAAACTTAGGAACCTGAAAGTAACCAGACATAGTAATATTATCTGGCACATCAAACACTCTTTCATCATACTTATTTACATAGTATCCTAACACATTATATGGTGTAAATCCTGTGCTATCTTTAGCAGAGAGATTAAACTCATCCATCAGTTCTAACTTTTCATTATGTCCGTATGGCTGAGTCGTCTTCGATCTTCTAGCATTTTCAAATGGAATACCATACTCGTAATGATTTTTAGTGGCAATACCAACCAGTGCTGCATACTGAAACATCTGATTTGCTAGTCTACCTAAGTATCCTATTTCCTGATTTACAATCATTTATCTACTTTCACATTAGTCCAAGGAATGTTTCTTGGATCATCCTGATAAAACCACGCTCGTCCAAAAGGAACTACCACGTTGAAATCAGACTGAACTTCAGCAGTCGCAACATCACAGTGCCATTTCTTTTCTTGCACCCACTCATTCATTGAGTCGATACACCTTTTCACATACTCTTCGTTCAAGTAAAGAACGGCATGAAGAGATGTCATGTATGATACCTTTGCAAAGTTATCATCATACACTCGCATCTCTAATGCCCTCGACATCTTAGAAGACGCCGCTCGTTCTTCTGTCGCACTCCATGTTGTCCACCCAAGATAAACTGCGTCCACCTCATCAGGAACATCAATCGTAGATTTGAATGTATCGTTGAAAGTAACGTCATCTTCCAGAACGAGGAAAGGCATCCCTCCCTCTAAACCTCTCTCTAGAGTCTTGACATGACTCATACCACAACCAAAATAATACGGCTGTGCTTTGATAGCAGACACCCTCTCTACATTATTCATGCCGAGTTTAGTGAACAATCCTATCATACTGTCTTGTCTGTCAGTACGATCATCTAGATTAATCCAGTATGTCTTGAGTGTCGAGAGATCAAGATGCTTCATAGTTCATTCCAACCTTACCGACTGCGGTTTCGGTGCTACCCCAGAACTGATCTGCATATGGTTCAAAGGGACCATTGTACGGATTCATTTTAGTGTAGTGATTTGGAATGAAGTAGAAACTTGGATAGACTGCCAACTTGATATATGCAAGTTCATGTACCGTCTT
>Ga0181369_1000336_pt1 | contig 13272 bp, 8 predicted proteins | sample LowvirmetaG_8_FD_130088 | JGI IMG/M metagenome (GOLD analysis project Ga0181369, IMG submission 130088) | Marine viral communities from the Subarctic Pacific Ocean - Lowphox_04 viral metaG | ecosystem: Environmental > Aquatic > Marine > Oceanic | place: Subarctic Pacific Ocean | collected 2015-11-29 | reverse complement strand
TCCTACAGGTCTTCCTGGAGCCACTGGATTTACTGGTCCTGAAGGAGCTACAGGTGCCAAGGGTGATGAAGGATCTACAGGTTCTACAGGTCCTCAAGGTTCCCCAGGTGGTGCTACTGGTGCTACCGGTGATCCTGGTCCTGATGGTGCTACTGGAGCCACTGGTTTCGGTGCTACTGGAGCCACTGGTTCTACTGGTCCTGATGGTGCTAGTGGTGCAACTGGTCCTGATGGTTCTACTGGAGCCACTGGTATTGCAGGTGGTGTGAGTCATGTATGGTCACCAGATGTTTCTATCTTAACCGCCAATAACTCTTTCCTATTCACTCATGATGTAGACGAAGATATTAAGATCCTAAAGATCTCCAGGTTTAGTTCAACATTCACCAATGAGACTACACTACTAGAAAGTTTTGCTGTTGGTGACTCACTCAGATTAACATCAGGTCCAGCAACATTCCAATATACTGTTAGAGCCAATAGTGGACTCACAGTATCATCTGGTGTTGATGTGTTTATGCTACTCGTCAGTGATGGTTTCTTGGCATCTGGTAGTGGAACACTTAATGATTCAACAGTTGTTCTTCAACGTCCCACATCATCTACCTTCGCTACATTTAACTTCGGTGTATCCACTATCAACTGGCCTACTACTGATGGTGATGTAACTATTGACTATCCATTCCTAGTAAACAATGGTCCTAGGTATGTTGCATTCAATCAGAAGGATCTACTAGGTAGGGATGATGAGCAGTTCTTCTTTGAACCCTTAGTATCTACAGACCTAAACTCATTCCAGTTCCAAGTTAAGACTACTAACTTCTTCAAATCAGAAATTGAAGGTGGTTACTACTATAGTGATATTGATGCCTATGTGTATCTAACTGACATCACTCAACTATATTCAGATCCAAGTAATCCAGTAACCAGTGTAGGTTCACCTTGGAATGTTCAGGTTGTAGGTATTGCCTCTGCCATTCCTGGTGTTGCTGGTTCTCCAGGTGGAGCCACTGGTGCTACTGGTCCCGCAGGTCCTCCAAGTGGTGCAACTGGTGCTACGGGTGATCCTGGTCCTATCGGTCCTGGTGGTCCTACTGGTCCCGTTGGTATTAATGGATCCCCAGGTTCACCTGGTGGTGCAACTGGCGCCACTGGTGCTACTGGTGCTGATGGTCCTGATGGTGCTACAGGTTCTACAGGTGCATTCGTCACTGGTAGCAATCTCGTAGCTGGTATTATCACAGCCACCACATTTGATGGTGATGCTACATCAGCTGATAAGATTAAGACTAATCAATCCAGCAGTGCGGCTGTCAACTACATCACTTTCGTTGATGATGATAACACTGGTGGTGCTGTTAGTGAAACCCTCAAGACGAACTTGAATGTGAGTTTCATTCCTTCTTCTGGTGATTTCATCGCTAGTAAGATCACAGCAAGTAACAACTTCTACCTAGGTGGTACTGAGGTCAATTCTTCAGCATCTGAACTAAATGTGTTGGTTGGTGTTACTGACTTCTTAGATGAAGATAACATGGCATCAGATAGTCCTACGGCTATCCCATCACAACAATCAGTTAAGAGGTATGTTGATGCTAATGCCTTCTCTGGTATTACTACAGTTAGTATCCTAGCGGGTGCTGGTTCTAGTGATGTATACTTCGCAAGTTCTATTGTTCCAACTACTAATGAGTCCATTGACTTGGGTAGTATTGATTATAAGTTCAGAGACCTATATCTATCAGACACAACCATATATACTAACACTGGTGAACTTAGTGTAGGTTTGAATACCACAGCACCAACCGCAAAGGTTGTTCTTGGTCCAGCACTACAAACAATCGTTCAACAGTCCACTGATTTCGATGACTTTAAGGTCAGAATTGCGGCACAAAGTTGGGGTGGTTAATTAATGGGTTATCGTAATGAGAAAGCTCCCCACACTGGGAGCTTATTGGTAGGAACTGGAGGTAAAGTTACATTTACCGGTAGATCCTCTGGTGATATGAATAAGATTGCCACTTGGGGTGAAGAGGGGGGACAGATAGAATCCACCAACTTTTCTGATCTTCTGGCACTCTATGAAGAAGAATTTGCAGTGTCTATTGTCAGTGAAGATGAACCTTCGCTAAGACCTTTGGGTGAAGACCTAAAACTAGGAGATTTGTGGTATAGTACGTCAGAAAGAAAGCAGTATGTTTTTACAAATGGAATTGATGACCTTCCAGTCACCCCTAGAGGCTGGACACCTGTTATTTCAGGAATTAGTACGATTGCTAACGGATTTGTTGTATCCAATGGTATCATTGTTGGTGTGGCAGCAACAACTCCATAATATGGTATAATGGTAAGTAAGTATCTTATACCCACATGAGTCACGAACACGACGATTACGAATTTGAAAAAGACTATTGGGGTGATTGCTGTAACACCTTCGATGAGGATCAGAAACACTATGTGTATGCCCGTCTAATGGGATTAGAACAGGCACACTATAGTTTTCGGTTGCCTGGTATTTCTGTAATTGATATTGGTGGCGGTCCTTCTTCGATGTTATTGAAGACTGAAGGACTTACTAGGGGTTTGGTTGTAGATCCTATTTCATATCCTCAGTGGACTAAAGATAGGTATTCACTAAAGAAGATTGAAGTCCATGTAGATGTTGGTGAGAATGTAACAGAGACTGGATATGATGAGGTGTGGATCTATAACTGTATGCAACATGCTATTGATCCAGAGAAGATTATTGCCAACGCAAAGGCAGCAGCACCAGTCCTACGATTGTTTGAGTGGATTGATATTCCAGCACACGACGGACACCCCCACGAACTAACCGAGCAATCACTAAATAAGTGGATTGGTCAAACCGGTAGTGTTGCCTCTCTGGCACAGAGTGGTTGCTACGGTAAAGCATATTATGGAGTATTTGAATGAGATTTCATATTCTGGGTTTGCCCCACACAGTAACTCACCCAGACTATATTGCCTGTGCATACACCATGAAGGTGTTGAAGTTTGGTAAGATGATGAAGGCTCGTGGGCATGAAATCATTCACTACGGGCACGAAGATAGTGAATTAGTATGTGACGAACATGTCCCAGTAACTACTAACGCAGACCTAGAAAAGGCATACGGTAGTTATGACTGGAGAACAAACTTCTTCAAGTTCAACACATCGGATCACGCATATCAGACATTCTATAAGAATGCCATTCGTGAAGTAGGTAAGCGCAAACAGAAGAATGATTTCATCCTACCTTTCTGGGGTAGTGGTACTCGTCCTGTCTGTGATGCTCACCCAGAAATGATTTGTGTGGAACCTGGTATTGGTTATGCTGGTGGTCACTGGTCTCAGTGGAAAGTATTTGAGAGTTATGCCATTCTCCACGCATACTGTAACCTAACTTCTGTTGGCACCTGCAAACAGAGTTGGTATGATGTTGTTATTCCTAACTATTTTGATCTAGATGATTTCACCTACGCCCCAGAAACTAAAGAAGACTATTTTCTATTCTTGGGGCGCGTATATAGTGGTAAGGGGATTGATATTGCTGTACAGGTTACTGAGCACATAGGTGCTAAACTAAAAGTAGCAGGACAGAACCCAGAGAACCGAACTTTCCCACCACATGTGGAGTTTGTTGGGTATGCTGATATTGAGAAGAGACGAGAGTTGATGTCTAAAGCAAAGGCATCTTTCGTTGCATCACAATACCTAGAACCTTTCGGTGGTGTTCAGGTAGAGAACTTACTGTCAGGAACTCCTACTATCACTACAGATTGGGGTGCTTTCGTTGAGAACAACCCCCACGGACTAACTGGTTTCCGTTGTCGTACCTTTGGTGACTTTGTTGATGCCGCTAATAACATCGATCAGATTTCTCCTGCTGTCTGTCGTACTTTCGGTGAACAGTTTGCACTGGAGAATGTTGCCCCCAAGTATGAAAAGTATTTTCAGGATGTCCTCAATGTATATACTGGAAAGGGATGGTATGAACTAAATGAATGAACTAATACAAACAATTGACTGTATCAGTCAGGAAGAAATCAATACAATCAAGGATTATATTCAGGAAGAATGGTGGCAACCTACCACTATCTTTGGGTTGTCTGGTTGTGAAGTCAATACAGATGTTAGATCTAATGATAGAATATCTCTTCATGAAACCAGTGTTGCTGCTCAGATTATCCACGTTGGTATGAATGCGGCACTCCTTGAGTATAGATCACAACTATACAATGTTGATCCATACTTCAATAACTTTCCAGTTCCAGGATCATATAGGACTAACTGTAATAGAGAAGGTATTCAACTTCTTAGATATAAAGAGGGACAACACTACAACTGGCATCACGATACTGCAGCAGATCGTGCAGCGAATGAGTATCACAGAACGATCTCTGTTGTGTTATACTTATCAGATGACTTTGAGGGTGGTAGAACAGTCTTCCCTCACAGAGCATACAAACCAAAAGCAGGACAGGCATTAATTTTTCCCTCCAACTGGTGTTTCCCACATAAGTGTGAACCAATCACAAAGGGTGTGAAGTTGGCATCTGTTTCCTGGTACTATTCACATTATAACTATGACTGAAAATAAGACTACACCACAGACAGTAGAAGAAGCAAACTATGCTGCTTTCACTGGAAAGATGAATATGATCAAGTGTGCAGAACACTGTGGAATGACATATAAACAGTTCAAATTAACATTCCGTGAGTACCTTAAATATCACCCAACAGACGAAAATTATCCTATCTAAATATATGTAAGCAAGTATATGATGGTACGGAAAATTGCCCCTTAATAAGTTAGAGAATTTCATTAAGAATACGGACGGACGTACTCTGTATGTTAATCCAAACGATCTTAATGCTACTGATAGTATTACAAACCAAGGCACTTCCCTTACAGAACCCTTCAGAACTATTCAGAGGGCGTTGATTGAGAGTGCGCGTTTCTCGTATGTACGTGGTGATGATAATGACCTCATCGAGAGAACCACTATCATGGTGTATCCTGGTGATCACCCCATTGATAATCGTCCTGGTTTTGGTATTAAGACAGTAGGTAATAGTCCTGTAGCAGTAACTCCTTCAGGTGAATTGGTTGATCCGTTCCAAGCATTTAACCTGACCGATGCTAGTAACTTTGATATTGAGTCCAGTAACAACGTTCTCTATAGATTTAACAGTATCCACGGTGGTGTGATTGTTCCCCGTGGTACTTCTATCGTAGGTATGGATCTACGTAAGACAAAGATTCGTCCGATATATGTTCCCAACCCTACTGATGACTCAGTAGATTACTCAGCGATCTTCCGTATCACAGGTACTTGCTACTTCTGGCAGTTCACCATCTTCGATGGTAATGAGAATGGTGTAGTATTCACCGACCCTAGAGATTTCTCTGAGAATAACCAGTCCAGACCTACTTTCTCACACCACAAACTAACAGCATTTGAATATGCTGATGGTGTAAATCCAGCAGTAGACTCAGGGTTTGAACTTACTGACCTTGCTATGTACTATAGTAAGTTGTCTAATGCATATAATGAAGCATCTGGTCGTCCTATTGATGAAAAGTATCCATCAGATCCTGGTGGTTTTGCACCACAACGTCCTGAGTTTGAGATCGTTGGTGCATTCGCAACTGACCCAATTAATATCACCCGTTTGATCTCTGGTGATGGTTTTGTTCCTGATGCTGTCATCACAGTAGATACACAAGTCCCACATGAACTAAACACTGGAACACCAATTAAGATTCGTGGTGTTGCCATCAGTGACTATAATATCTCTACAAAAGTATCTGCAGTTCTTAGTCCTACTAGGTTTACATATAACCTATCATTTGTAAGACCTAATCTACCAGCAGAACCTTCAGTATCATCTGCAACTGTAACTGTTGAGACTGATACTGTAACAGGTGCGTCACCATACATCTTCAACTGTTCCATGAGATCAGTCTGGGGTATCAATGGTATGCACGCTGATGGTGCCAAAGCAACTGGATTCCGTTCGATGGTTGTTGCTCAGTTCACCGCGATCTCCCTTCAAAAAGATGATAGATCTTTCGTTACTTATAACAAACAGGCACGTAGATACGATGGTATCAACGTCAATAAGACTGTAAGGGGTGCTGAACTATCCGCACAGTCATCTTCTACCAACTCAGCAACTGTATATCATCTAGATCCTGATGCTATCTACCGTCCTGATTGGGGTACAACTCACATTAAGATGAGTAATGATGCAGTCATTCAGATTGTGTCTGTATTCGCTATTGGTTTCAATCAACACTTTGCTTCTATTGGTGGGGCTGATGCATCAATCACGAACTCTAACTCCAACTTTGGTCAGTTTGCACTGAAAGCTGAAGGATTCAAGAATGATGCTTTCCTTAAAGATGATAAAGGTTTCCTAACATCATTTGTTTCTCCTAAGAGTGCATATAACCCAGAAACTGATGATGTTGAGATTATTGACTGGATCAACATTGACTTTGATCTAACTCGTAGTATTGCCTTTGCTAATCAACTCTATCTAACTGGATACACTAACGCAGAAGATAAGCCACCAGTTATTAACCAAGGTTTCAGAGTTGGTGCAAACTACAAAGAGAAACTTATCCAAAGAACAACAGTTGGTGCAGGTGAAGATGTAACCTCATCAGTGAGGATGTGTGATAACATTCTCGGTCCTGGTAATAACCAAGCCACTGGTAGTAGTGTTGCAAGAAAGGTATATCAAGTTCTAGCAGGACCTATTAATAATACTCTTTCGATTGGTGTTCACGGTTTACTAAATGGTGAGAGTGTCAGAGTATTCTCTAAGACTGGTGACTTACCTGAGAACCTAGAAAGAGGTGCCCTATACTACGCTAATGTGGTTGATGGTGAGAATATTCGTATTGCTACATCAGAGTCTAACGCACTCAACAACATTTTCCTCAACATCTATGGTGGTGTTGAACTTCGTATTGAGTCTAGAGTTAATGACAAGGAAGCAGGCGAAAGAGGACATCCTGTTCAGTATGACTACACTAACCAGAACTGGTTTGTTCATACTGATGCCAATAGTGATATCTATCAGTATATTGTAGCCAACCCAACCTCCACAGATGGTATTGACTTTGTATCCATATTCAAGAGACTTGGTGATAACAGAGCACTAGAAGACAAACTATATCGTCTCAGGTATGTTATTCCTAAGGAGTCAAGGAATGCAAAACCACCCACTCCTGGTTATATTCTACAAGGATCGGCAACAACAGGTGCTAGGAATAATGATGACTTTATCATCCAGGACATTGGTATCAATGATTATGGATATAACAGAAACCCACGTTACATTGTAAGTTGTAACGTTATTGCTAGTGAAGTTGAGGTTCGTAGTGAGATTCCACATAACTTGAGTGTTGGTGATAAGATCAACCTAGTGAATATTACTAGTACAAATAATACTGGTGGTTCTCAGATCAGAGGATTTAACGGTGAGTTTCTGGTTACTAGAATTATCAACGCTCGTGAGTTTAGATATGACCTCACTGATGTAAATGGTTTTACTAGAAATCCTGGTAACTTCACCAACAACATCAATGAGAGAAACATTCTTCTACCTAGATTTGAAAGAAAGGATCTACAGAGTAATGTATTCGTATATCGTATTGAAACTATTACTGAATTCCTAGAAGGTGAGAGGGATGGTATCTATCACCTATTCCTTCTCAACGGTTCTAACCCAGTAACGGAGACATTCACTGATACCCAATACAATCAACCTGTGGAAGATTTATATCCACAGATGGATCCTGATAACCTCATCCAGAACCCTCCTGCAACTACAACGTTTGCTAAGAGGGCACCATTAGGTGATGTTACTATTGATGAGCAACAGAACTCTGTCACTAAAGAGTCTGTAGATAAAATATTCAAGACACTCAATGTTGGTATCATTGATACTATTACTGATGGTACTGTTGGTGCTGGTGGAACATATACCACAACACTAACATTTGAACGAGAGCATGAGTTTAACTCAGTATACAGTTACACTACATTAGTTGGTGGTTCTGGATACACTGATGGTACTTTCTATGATGTCAAACTCCTCAGTGAGTTTGGTACAGTTTGGAGAGGTGGTGCCGCTGTTGTTACTGTTACTGCTGGCACAGTTACCGCAGTTACTATCACTGATCCTGGTTCAGGTTATTTGGCAGGTGAGACACTATTCATTGACGGAACTACACTTGGTGGTGGTACTAACGCTACTATCAGTATCACTCAGGCAGACTTAGAGGATAACAAGCATAGTATCCTACAGATTTCTGGTGGTGGTTTATACAACCCAGATTCATATTTGGTGATGACCAGTGTTGATGACCAGTCTTCAGTTGGTGTTGCTAGAACTACTGGAACTCCTGATATTATTCCTGGTATGTACGCATATCCAGCAGATAGTGGAACAGGTATTTCTTCAACCACATATAATTCAGATACAGGTCTAACAACACTAGTATCCACAGCTAGTGCTGGTTTTGGTCTTCAGAGAGGTAACACTTTCGTTGTATTCAGTGATAACTATAGTTATCTTGGTAAGTTCTTTGTATCTAACGTTCCAACTCCTGACACTTTGGAGTTCTACTCATACAGAGATCTTGGAACTGTATCTATTGTAGGTAAGACAGGTTTAGATATCAATGATGCCAACACTGGTTCTCTAGGTGAGAACGTAGGTGTTAGAGCTACACCACTATATGATAATGGTGTATTCTATCTTGAACAGTCTTCAGGTACTGGAACACAACTAACAGTTAGGGCTGAAGATGGTGGTGTGGCTGGTAACGTAGACTCTAAGATGTCACTAGGAAGATACTTCCAAATGGGTTCTGAGATTATCAGAGTTGCTAGTAAGAACTTTGATGGAGCCAATAACAACATCGTAACTGTTATCCGTGGTGCTCTTGGTACAGTTGTTAGTAACCTCCCTATCAATACTAAGGTTAAGGCAATTAGACCTTCCGCACTAGAACTTAGAAGACCTTCTATTCTAAGAGCTTCAGGTCACACCTTTGAGTATCTTGGGTATGGTCCTGGTAACTACTCAACCTCACTTCCACAACTACAGGTTAAACAACTCCCAGATGATGAGATCTACCTAGTACAGGCACAGGAACTATCCTGTGGTCAGGTTGTTTATACTGGTATGAGTGACAACGGTGACTTCTATATTGGTAACACCAAGTATTCCGCAACCTCAGGAACACAATCAACCTTTGATGTTCCCATCCCAACTGTTGCTGGTCAACCAGGCAGTTCTAATAACGTTGTGTTTGATGAAGTTATCATCAACCGTCGTCTATTCGTATCTGGTGGTGAAACTAATGAGGTTCAGTCACAGTTTGATGGTCCTGTTAAGTTTACCCAGTCTGTTACTATTCAGAACAATCTTTTCGTAACTGGTACAACTCAACTCAATAGAATTGAGATCACCAGTACAGAGAACGCAACCAGTTCTGCTAATGGTGGAGCACTAACTATCAGAGGTGGTGCTGCTATTGGTAAAGACTTCTATGTTGGTGGTGAAATGTACACCAACGCATATCAAATAGAAGATACAAGTGCAGTTCTTGGAATTGGTACTAACCAGTCATCTACAGATATCTCTATTGGTGGTTCATCTGATACAGATAGAGTTGTGTTTAATACAACTAAACTAGCCGAAGGTGAAGGTGCTGAAGAGGTAGTTAATGCAGATGCTGGTGTTATTGTTGAGGGTGGATTAGTTGTTCGTGATGTTATTATCGCGAAAGAGTTCAGAGGTGCTGGAACTGGTGGTGGTCCTGGTACTATCCTACTCTGGGGTGGTGCTACTGATGTTCTCCCTGATAGATATCTATTATGTAATGGAGCCGCACTTAATACTACAACATATAACAAACTATTCGAAGCCATTGGTTATATCCATGGTGGGGCTGGTGATACTTTCAATCTACCAGACTTGAGAGATAAGTTTATCCCTGGTGCTGGTAGTAGTTATTCTGTGGCTGATGTTGGTGGAGACAGTTCAGTTACACTAACTGAAACTCAGATGCCACTACATAACCACGCACTAGGTGTTAATGACGCACCACATGACCATGGGGTCAGCTTTAATAGTGGAGGAGCAAACGCACCACATGGTCACCCAGGTGGCACAGGTGGTGGTGGTAATCATAGTCACCCATCTGGTGCTACTAGAGGTGGTGGTAATCATAATCACCCATCAGGTGGCTCTAACAATACAGGCAACCATGGGCACCCATATGTTAAAGTTAATGGTAGTACTACTGAGTATGGTGATAGAAACAACAATGCTTTCAACGCTAGTTTCCAAACAGTTGGCACAGGTGGTGGTGGAGCACACTCTCACTCTGTTTCGGTTAATAGCACATCCTCAGCTCATAACCACCCAACATATGTGAATAGTACATCCTCAGCTCATAACCACCCTGTATCTGTTGGTGGAGCTAACGCACCTCACAGTCACGCAATTAGTGGTAGTGTAGCTTCAGCAAATGCACCACACGGTCACCCACTAGGTGATACTGGTGGCAGTGATCCTATTGACAACAGACCTCCATACTACGCACTCTGCTACATTATTCAGGCAGAGTGATGGTATAAATATCTATAAGGTACTCTAACCATTTTATAGATAATGGCGAATTTTAATAAGGCGTTTAACTTTAGAGGTGGCTTCCAAGTAGATGAAGACACCTTTTTGGTGCGCGGTTCTAACGTTGGCATCGGTTCTTCTGTACCAAGTGAAAGACTAGATGTTGATGGTGTTGTTAAAGCTCGTGGTTTGATTATAGATTCCACTGATGTTGTTGCTATTACTACAGCATATGTTGGTGTTGTAAGTGCAACTGAGGTTCAATCTGGCGTCTTCACTGGAACTCCAGAAAACGGTGGTATTGCTACTTACTATGGTGATGGATCACAACTACAGAATCTCCCTACATCTCAATGGTTAGATATTGATGTAGGTTTAGGTTTCACAAGTATCTACGCAGCTGGAAATGTAGGTGTAGATACTGTAGATCCTCGGTATAAGTTTCAGGTTGGTGGAGTTCCTTTCAAAACCAAAACTGGTCCCCTCTTACAAGCACAAGATGGTGTAGGTGTTGAGGATGGTAACATTTATTTCTCTGGTATTGCCTCTGCCAGATTCAAACCCGGTCTAGAAAAGCAGGGTTTTGTGGGATATGGTTCATATATTAATACACTAAACGCATCTGAACTCACCACTGGTGATATTCCTTCATATGCATATGGTGATCTTATTATCACCGAAGAAATTATAGCACCTAAACTAACAGGTATTGCATCAACTGCTATTGGTGTTACAACTGATGCTCAGTTGTCATTTGATACGGCAGTAGCAAACGAACTTAGAGCAAAGAATAGGTTTATCAGTACAGAAGGTTACCTTCAGATTGGTACTGATGAAGATATTGCTGGTGTTGGTGATATTGAAGTAGTAAAAGATACAGATAACTCTAACATCTATTCAATATCTAATAGTGGTGATGCTCAGGTATTTGTAGGTAGTGAGAGACCAGGTGGTAGTAATCGAGGTTTCGGTGGTATTAGAAGGGGACTAATCCCTAGTGAGCCATTAACTGGATCTACAGATTTAGACTTGGTTAATTATGATACTGGTAACTTAAATCTATATCTCCATAGTGGAGGTGGTGGTCAGGGTGCAACTACTGGTAAGATTCGTTTCATCTATGGACAGAGAGATTCCTCACTGTTTGAGGTAGATAGGGATGGTTTAGTAACTCTTCCAGATAATGTAGTAGTTACAGGACCTCTACTAAATGTTGGTGGAAGTGGATACTTCAAGAATGGTCTTCAACTAGATGGTGACTTGAATGTTACATCTGGTATTGGTTCCTTTGCTGGTGATGTCAATATTAGTGGTGAGTTAAGTGCTGGTAGCCTCTCATTGGCTGGTATTGTAACACTAACTGGTGTTGATCTGCAGTCACTAAAAGTTGGTGTTACTGAGATCACTGCAACACCAAATGAAGCAAATTTATGTAATTTACTTACTGTTGATGGTGCTAGTAACTCTGTAACTATTAGTGGATCATTAGAATCTAATACCTTTACCGCAGTTTCAGCTAATCTATCTACCCTAGTATTCTCAACATCTCTCACGGGTCCTAATGGGTTCAGTGTTGATAGTTCTGCTGTCATCTCTGGTTCTTCTATTAGTATTAGTAACGGCGGTAGTTTTGGTGGAACTGTAGGATTTGCCTCTATTTCCGCTTCTGAGATCAATTCAGGTTCTGCTGATATTGGATCAATAGATTCATCTAGTGTGACCGCGGATGCTATCACAGTAGATGATATAACAGTTAATACTTCATTTACAGCGTCTACTATTTCTGTTACTGATATTCAGACAACTAATATTCAGTCTGATGATACCGACTTCAACAGAATGACAGCTACTGAGGTACGCTCCGGTAATATTAATAATCAAGGTTCTGATGTTGGTTTCGATGATAACATTGAAATGCAAGCCAATAATATCACTGGTGCCACAAAGATTGAGGCTGAGAGACTATCTACCACAGAGGGTAGATTGATCCTTGCAGGTGGTACTGAACTTGGTATCAGTTATGCAGACTATGATTTTGATGGTTCTGTTGGTATTGCCTCTGCACTTGTGTTTGAAGTATTCCCAGCGGGCTCTGATGTTGGTTTAGGTAGAACACATCTTCAATTGGGTTGATAGTGTGACAGCCAACAAACTGGCACAGGGGGTTGGCAAACCCCCTTTTTTGTGCTATAATAACGGGGTAGTCAAACAGAGAGGTTAGGTTCTAGTGGGTTTCCTGAAGTCTCTGTTTGCTACTGCCTTGGTGGGTGTTGTTGGTGTGGTGTCTCCCGCCGAGGCAAGTGTGGGTGGTAATATGTCCCCAGTCGTAGAGGGTATGTGTATAAAGTACGCACCCTTTGGCGACCTACCATGTAAGATTAGAGTAGGTGATAGTGAGGAGTTAGTATACATTACAGACGGTCATAACAATATAACATATACCAAACACCCATTCATACCATATGCATGGACAATGTATGTGAATGAACAAAGAATATCTAATATGTTATGTTCCCTAGATAAGTATAACTTCTCTTGCTTCACCTCAATCAATTTTGTTCCTGATTATGAAAACTAAATCATTGATGCTCACCGGTTTGATGGTGACAAC
>Ga0181369_1000335_pt1 | contig 13338 bp, 12 predicted proteins | sample LowvirmetaG_8_FD_130088 | JGI IMG/M metagenome (GOLD analysis project Ga0181369, IMG submission 130088) | Marine viral communities from the Subarctic Pacific Ocean - Lowphox_04 viral metaG | ecosystem: Environmental > Aquatic > Marine > Oceanic | place: Subarctic Pacific Ocean | collected... | reverse complement strand
GTGATGGTATTTGATAAGAAGTTAGATCTCTTATGGACCGATCAAACGAGTGTTGTCAGTAACTGCTAAGCGATTATCAAGAGAACTGCTACTTTCATCGTAATACATCAAGTTTCTCATATCATTTAAGAAGACCTGAAGATAACCTGGTTTCATTAAGTCAATTTCTCTTTTCTTTTCGTTCTCTATAGTCTCATATTCATAGTTACTAATTCCAATTACAGGATTTATATCTCCAGAGACAGTTTTATATTCAATGTTTGAAGATTCTCTGATACCTGTATAGGAGTTTGCTTGAGTTGAAGCATCATATGGAGGAGAGATTTTGAAGTCTTGATTGACAATTTGTCCAGCAGGTAAAATAAGTCTACCTTTTGCATCTCTGACTTCAATAGTTTCATAATGATGAATGTCATTCATTTCTGTCAAACCATACTTATTCTCAACATAGTTGTAGAGATCATAGTTAGACAGTGGCCATTCATCTCTGATATTTGTGATACCAGCAGTTAGTATGACAATCCAATCAAGATCAGGTTGACCATAAAATATCTCAGCAACGTTGTCTGGTCTTTGAGTGTCAAGAATAACGTACTTATCAAAAAAGTTTACGTTGTCTTGAATCCAATCTTGAATCTTGACTCTTCGGAATATATTTTTAATCCTTACATACTCCCTAGAGGAAGTTTTATGTAAAAGATTTGACTGATATAGAATATCAGGAAGTTCTCTGAAATAAGACATTAGAAACCTACACCTCCAACTCCAGTGCTCTGGAATGCATCATCCGCGTTAGCAAGTGGTCCTGTATTACCAGGAGGTTCGTAATCCTCAGCATAGATTGGATTGATCTCTTTGAAATTACATTGAACTTGAATATGAACTGGAGTTCCGTCTTCATAAGTTGCATATGTACCTGAAGCAGTGTAATTTACTGCCATATCAGTGAGAGAGCACAACTTAAATTTATTCAAGAATGGATGACTTTTTTGCCCACTCACATATTCCAATTGAAATACTTTAGGTGCTTGAATAAACAATGAAGTTCTTGACTTAGGAGTCATTGCTTTTTTCAAAGTTCTGATAATTGATCTCACTTGATCTGCTTCTCTCTTTTCTCTAGGAACAAAGTCAAATACAAATGGAAATGACCTTAAGGTAACACCACTGAAAAGTAGTTCAAGATTTGATTGCAAAATTTGACCAGATGCTCTTGAGATCAAAGAATTTGGATTTACATTAGCACCGAGTTGATTAAGTGCAGTTCCAGCAAAAATTGATTGTACTGCTTTCTGTGTTTGTTCATCTATTCCCTCTAGTTTTCCTTGAAACATATCTCTTACAGTTTGAGCACTATCTATTAGTGCGTCTTTGGGGTTATCAACTACTTTAGCAGCAGCACTCAATCCAGCAGCTTGAATTGGATTTAAAGTATCATCGCCATAACTTACTGCTAAAGCATCACTAATTTGTTGAGGTATTGGTAAATAAATGTACTCTGCGTTTGTATTTTTCTTTTTCTGAGCACCATTCTTATTATCAGCAACATAATCACTGTAAGCATTAATACCAATTTTAGTGATATCTACGTTTCCTTTGTCATTTTTAACTGAGTTACCCAGTGCGAAAAAATCACTACTTCTGACTTGATCAAATATTGAAATAAACAAAGCATCGACAGTTTCATCCAATCGTTCTAGAGGATATCTAAACATCACGGGTCCATCATCTGGTGGTCCACCTGCCTTTTGTTGAGACCTAGCAGAATTTTTTGCTTTCTTTGCTTCTTGAGGAATTATCTTATTACTTCCCCTAGAACCTGGTTTAATAATATTATTTTTTGTTTCTGCCATTTAGATGGTTTTTTACTTATTTAGCCGCCAACTTTGAAATCTCTGATTGGTAAAGTCATTACGTCCCTAAGTTCTGATGGATATATTTCATAAATGCCATCCGATATAACTTCACTTGCAAGATAATTTCTTATTGATGGTCCTTTTCCTAACCAATGAAAGTTCTGCCCAACCCATCCATTTTCAGAGACGTTACGAATTTGAACCACAGGATTCCTATCATATCTAATCCCTGGTGTAATCGCAACATACTTATAGACGTATAGTTTTCCTGGGATTGGTGCATCTGATTTTTCTAAAACTTCAAGCAACTGATTCATAACAATATCTGGATCTCTTATACCAATCATTTTATTTGTGATGACACGAACTCTATTACGATCTTCATCAGTATCTGTAGGTCTCTGTGTAGATTCTGCTGCTGCTTTCGCTGCTCTCTGCTCAGCAAGTTTTCTTTGTTGTGATTGTAAGAGTGTTTCTCTCTTTCTACGTGCCATTACTTGATACCAAGTTCTTTTTCTGTCATGACTTTGAACTCCCACATTCTGTCTTCGCAGAAATCTTTCGCTGCTTTCCATTTTGCCTGATTCTTAGCATATTCATATGCTTCGTTCAGGTATTTTTTTGTTTGTCTTTTTGGTTTAGGTGGAGGAGCACATTGTCTCATAGGTTTCACTTCAATTAGAGATGATCTGATCCTGCCGTGAATATCTTTGTACTTGACAAAGAAGTCTGGAAAGTAACGATGAACCTTATTATCAATAGGGGAACGATATGGAATACAGAACTCCTCAGATTGCCACTCTATAACATTTTCATTCGTGTCACAATAGACCATAAATTTGCGTTCCCAGAGAGAACGGTATATGATATTAGTTGGATCTCCTTTATATTTTTTTGGATAGGAAGGTTTGTATTTTCCCTTGTATGACATCTAAATAACTATAACATTCAATTATAAGATATTTAGAGTGCCTAGACCATTACCTAAAAAAATATCTCAGATCAAACCAACAATTTCTAATGTTGCATTAACATCACATTATTCTGTTGAGTTTGGTGGTCTTGCTGCTAACTTGAGAAAACACCTTCGTGATAGAGGTATTGATTCAAGATACATTACAGAAACAATTGGTCTATTGTGCAGTAGAGCACAATTACCAGGAAGTGGATTTGCAACTGCAGATGTTGTTGGAAACTTTCCAGGTGTTGCGGAAAAGTTTGCACATACAAGAGCATTCACACCCCTGAGTTTAGAATTTTATGTTGATAACTCATACAAATCTTTGAAGTTTGTTGAGCACTGGATGGAGTTTATTGCCAGTGGTTCAGAGACGGGTCAAGATCAAATTGATGAGCGTTTTAATGGATATTACTTTAGAATGAAATATCCAATTGAATATAAATGCGATGAAACAAGAATTATTAAGTTTGAAAAAGACTACAAGAGATATATTGAATATAGATTTTTCAAACTGTTTCCACTTTCTTTAGATTCTACTACTGTTTCATATCAAGGGTCTAATATATTAAAGGCAACAGCAACATTTCAATATGATCGTTATATGTCTGGTCAATCAAGATCTATTGACTTCTTCTTAGGAACAGATAACAATAAAAATCCACCACCAGAGGGAACAGGACGAAGTAATAGTGGAGGAACTCAGAATGAAAGTACAAATGATCAAATCAATGCTGCTTTGCAGAAGGTAAATGATTCAAATATTTCTGCACCAAAAGCATCAAATAATGCAAGTAATTTCAATAGAAATACAGTCAATTTTTTAAATTCAAGTAGGACATTTATTTCAGAGTTTAGAACTGTATAACCCAACTAAATAATTTTACTGAATTGTTTTAGGATATTATGCCTTTACCAAAAATTTCTACACCAACGTATGAGTTGGTGATCCCTTCTACTAAGAAGAAAGTAAAGTATAGACCATTCTTAGTTAAGGAAGAAAAAATCCTCATCATCGCTATGGAGAGTGAGGATATGTCTCAAATTGCTAGTGCAGTAAAGGACGTAATTAAATCTTGTATTACAACACGGGGTGTGAAAGTAGAGGAACTTTCCACATTTGATATTGAATATTTGTTTCTCAACATTCGAGGTAAGTCTGTTGGTGAAGAAGTAGAAGTTATGGTAACTTGCCCAGACGATGGAACTACAAAGGTGCCCGTCACTATAAACTTAGATGAAATTGAAGTCAAGTTTGACAAAAATCACTCTAGAGATATTAAACTTGATGATCAATTGACTTTAAGAATGAAATATCCATCAATGGATGAATTCGTCAAAAATAACTTTACAGTGACTGATGTGAATATTGATGAAACATTCAATGTTATTATGGCATCTATTGAGCAGATTTATAGTGAAGAGGAATCATGGTCTACAAGTGATTGTACTAAGAAAGAACTTCGTGAATTTGTTGAACAATTAAGTTCAAAGCAATTCAAAGAAATTGAAAACTTCTTTGGAACAATGCCCAAACTTTCTCACTCACTTACAGTCAAAAATCCTAATACTGAAGTTGAAAATGAAGTAGTACTTGAGGGATTAGCAAGTTTTTTCGTGTAAGTATGGCTCATACGGATCTCGAGTCATACTTTAGAATTAATTTTGCTTTGATGCAACACCATAAATACTCATTGACAGAATTAGAAAATATGATACCTTGGGAGAAAGATATTTACCTTGCTTTCCTCCAACAATACATTGAAGAAGAAAACCTAAAGGCGCAGCAACAGAATGGTTAGTAGTTTCCCAATCTTAGGTGGCAGATCAACATTATCCACTGCTGCGTTTACCGGTAGGGCAACTGCGCCTGTTCAACAAGATCCAGTAACAACTAAATTACTGAATCAAAATTCACTACAACTTGGATTGGTTGCTTCTCAGATAAACAATCTCAACACTCAAGTTGCTAATCTGAATACAACGTTACAAGCAATAAGTACAGGTTTAGCAACCTCTCAAGCAGTTGAGAGGCAGAAAGAAGAAGCGGAACAGGCAAGAGAATCAAGACTGGCACAAGAGCAACTTCGCCAGGGACAGGAAAGTATAATTGAGAAAAAGATTGAAGCAGCTGCTACAGCACCAGCACAGAAGTTAGCAACTAAAGCATCATTTACTTTAGGAAATCTTGGACAGTTCTTTTTAACACTTGTTGGTGGTTGGTTGACCTCTCAAGCTATTGATGCAATCAATGCTAATGCTGAAGGAAATAAGGATAAATTACAGGAAATAAAAATAAATGTTCTGAAAGGACTGGGTGTCATTACAGGAGTGTTTGTTGCTTCTAGACTAGCACTCAGAGTTTTGACAGGAGGATTTGGTAGATTAGCTATAGGACTCACTGCAGCTGCTGCTATAGGATTATTCACAACACCAGGAAAAGAATTCCTTAAGTTCTTATATACAGAAGTAAAGAATCTTTATGATAATGTACGAAATAATGTGCCTGGAGCAAATATTGTATTACCAGAATTACCAGAAATAGAACCACAAAATCAACAACCAAATGCAAATCAACCACCAGGAGGGCAACAACAGCAACAGCAACAAGGTCAACAAGGTCAACAAGGTAATCAAACAGATTCCACTAGACCACCTGGAAGGTTTTTGGGTGGTTTAGTTGAGGGAACACCAGGCATTGATCAAATTCCAGCAATGCTGACTGATGGTGAATTTATCATGCCTCAAGGTAAAGTTAAACAATATGGTTTAGACTTTATGGAGTCTATTCGTTCTGGTAATACTCTCTTTGCTGAAAATAATAACAAGGATGAGTTCGTTCCAAGAGATCAAACAGAACCGTATGATTATAGTTTACGTGCAGAACCTGCAAATATCCCGTTAGAAGGTGATCCATCAAAAGGATTAGAACCAGGTCAAATATCAAAAGATGATACAACACTATCTGAAATGGGATTTAGTGTTGATGAAGTTCAGAAGATGATCAATGAAGAAAGAAATATTGGAAAACCTACAATTGCTTCACCTGAAAATCTAACACCCGTACAGAAATCATTGCCTATAGCGAAAGCAGTGTCTGAACCACCTCAAGAAGATCCGATTAATATTGTGCCAATAGCAATTCCACCAGCTAGTGGAGGTCAATCTAATCAACAGTCTGTCCCTGCTGCATCTGGAAATATCGGAAATATTCCTGTATTCGCTACAAGTGATTCTTCTAATATGTACGTTTTGACTACAAAAACAATCTTTAACGTCTTCTGATAATGTCACAACAAGCTCTCTTAAAAAATAGTGATAGTTTAGGCAACATCAAAAAGTCATTGATGTCTTTCGGAGATGGACTAAGAAGTGCTAATTCAACGTCTAGTAAAATAGTATCTGATTTAAATTTAAATAATAGGGAAAAAAGTAGAGCGATTTTAAGATCAGATCAGATATTTGAAACAAGAAGACAGGCAGTACAACGAAGAGAACGTGAAGATGTAATTGAAGCAGGCAAAATTGGATCTCTTACCACTAGAGCAACAAGAACTATTACCTCTTCAACAAAGGGATTCCTTGGAAGGGTGATGGACTTTGTTGGAACTATTTTTGTTGGTTGGATACTGACCAATCTACCAACAATTATTAAACGAGTTCAAGGATTGATTGAAAGAATTCAACAGTTACAAGTTATATTGCAGAGTTGGGTTGATAATGTTCAAGAGTTTTATACTGACTTCACTGCACAACTTGATACCTTTCTTGATAGAACTACTAATATTTTAGATGAAACTCCATTAACAGAAGCTGAAAAAAATAATAAGAAACTTGAGAGTTCTGTGAATGCAATTACACAAGATTTCTTTAGAATGATTCAAGGATTTAAAGACTTTGATTTGGGTGAATTTTTAACAGGTATTAAGACTGGAGAAGGTAACGGGACAAACTCTGGCACAAACACAACAGGATCATCGTCTACTGGACAAACAGGTCAAACTACAAATGCTGGTAGATTTGCTCCAATATTAGATCTGATTGGAAGTGCTGAGGGTGGATATACATCTATTGCACCAGACGATGAGAACCCAGATCTTACTAGTATGACAATCGCTGAGGCAAATAAAGCGGTTGGAGTTGAAGGTGGAAGGGGTGCAATAGGTAGATATCAATTGACAAGTCCATTAAAACAAGCAGCATTGGCAAATCTTGATGTTAATAAAGATCTTTTTAGTCCAGCAAATCAGGATAAGATTGCTCTGGCATTAATAAGAAACCGTGGTATCACTGCGGATATGATTATCAATAATCCAAACGAGGCTGCAAAGAGACTTGCAATGGAATTTGCTGGTATTCCAGTCTTAGCACCTACAATGGGAAGAAAAGGTCAAGTTAAAAGGGGTGAAAGTTATTATGAAGGGTTTAATGGAAATACAGCAACGATTACTCCAGCAGAAGTTGAAGCGGCATTTAAAAAATTTGGAAATTATAAACAACCTGCACAAACATCACCAAATATAAACACAAGCACAAAATATTCTAAAGGTCAGGATGTAACTAGTATTCTTGGACAGGGTGCAACAATAACCAGTCTTAGGGGAAATAGATCTGATCCATTTAGTGGACAACAACGTTTTCATTCAGGTATTGATATTGCTTGTGCTCCTGGTCTTTACATATCTTTGAAAGTTGATTGTGAAGTTGTTGGATCTAAGTTTGATGGTGGATATGGAAATGTTATTGATGTGTGGGTTCCTTCTTTGGGTGTTCAGATGAGATTTGCCCATAATACTAGCATTATTATTAAGGGTGGCAATATTCCTGCAGGAACTTCATTTGCAATTACTGGTAATACTGGAAGGTCCACTGGATCACATATTCACTTTGAAGTTGATAGTAGAAGAAATAGAACTGCTTACAGAAGTAATATGAATCCAGATCCATACGTCTCCTTGATTAAATTGACATCTACAGAAATAAAAGGAACTAATACAGCACGTTCTTTAACCAATAATTCAAGTCAGACACTCATATCATCGTCTACAAATCGCACAACTACTCAACAGAGTGTAACTCCAACTAAAAAATCAAGAACTATTCCTATACCAGTACCAACTGCTAATAATACAAATAATCAGCAACAACCAGCAACAGGTGGTGGAGGATCTCAAACTGTAGCATTTAATTCTGAAGATCCGTTAAATAGATTTGTAAGTCTTATTCTCTTGTCAGAACTAGGAAACGTATAATGTCAGCAGCAACAGATAGTTCCAAGTACGAAGAAATACTCATAGAATCTTCAACTGATAAGAATAGAACTATTGATCTGAGACTTGGTGTTCAGTCAATGGAGTATTATGAGGATGTATTCTCTCCAACAATAACTGCTAAACTTCTTGTGACAACCACAGGAAATGTAATTGATAATATGGGAATTTATCAAGGATTACCTTTGAGGGGTGGTGAGAGAGTCTCTATAAAAATTCAAGGAAATACAGATTCTAATCCAGGACTAGATTTCTCTAGAGATGGAAAACAGTTATATGTTTCTAGTATTAGTAACATAATTCAAACTGATCAAGCAGAGACTTTTGTTCTTAACTTGTGCTCTAGAGAAGCAATCACAAATGAGACTTCCAGGGTTCCAGTAAAGTTCCCAACATCATCACCAATATCTGTTTCTGCTGAGGAAATAATTAAAAAGTATTTGGTTACTAATAAGACTCTTGATATTGATAAAACCTCAAATAAGTATGGTTTTATCGCTAATATGAAAAAACCATTTACATTACTGACTTGGTTAGCATCTAAAGGTGTTCCAGATATTAGTGGAGATGGAACTGCTGGATACTTTTTCTTTGAAACAAAGGATGGATATCACTTTAAGTCTGTTGATAAATTGATTAGTCAGGACAAAGTTGCAACTTATAATTCAACACAAATCGCTGACTCTGATAATGATCAAAATTTTCAAATTTTGAATCATGTCACTAATAGAAATAATAACATCTTAGAAAAACTTCGTCTTGGAACATATTCTAGTCAAAGAGCTTTCTTCAATCCACTTACGTTTGCATTTACACATCCAGAGAAAGGCACATTTAAGTTAGAAGATTATTCTGGTAAGTCAAAGAATCTTGGAGAAACTTTCAAACTTCCACCTATAAAAGAGGGTGAAAAAGATACTCTTGGAGATATTCCTAGTAGAATGATTACAGGTATTGTTGATATTGGAACTCTTGAGAAAGATGTTTCTGTTGAAGAAAATGCTGATCCCTTTCAGTATCAGTCTCAAGCAATTATGAGGTATAATATATTATTCACTCAGACTATGACTTTGACGTTGCCTTCTAATACAAATTTGAAAGCAGGTGATGTCATTGAGTGTCTATTCCCCAAAACAACAGTATCAAAGAATAATGAATATGATCAGGACCAAAGTGGTCTATATATGATTAAAGAACTGTGCCATCATTTTGACACTGAGGGATCATATACTTCAGTGAAACTGATTAGAGATACATTTGGACAATACGGAACAAATAACAAGTAATTACAATGTTAGAGGAGTCTTTACTTAAAACAAATTTTATTGGAAGGGACGGATTTCGTTGGTGGATCGGTCAGGTTGCACCACAGGAAGCGCAAAAAAGTCAACTAGGTGGTGGTGGATGGGGTAACCGCTTCAAAGTTCGTATTCTTGGTTATCACCCTTATAGTGTAGTTGATCTTCCTGATGACGATCTTCCTTGGGCACAAGCACTTTTAGGTTGCAGTGATGGTTCTGGTGCTGCAAACAGAGGAACTTCGGTAAAGATTGCTCCTGGTGATTCCGTTCTTGGATTTTTTCTTGATGGAGATAACGCACAGATTCCCGTTATACTTGGTGTGTTTGGTCGCACACTCTCTGTACCTTCAGAGGACTATGTAAGTCCATTCGTTCCTTTCACAGGATATACTGGAAGAATAACGAATGATGGATCAAAACTTGCAAAAAATCAATCTAATGAGCAGAATGCAAATTCTGCTAAATCTCCACGTTCTGTAGATAAAGCAACAGCAGATAAAATCAACAAAAAAACAGAAAGTTCTACGCAAATTGATCCAGCAATTGCCGCAGAAGATGCTGCTCTAGCGGAAGTACAAGCAAAGGAGAAGGCAGAAGCGACAAAAGAAATATCAGCATCCAAAACGATTGGGCAAAAAGTAACAGCAGCTTCATCAGACAGAGATAGTGCTCCACAGACAATCAAAAATGATGTTGATAACTTCGTTAAAAGGATTTCAGATATTAGAGATGGTATTGAAGCTGGTACTAATGCTGTTACTGATTTTGTAAGCAACAAAAAACAAGATCTATTGAAAGAGATTGATAGTATGACTGCGAGTATACAGAAGGGCACTACTCGTATGATCAATGATATGACAATGAACTTGACAAAGGCATTGATACCCACTCTTAATAGTGGATTACAATTTTTATATGATCAAGTTTATGCTTTAGTTCTTGCCGCGACTAGGAGTCCCGCTGCGGCAGAGAAAGCAGGCACTATTGCTCAAGCACTTTTTATTGGACCAATTAAAAAGTTATCTGATGCAATACCTTGTGTTGCTAACAACGTAATTAATGGTATAGGTGAAACTATTAAGGGTCTTTTAACCAGTGTAGCAGATAATGTTACAAACTTTGTCTCCTGTATAGGAGATCAGGTTGTTGGTGCCTTGATGAATCAAATTATAGGTAGTGTTACTAAGTTCTTATCACCATTAATGGGTGGTTTGGATAAAATTTTACAAGGATTCTCTGTATTAGACTTTTTCAGAAAGACAGGAGATTCTATTTTAGGTCTTGCAGATAGACTTGGTTGTAATGAGATAGCACCAGACTATGATCTTGTGTCTAATGAATGGGTAATTGGTAAAGGATCGACAGATAAAGTTGGTGTTCCAGTAAATGAAATTCTAGATACTGCAAATCAAGCACAATCTATTGGGGATGCTGCTATAAATGTAGTTCAAGACATTGCTGCAGCGACAGGTTCTCTTGGTGTATTTGATTTTATGAATCCAAGTGTTTCTGTTCCAGGATTCAAGAGTGCTCTCGGAAATTGTTTTGCTGGTTTTCCAGAACTCGGTGGTTGTGGTGGTACAAAGATTAAAATTTTTGGTGGAAGTGGACAAGGTGGCACTGCAAATGCAATCTTTGGTGCTATTGAAAGTATTGCAAACGGTGGAAGAGGTTTAACTGGAAGTCTCATTGGTGTTGATCTTGTAAATGGTGGTGGTGGATATACGTTCCCACCATTTGTAGAGATTGTAGATGAATGTGGAAGTGGATTTGGTGCTTCTGCAAGAGCAGTGATTGATTATGATGAAGATTCCCCAACCTATCAGCAGATCACAGACATTTACATAGTAACTGAAGGTGAGGATTATGTGATAGGTGATGATCTTAGTGAGTATGTACCAAATGACATAAATGGACCACTGATTGTATCACCTGGTTCTGGATATTCTCCAGATGATATAGCACTTGATAGTAATGGCAATCAGTACACAGTGAAAGTAGATGATGTTGGTGGTATCACAAATGCAACACGCATAGGTGATGGTGTTTCTATTACATACAAACCAGTTGATAATTTGGTTACGTTCGATGTAAGAACTAGAACAGGTTCTGGTGTTATATTCAAACCAAGACTTATCAAGAGACCAGAAGAATATCAAGGTGAAGTCAAACGGGTTGTTGATTGTATTTCAAATGAAAACAATCTTGTTGGATATGTTAATGGTAAGGAGTATTATGGACCATTCCATGTTCATCCAAATAATGGAAGAAAAATGGTTGGATCAAGGCACACTCAAGTAGCACATCAGTACATTTATGATACTCCTGAGGCAAGTCTTGGATCTAGAACCTCATCAGTTAGCACCACAACTCAGGTGAATGTAGAGACCACGACAACTACGGCACAGACTGCTGCATCAGATCCTACACCTACACCAGATCCTACACCTACTCCTCCTCCATCATCGCCACAGTCAACTCCTCCTCCTAGTTCTCCACCATCATCCCCACCTCCAAGTTCTCCACCATCATCTCCACCTCCAAGTTCTGGTGGAGGATCAGGTGGTTACTACTAAATACCTAAAAACAATTATATAAATGGCACACGATCAGAACTGGGAAAAAAGACAATTTATAAGTTTTAGTCCACAGTTTAGAATTGACGTAAATAATCCACAGACTGGATTCAATGGTCCAGGAATCTATGATTTGTATGGATACACCGAGAATGGAGATGTATCTCTTTCTGGTATGATGGCAGGTGGTATCTATCGCCTTTATAATGATAGAACTATTGAAATTATTGGAGGTGTAAACTCTGACCGTGGTGGTGTTGATATTTGCATTACTGGTATGAAGGGAAGTATTCTTATTACTGCTCAAGAAAATGGTGAAGTTCTAATTAAGGGTGCGAAAGTCACTATAGAGTCTAGAGGTGACTTAAATTTGAAGAGTGGTGGTAATATGAAGTTGGATTGTGGTAAAAAGTTTGATATTAAAGCTCAAGAGGCGTATTGTGATGCACCTCATTCCTATGGAGATGATTGTATTGCCACACAAGATAATGTAAATAATCTTCTCAATCTATCATATAAAGGTCTTAAAGCAGAGGGTATCGCTAGAGCAGCGGCAGCGGCAGCAGGTGGACCTGGTGCTGCACTAGCAGTTTCTGTCGCATCAAAGGCAATAAAAGGACTAGGTTAGTATGTCTCTTATCAATATAAATCAAACTAGTTTTGACCATACTTTTCAATCCAACGTTACTTTTTTAAGTAATTCATTCTTTCAATCTAATGCAATTGTAGCATCAGGTGCAAAATTAGAAGTGAATGGCACTTCAACTTTTATTGGTGTTTCAGATTTTAGTAGTGCCGTAACATTTAAAAGTACAGTCTCTGTAGATTCAAGTATAACTGGACAAAGCTTACAAATTTCATCTTCAGCAACTCTTAATAATATTACTATTAATGGTAAATTATTTGATGGTGATGGTGACTTTGGAACATCAGGGCAATTATTAGCATCAGATGGAACAGATACTGTATGGATAGATGCAAGTTCAACCAGTGTGGCAAACGCAAATAATGTTGGAGTAAATGTAGACTCTACAGATGCAGATCAATATGTAACATTTGTTGAATCAACTAGTGGTAATAATCCTATTAGAGTAGATAGTGATTTAAAATATAATCCTTCAACAAATACCTTGTCACCAAAGACAATTGAATTTGCTGATAATGATGAACTAAGATTTGGTGATGGTAATGATTTAAAAATATCTCATACTGATAGTCTTTCTAGTCAAAATGATTCTAATGGAGACTCAATTGTCGATGGTGATACTTCATTTATAGAGGAGAATGGAACAGGTGGTTTAATTTTTAAAACAAATGGTGGACCTGGTGATGGAGCGTATCAATTCTTTGATGCAGGTTGGAGACCAATACTTAAAT
>Ga0181369_1000333_pt1 | contig 13445 bp, 17 predicted proteins | sample LowvirmetaG_8_FD_130088 | JGI IMG/M metagenome (GOLD analysis project Ga0181369, IMG submission 130088) | Marine viral communities from the Subarctic Pacific Ocean - Lowphox_04 viral metaG | ecosystem: Environmental > Aquatic > Marine > Oceanic | place: Subarctic Pacific Ocean | collected... | reverse complement strand
TTCACGCTGCTCATAACGCTGAAGTATTTCTTGGTTCTCCAAGAAGTTTTAACTTAGGACTTGCTGTCAATTTCTAAAATGGTAAACTTGGGGGGAATTTATTTCCCCCCTTTTATCAAAAAAGCCTTGACTTGTATGAGGTTTTATGGTTATATTCACATATGATAAATTGGGAAATAATATAGTTGTATCAAAATATATTTTACGATAGAAGATTAAACACAATGCATATTTGGGATGACAAATTTGGTCATCAAACATTTCGTTATAAAAAGTATGCTTATAAGAAAAGCACTGCAGGTACATATATTTCTTTGTATGGTGACAGATTAAAACGTGTTACTAAATGGGAAAAGGATGAACTTGATTTATTTGAATCAGATGTAAATCCTGAAATTAGAGTTTTAGTAGATAATTATACTAATTCAGATGAAATATCAACTAATCACAGAGTTATGATATTTGATATTGAGGTAGAAGTTACAGATGGATTTCCAGATATAAAGAAAGCAAACAACACAATTACTTCCATTGGATTTAACAATCCAATTACAGATAAATATTTCTGTTATGTATTGGATGTAAACGATAAATTAAATCTTGGTGAATCTAGAAAAAAAATAAATAGTGATGAGACTATTGTATCGTTTGCAGATGAATATGATTTATTGAATGCTTTTTTTAAAACGTATATGGAAATTCGACCAACAATATTAACTGGTTGGAATGTAGAGTTTTTTGATATACCATATTTATATAATAGAGCTGTTCATGTGGTTGGAAAGAATGTAGCTGACTTATTATCACCCATTTTAAATGTTCAATGGAGTGATTTTGGAACTGGTAAATATAAGATTGCTGGTGTTGCAACATTGGATTATTTACAACTATACAAAAAATTTACATTTAGTCAACGTTCATCTTATAGGTTAGATGCAATTGGTGAGTTTGAAGTAGGAGAGAAAAAAGTTGAGTATGAGGGAACATTAAATGATTTGTATGAAAATAATTTAGAAAAATTTGTTAAATATAATATTCAAGATGTAAAACTTGTTAAGAGATTGGATGATAAGTTAGACTTTATAGAGATTGCTCGTGGTATAGCTCATCTAGGTCATTGTTCGTATGAAGATGTATTTATGAGTTCTAGGTATCTTGAAGGTGCAATACTAACTTATTTAAAAAAGAAGGAGATTGTAGCACCAAACAAACCAAAAAGACCAAAGATATTATCAGAAGATAAATTTGTTGGTGCTTATGTACAGGATCCACAAAAAGGAAAACATGATTGGGTATATGATTTAGATATCACATCTATGTATCCATCTTGTATTATGTCTTTAAATATATCACCTGAAACAAAGATAGGTAAAATTGTTGGGTGGAATCCTGAAGAATTTTTATCTAGTAAAAATAAAAAAACTTATACAATTGAACAAGATGGTAAAGAGATGGGTAGGTTTACAGAAACAGAATTATGTAACTTTTTAGATGGTCGTGATGTTGGTGTTGCTTCTAATGGTGTAATGTATAGAACTGATAAAGATGGATTACTACCAGCTCTACTTCGAAAGTGGTTTGATGAAAGGGTTGAGTATAGAAAACTATCAAAGAAGTTTCATGAACAAGGTGACAAAGAACAATCTGGTTATTTTGATAGAAGACAATACCTACAAAAGATTTTATTGAACTCGTTATATGGTGTACTAGGGTTATCAGTATTTCGATTTTATGATTTAGACAATGCAGAAGCGGTAACAAAAACAGGTCAATCTTTAATTAAATTTACAAAAAAGATAGCAAATAACTTCTACAATAAAGAACTAGGTAATCAAAAAGATTATTGTATTTATATAGATACCGATTCAGTATTTTATTCAGCAACACCAATAGTTCAGAAGAGATTTCCTGGTTTTAATATAAAAGACGAAGATAAGATGTCTAAAGCTATTTTAACTATTGCTGATGAAGTTCAGACTTATTTAAATACTAGTTATAATTATTTTGCAAAGAAATTTTGTAATATAGAAAAACATAGATTTGATATTAAACAAGAGGTTATTGCAAAGAGTGGGTTGTTTGTAACCAAAAAAAGATATGGACTAAAGATTATCAATGACAATGGGAAGAAAGTTAATAAAATGATGGTTAAAGGATTAGATACAGTTCGTTCTAGTTTCCCAACAGCAATGAGAGATATGTTGAGTAAATTATTAGAAGATATTTTGATGGACGTACCAAAAGATAAATTAGATAAGTTTATATTAAATTTTAAGAATAGTATGAGATTGATGGATGTAGATAAGATAGCAATACCAACTGGTGTTAAAAATATAAAGAAGTATATTGAAAAAGGTAGAAAAGGATTTGCACCATACCAAAAGGGAACACCAGTTCATGTTAAATCTGCCATAGCTTATAATGATTTATTGGAATATTATAATCAAGATAAGAGATATGAAAAAATATCTGATGGTAGTAAAATCAAATGGGTGTATTTAAAAAATAATAATTTAGGACTTGATACTGTTGCGTATAAGGGATATGAAGATCCACCAGAAATAATAAAATTTATTAGGGATAACGTGAATCCAAATAAACTTTACAAACAAGCTTTAGAGAAAAAGTTTATGATGTTTTACGAAGCACTTGGTTGGGATGAACCAACAGACGCAACTAAAACAATAGAAAGATTTTTTTGATTTTGAACAAACTGACTTATATATATGTATATATGGTTATTAAACTAAGGAGTTATAATGAATAAAAAACGAGTAGTTCGTTTCATAGATAAATACTATCTGAGTGGTACAGTAAACTCAGTAATACTAAAAAGTGATTCTGATAAATTATCTACAAGGTTTATATCTGGTGATAAAACTTTGCTGGGTGAACTTGTCATGGATAAATCACAGATGGAAGATTGTGAGATAGGTGTTTATAATACAGAACAACTAACAAAGTTATTATCAGTTTTAGATGATGATATTAATGTATCCGTTAATAAAGCTGGTGGTAAATCTATTTCACTAAAAGTGTCTGATGCACATTCTACAATAAATTATATGTTGAGTGATGTTTCAGTAATCAACAAACCACCACAACTCAAACAGATACCTGAATTTCATTTAGAGATTGACGTGACACCACAATTTATTAGTAAGTTTATTGCTGGTAAGGGTGCTTTGTCTGATACTGATAACTTTACAGTAATTACAGATGGAACTGATACTAAATTAGTTATTGGACATTCTTCAGTAAATACTAACAGAGTTACGATACCAGTTACTACTACTAAATCTAGTGATATTGAAAACGTATCTTTTAATGCAAACATCTTCAAAGAAGTATTGAGTGCAAATAAAGAATGTGAGAGTGCTAAGTTTGAAGTTAGTGGAGATGGTTTATCTCGTATATCGTTTAAAGTTGACGATTATGTCTCAACTTATTATCTAGTACCAGTACAGGACGTTGATTAATATGAAGACATATGAATTGAGAACAAACAATGGAGACTTCGGGTTACAAACCGAAACAGCTTTTGATTATACACCTATTAAAAATCAAGGTGGATTACCAAATGTAGGTGATTTACTATCAGTTACTCGATTTGAAAAGGGTGTAGGTTTTCGTGGTACTGTCACAGTTCAAGTTAACACAAAACCATTTTTCGATGACAGGTCAGAAAAAGAAATCAGAAGTAATCCTCATAATGCTGGTCAAGTTACACATGGTCATGATGGGTATAAAATACACAGAGTTGTGTTTCCAAGTATAAGTAAATATTAATGTATCTTTCTTATTTTGATAAGTTCTATAACATGGAACCTTATCTCTCAATCGATGAAAAAGAGTGGGAGTATATAAAAGATACATTTGATAAGGAAGATGTGAAGGAGAGTCTAGCTACGGTAGCAATGACTTATGAAATTCCTTATGCTGAGATGTCTGTAAAAGATGCTCATCGAGATTATCTTAAACTAAAGGGTATGAACCATAACGATGTTTTGGTAGATGGAGAGTGGTTTGCTCGTGAAGGTACTGAGTATAGGTATGATTTAACTTTTGAAGGTAAACAACAATACTTCAAAAGAATTAATACTGGTAATAAGGCAAGTAATTACTTTCAACAAGTAAACAGATGGTCAGTAGATGGTTCAGTATCACCAGGCCCTCAGAGAACTTGGGAGTCTAAAAAATTCATGACATCGTTAATGGGTTCAGCTTACTCATTAAAGTTACCTAAGATAAATCGTAACGTTTTGAGAACTATGATAGGTTTACGAAAATACATATGTGCTCAGTTTAAACCTAATGTTGCAAAGGTATTATATGATAAGTTAGGTAGTGAAAACATATTAGACTTTAGTGCTGGTTGGGGAGATAGGTTGGCTGGGTTCTATGCAAGTGAAACATCCGAGTACTATCTTGGTATTGATCCTAGAAAAGAAAATCATCCAATCTACGAAGAACAATCAGAGTTTTATCATAAACATATGACTGTATTTGAAGTTCAAAAGAAATGTAATTTTATAGAATCTCCTGCAGAAGAAGTAGATTTTACTAAATACAAAGATTTTTTTGATACTGTATTTACATCACCACCATATTTTAATGTGGAAAGATATAGTTATGACGAAACACAAAGTTGGGTTAGACATAAAGAAATAAATGAATGGAATGAAAACTTTCTACAGAAGACTTTAAAAAATTTATGGTGTTCTGTAAAAAGAGGTGGATACTTATTAGTGAACATATCAGATGTCTATTCTAACTCGAAGTGGTCAACTGATAGAGGTTGGTTAGAGATTTGTAATCCTATGAATAATTTCTTAAGTACATTCCATGATTCAGAATATAAAGGTTGTATTGGAATGGAACTAGCAAAACGACCAAATAGTGGTGGAGCTGGTACTGCAAAGTCAGATGATTATACAGAAGAAGCTTTAAAGAAAGCAGAAGAAACTAAAGATAAAACATTTTGTGAGCCAATTTGGATATGGAGGAAAATTTGAGTAATACATTATGGGTAGAGAAGTATCGGCCTAGTAACTTAGATACTTACATTGGGAATGAACATCTCAAAGATAAAGTATCTGTTTATCTTGAGAGTGGTGACTTACCACATCTTTTATTATATGGTAAGGCTGGTACAGGTAAGACCACTCTCGCAAAGATTCTTGTAAAGAATATAGAATGTGACTATCTATACATCAACGCTTCTGATGAGAACAACGTGGACACGGTCAGAAACAAGGTTAAGAACTTTGCTTCTACAATGGGTTTTAAAGAGTATAAGGTAATAATATTAGATGAGTGTGATTACATCACACCCAATGCACAAGCTGCTCTTCGTAATCTTATGGAGACATTCTCAAAACATTGTAGATTCATATTGACTTGTAATTTCGTGGAAAGAATAATTGACCCGATACAATCTCGTTGTCAATCATTTCAGATAATACCACCATCAAAAAAGGAAGTTGCGAAACATACACACGACATCTTATTGAAAGAAAATGTGATGTCTGATATGAATGATTTGAAAGTATTAATTGATAGTGGTTATCCTGATATTAGAAGAATAATCAATGCTGCTCAAAGAAACGTGGTTAAGGGTAAGTTAAAGTTAGATACCACAAGTATTATACAGAATGATTATAAGTTAAAGTTGTTAAAGATTTTGAAAACACAAGATAAGAAAAATGGATTCAAGGAAATCAGACAACTTTTATTAGATAATAAAATTACAGACTTTGCTGATTTATTCAGATTATTATATGATGAGGTAGATGATTGGGGTAAAGGTCATGTTGCAGAATGTATTTTGATTATAGCACGGTATGAATTATCGGATGGTCAAGTAGTAGATAAAGAGATTAATGCTATGGCTATGTTAATAGAATTATTAGGAGTAATAAAATGAGTACAAAACCAATGAAACCAATAAAACCACCAAAAAAAGAGATACACCTTGAAGATACAGAATCAATCAAGTGTGATGATTGTGGTAACTATTCTTTTATTAAATCTTACTTTATAAGAAGAATATCACCAATAGTTTCACCAACTGGTCAAGAAGCAATGATACCAATCGAGGTATTTAGTTGTGGTAATTGTGGTAAAGTACCAGACTCAATGATGCCAAAAGGTAATGAGTAAGAATACTGGTGCAGGTAAAGGTGATAAGTTACGAAGGGGAATAACTCAAGATGAGTGGGAAAAGAAATGGGAAAAAATCTTTGGTAAAAAAGAAAAGTCTATTCGACCACATAAATCAGATAACAAAGGTTCAAAATCCTAATTATTGGGATGAGATATCTGATGAAGATAAAAAGACTTGGTCAAATTATATGGTAAATAGATTTTTATCCATGAACTCCAATTGGTTAGAATTAGTAAATGAATTACAAAAATATAACTTACAACCAAAAGAGTTATATAAACTATATACTAATGTATTACCTAAAGGTAAACGTTGGTTAAAATATGTAAAGGGGAAAAATGATATGAATCATCCAGAATGGTTAGTTAATATTGTTAGAAACAATGATGAGTGTAGTAGAAGAGAAGCTATACAAGCTATAGATATGTTGATGCTTACAGAAGGTGGTATGATGGAACTTGGTGAGTTGGGTAGAAAATGGGGAATAGAAGAACGTAAGATAAAAGCTGCAGGACTTAATGTTGTTGGTAGTATTAATGATGGAAATATGTAAAAAAACTCTTGACTTGTATACGCTTTTCTGTGTATATTTAAACGTAAATTGGAGAGAAATATGAAGGTTATAAACGATACACCAAAAGGAACATCTAACGTTGAGGAATACACAGATATTGTTTCTTATATGGAAAAGAAGTATCCTAAAATGACATCAGAGTTTAAAAAGATACAACAAGAACAATATGAATTGTTTCTTCACAAACAACATGATTATGGTCCTCAGAATATTGCTGTTGGACAGATGTTGGTAAACGAAGAAGAGAAGAGACTATCTCTCATGGGTATTTGGTTTAGGATAAACGATAAGGTAGAACGTATCAAAACTATACTAATGCGTGGAGACAATGGTTCTCTTGAAGGTGAAGGTTTGGTGGATAGTTATTCAGACATATCTAACTATGGAGTTATGGCTCAAGTTGTAGCTAGAGGAAAGTGGGCTAAGTGAAGAAGATAAGTTATAGTCAGTACAATCAATGGGTAAGTTGTCCACATAAGTGGAAGTTAAACTATATTGACAAAAAAGGTGAATGGACAGATAGTATACACACCATGTTCGGTACTTCAATGCATGAAGTTCTTCAGACGTATCTTACTGTAATGTACAATGATACAGTAAAGATGGCTGATACTCTTCCTCTAAAAAAAATGTTGTTGACAAGAATGAAACGTAATTACCAACGGATAATGGAGAAAAATGGTGGAGAAGTATTCTGTGAACAAAAGGATATGGAAGAGTTCTATTCTCATGGGTTGATTATATTAGAATGGTTCAAGAAAAATAGAAATAAATATTTTAGTAAGAAGGGATATGAATTAGTTGGTATAGAAGTTCCTATAAATTATGACCTACCAAATGATATTAAATTCATTGGTTATATGGATGTTGTTATGTATAATAAGGTTAGAGATAGATATAAGATAATTGATATTAAAACATCCACAATGGGTTGGAACAAATATCAGAAAGCTGATAAGACCAAGACAGACCAACTACTTTTATATAAACACTTCTATGGTGCAGAGAAGAATATATCCTTAGACAAGATAGATGTTGAATATTTTATTGTTAAAAGAAAACTTTATGAGGGGTTAGACTTTCCACAGCGTAGAGTTCAGACCTTTAGTCCAGCTAGTGGTAAACCTAGTGTTAATAAAGTTATAACCAATCTAAACCAATTCATAGACCAGTCATTTATTAATGGAGAATATAATACAAACCATATTTATATTAAGACACCATCAAAGAAAAATTGTAAATGGTGTGAGTTTAATCAAACAGAACATTGTGATTCAGGAGTAAAATGATGCAACGAACTATGAGAGTACGATTAAAATTATCAGATTTTATTGATACTGAATATGAAGATGATGTAATGGAATCTATTAACAAGGTTTATTCAGAATTACAATCTCTTATTTTATTACATCTGTGGTATGATGAAGGTGACAATATAAAGTTAAAAAACTTTTTGATGAAATGGGAAGATAAGTTACACTTTAAAACAATAGTAAAAGAAGGAACTGATATATCTTCAGATGAGTTTATATTTTTTGACATATTACCAATAGAAAAAGAACAAGCAAATTGGTCTAGATTTACTTATCAATATAAAAATAAAAAAAGTATTGTAAATGGATTAAAAGAGTTGTATGATTGTGTAAAGTTTATAACATCAGATAAATCAACAAAAAAACAAAAGAGAAATGACTACGAAGATTAAAATCGGTATCGTTGGTAGTAGAGCTTATACTAACAAACGAAAAGTAAAAGATTTAATATTTGATATTAAACAAAAATATGGTGATGAAATTGAAATAGTAAGTGGTGGACAAAAAGAAGGAGCTGATGGATATGCTAAGAAATATGCATTAGAGTTTAATCTTAATTATGTTGAATTTCCACCATCACACTATTCTCATAATATGCATTGTAAATTACCTGCTAGTAAATATAATAAACCATATTACATTTCAAATTACTTTAAACGAAATAAACAGATAGCAGAATACTCAAATATTATAGTGGCTTTTATACCAGATGGAGTAGAGTCACGAGGAACAATGGATACGATAGGACATGCTGAGAAGCTAAAAAAATTAGTAAAAATAATTAATTAGTATATATTTATATATGTATATACGAGAGGTTTTATATGAACAATTACAAATTAACATCCGTAAAGATATTAAAAGATTTATATCAAAAGTTTAAATACAATACAATTTCGGATGAATTTACACTACAAAAGTTGGTAAATCGTTCTATGGATTTATATCTAATGAATGATAATTTTAAACAACAAGTTAATGAATGGGACAACCTTAAACCAAGTGGGAGTCGGTTATGATTGCAACAAAAAGTAAAGAACGTGTATTCAATCAAATACGTGATATACTATTACGAATGGAAGAAAAGATAAACGTTATTGAATCAAAAATAAAAACAAAAGATACGAAGAAGGTTATAAATGGCTAAGAAAAAGATTTTATTATTATCAGATGATTTGAGAATGACTTCTGGTATTGGTGTTATGTCTAAAGAGTTTGTTATGGGAACACTTCAACATTATGATTGGGTACAAGTTGGTGGAGCAATAAAACATCCTGACGAAGGTAAGATTATTAATATGAATGATAGTGTTAGAAGTGCAACTAATATAAAAGATGCAAATCTAACCATATATCCTGTAAGTGGTTATGGTAATCAACCTCTATTACGTGAACTCATAGTTAGAGAAAAACCAGATGCAATACTTCACTACACAGATCCAAGATTTTGGGGTTGGTTGTATGAGATGGAACATGAGATACGACAAAACATTCCAATTTATTATTATAATATTTGGGATGATTGGCCAGCTCCACAATATAATGAAAATTTTTACGAGTCATGTGATTTAATTATGAACATCAGTAAACAAACTGTAGCAATAGTTAATGAGGTATCTAAAAGAAAACCAAGAACAGATTGGGATTGTACGTATATTCCACATGGTATAGATGAAAATCAATATAAACCAGTAACTGATGAAAAAGAAATTACTGAAATGAATGCAATGAGAAAACAATTAACAGATGATAACATTGAGTTTGTAGTGTTTTATAATAATAGAAATATTAGACGTAAATTATCTGGTGATGTGATTATGGCATTCAAACATTTCTGTGACCAACTTCCAAAAGAACAAGCAGATAAAACTTGTCTTCTTATGCATACTCAACCTCGTGACCAAAATGGCACAGATTTACCGGTCGTTGCTAAGACCATGGCACCAAATTATAAAGTATATTTTAGTGAAAATAAATTATCTGAAAAACAATTGAACTATCTTTATAATATTGCTGATGTGACTATTAATATGGCTTCTAACGAAGGGTTTGGATTAGGAACTTGTGAATCACTAATGGCAGGGACACCAATCATTGTTAATGTTACTGGTGGATTACAAGACCAATGTGGTTTTAAATTAAAAGATAAGTTTGTTACATATAAAGATTATGATGAAATAAAATCATTTCATGATGATAGAAAATGGAAAGATAATCCTGATTTAACATGGGGTGATTGGGTAAAACCAATTTGGCCATCCAATCGTTCTCTACAAGGTTCAATACCAACACCATATATTTTTGATGACAGATGTAGATGGGATGATGCAGGTGATAAAATTAAAGAATGGTATGATACATCAGTAGAAAAACGTAAAGAGTTTGGTTTACGTGGTAGGGAATTTGTTATGAGTGATGAGTCGATGATGAGTTCACGTTGGATGTGTAATAATTTTATTGAACACATGGACAATGCATTTGATAAATGGAAACCAAGAAAAAGATATAGTCTATATAAGGCGTAGGAGTTATAATGAATAAACCAGTATGTTTAGTTACAGCACCAGTAGCTACAAGAAGTGGATATGGTGCACATAGTAGAGATATAGTTCGAGCTCTAATTAAGTTAGATAAATATGATGTAAAAATTTGGCCAGTTCCATGGGGAAATACTCCACAAAATGCATTAGATGAAACAGATGAAAATGATAAAATAATAATCGAAAGGTTGTTATTAGAACCAAAATTAGATAATCAACCAGAGTTACATGTTCATATAGTAATTCCTATAGAATTTCAGACTTTTGGTAAATATAATATAGGTATTACAGCTGGACTAGAAACTACAGCTTGTCCACCTGAATGGATACAAGGTATGAACAAAATGAATATGAACATAGTTCCATCAAACTTTGTTAAAAACGTTTTGACTAATGTTCAGTTTGATATCCAAGATGATAAAACCGGACAAAAACAAGGTGTGTTGAAAATGGAAAAACCAATAGAGGTTTTATTCGAGGGTGTAGATACTAATATTTTTGGTAAGACAAATGAATTTTCAACCGAGTTGATATCTGAGATGGATGAAATAGATGAAGACTTTTGTTTTTTATATGTCGGACATTGGTTACAAGGAGATGTAGGAAAAGATAGAAAAGATACTAGTATGTTAGTAAATGTATTCTGTGAAACTTTTAAGAATATGAAAAAACAACCAGCTTTAGTTATGAAAACAAGTTCAGCTGGATTTTCAGTTACTGATAGAGAACATATGTTGGATAAAATCAACCAACTTAAATCAAGAGTTAAAGGTAATTGTCCAAACATATATTTGATGCATGGTGATTTTACCGATGGAGAGATGAACCAATTATACAATCATCCAAAGGTAAAAGCTCATGTTTCATTTACTCATGGTGAGGGTTTTGGTAGACCATTGTTGGAGGCAACGTTATCCGAGAAACCTGTAATTGCTTCAAATTGGAGTGGTCATCTAGATTTTCTAAACAACAATGCAGTATTGTTAGAAGGTAGACTTGAAAAGGTTCAAAAAGGTTCCTTTCCAAACGAGTTTTTTGTAGAAGGTTCGGAATGGTTTACTGTTGATTACAAAAAAGCTTCAGAAACATTTCGTAAAATTTATAGAAGTTATAAAAAGTATACACCGAACTCCAAACGTCTTGGTATCTATAATACAAGAAACTTTTCTCTAAATAAAATGACAGAGGATTTGGGTTTATTGTTGGATAAGTATGTACCTAGTTTTCCAAAACAAGTTACATTGGAATTACCAAAACTTAACAAAGTCGAAGAAGATAAAGTAGCTGCTAAAAGACCACCAAAATTAGAATTACCAAAATTAAAGAAGGTATAATATGGAAAAAGTAATAACATGTCCACATTGCTTCAATACAGATAATTGTTTTGAAGAGATACAAGAAACTTTTAGTTCATATCTATGTTTTGCTTGTGGTTTCATGAGTGATTCTAGATATCAAGTTGGAGACATAAATTTAGTAGAAAATTTGAAGAAATCTCCACAACTTGTAAGAGAGTCTCAGTTTGAAGATAAAACTAGGAATATAATTTGGTTTCCATCTGTAATTAACATGGGACAATTGGGAATGATTTATCCAGAAGGTACAACTGATAATTATGTTTGGAAATATGCAAAGGTTATTGATATTTCTGAAGAGGAAAGACCTAAGTATAATAATTATAGTCAGAGACTCGATGTAGATAACGCAGAGACATTTGAACAAAGCAATTTCATGGGTGCATGTAAAGCAATGGGAATAACTAAAGATTTAAGAGATGCCTAAACAAGTATATAATTGGGGTAAAGTACAAGCTGGTGATATTATATCATTTAGATATAAAGGAAAAAAACCAACAGGAACTTTGACTACTCTATTGGTATTCAATTCAAAAATACCATTCATCAGAAAAGATGGAAGTAAAACATTACATCTGGTTGGGTTAAAATTAGAGGATAAAGGTATTGTACCGACAATTAAAAGTAAACCAGTTATGGTTTCATTACTAGAATCAGTTGGTGGTATTCAAGTTGTGAGTGGAGATGATGATATTTATAGAGTTGAAATAGAAGGTGTAGGTGCTCGTGGAGCTAAAAAATCAGTATATAATAATATAAAAAAATACCTCCAAACATATACTGTATATAGAACTTATGATTATAAAGAAGCTAGAAAATCACAAGTATTTCTAGAACCGATAGTTTTACCAAAAGGATTAAAGGAGGCACTTGTTGAAAATTAGTTATGGTATTACAGTTCATAATGAAGTTGAAGAACTTGAAAGGTTGTTAACAAAACTTCTTGTTAGTATAGATGAAGAAGATGAAGTAGTAATTTGTGTTGATGGGAATGATAGTGGTGTAAAGGATGTAATTGAGTTATACTCAATAGATAGTAGAGTCATACACTATGGTAGAGAGCTTGAGAATGATTTTGCAGCTCATAAAAATTCAGTCATAGAAAAGAGTAATGGTGATTATATATTTCATATTGATGCCGATGAGTATCCAAATAAAACATTGTTACAGCAATTAAAACAAATACTAGAGATGAACGATGTTGATTTGGTATGGATTCCAAGAGTAAATACCGTGAACGGATTTACTGATGAGGATGTTCAAAAATGGGGTTGGAGAGTTAACGAAAATGGATGGGTGAACTATCCTGATTATCAAGCAAGAGTATTCAGAAATAGAGATGATATAAGATGGACAAGACCACTACATGAATATATTACAGGTTGTAAAACATATGCTCATCTACCACCACACGAAGAGTTGAGTTTGTATCACCCAAAGACAAAAGAAAAACAAGAACAACAAAATAAATTTTACATGGATAATTTTAATAGAGAG
>Ga0181369_1000330_pt1 | contig 13490 bp, 25 predicted proteins | sample LowvirmetaG_8_FD_130088 | JGI IMG/M metagenome (GOLD analysis project Ga0181369, IMG submission 130088) | Marine viral communities from the Subarctic Pacific Ocean - Lowphox_04 viral metaG | ecosystem: Environmental > Aquatic > Marine > Oceanic | place: Subarctic Pacific Ocean | collected... | reverse complement strand
CCGGTTGGTTTAGTTTTCTCTAGGGCGAGATAGAATAGGTTGAAACTAGACTCACATCGGTTGTCAAAAGTAAGTTGATCTTAGGTTAAGTGAGTGTAAAGTGAGTGTGAAAGGTTTGTCAAGGGATAGCTAAGGGTTGGGTTGGTTATCAATAAGCAAAACAAAACCCCCTGTGAGTTGGCATCACAAGGGGATTATGGGCTTATTAGGTTGTTAATAAAGAAAAGTTATCAATAATAGAAATAAATAAGGAATAAACTGGATTACGGGACTATATACATGAAGGGTTAGAGAGGGCTTTATACACCCCTTCCCAGCCCTACTATTCATACCCCTAACCTTTTCTTTACTTTACCTACCTTATACGTTAACCTAACCTTACTTTACTTATACCTTACCTAGTCTTTATATAACCTAACTTACCTATACTACCTAATAATAAAGCCCTAAACAGTCTTTTTGACCGTTAGGGCTTTTGCTTTGCTTATTATTGTTTGCTTTACTTATATTAGTTTATTCAGTCTCTGAACTATTCTCTTATTGCTTTCCCACTTCTTTCCACTACTTCCCACTTTCACCCACTTTAGGGTTACTATAAGGCACCAACAGCTTTAAATGCGTGTTATAAGCTGTATCTATCCTGCGCCCAGGAATGTTATATACCGTTGCCTTGAGAAACGAAGAGTTGGCGTAAGGCATTACATCTATTATAATGCTGGGTACTAGTATAGAAGGACCGGTCCTTAGCATGGGGTGGCGTACCAGAACCAAGTCACCTGTTTTAAACTTCATTTTCTTTCTCTTGTCTCTGCAATAGCTTTAGATACTTAGGAAGGTATGCTACCTTTCTGCCTCCTCTATAACACCAATACACCATAACCATTTCTTGGTTTGCATCTGGACAGTCTGTGTCATAGTCTGGGTGTGTTTCATATGCTTTAACAAGATTGCATACAACGCCTACTGTTTCATGAACAACAGGACGCTCCTCTCTGTTGTAGCCAACCAAATCACCCCTTTGAAACTTCATTATTATCCTCTTGCCTCGTCATAATGTTTCAACATAAAACCAGCGGTTACCAGTGTCTCGTTTTTGGCTGGAATCCATACCTTTATCCAATTTTTGAACCTTGCTTCTATAACGATTGCTGGACCGCACTGCGCACCGGGCTTCCGATCATCAAACCATTTTGCCCTGACCAAATCACCCCTTTGAAACTTCACTCACGCCTCCAACGGTTCAAGGGTCATTCCTACAACCCATTCTTTGGTGTTATAACGTAAACTATACACTTGCGCTACACGTTCTGACTTATACTCTATAAAGATGCAAGCACCAAACAAGTCATCTTTAACTAAGTCGCCCTTATTAAAGTTTCTAGCAAAGCTTTCAAACAACGTTATATCTCTTGTAGTTCTAAGTCATGTGGTGAACAATGAAGGTATAAGTCTGACTTACCAAGCCATTTTACAATAACATAGGTTTTATATGTCTTTTCAACAAGTCCAAGACCATAGCCGGGTATAGTTTTATGTCTTACCAAGTGACCGGCTCTGATGGTAATATAACTCAACTACTGCTCCACTAAAGCTAAGTTATCAACTGTGATTTGAACAGACCTATTTTGCGCAGTCGACCAAACGCTGGCATACAGTTGGCGATCCCCGTCCCGCGCCACACCCTTAACAATGCAAAGACCCCAATAATCACTCAAGGCGCTTTCAAGTATACTTGTTTTAACCTTAACTAAGTCGCCTGGTTTAACCTGTGCTTTCATTTAACTAAATCCATTTGTTGCGGAGAAAGAATATGTTGTTGTTGCGCACCTTTAAGCTCCATTACTAAATAACAGTTTGACCTTCGATGAGGCATATCTGCCTTTTTAAGCACAATACCAATCCAATCTAAGGAAATGTCTGCTTGGTAAATAGAAAATCTTACCATGTCACCTGTTTTATATTTTTGCAAATGGCCTCTAATGCGTGTGAGTCAAGGTTGGACGGGAAAAAAATGGCGCGGATCATTTTGCCCCTTCCTCGCCCACTTTCTCCAATGTATAGATAGTCTGCTTTGGATTAAGCGAATCGACATATTGTCCCGCCACCCACTTCACTGTTATCCTCATACCACGCTGTTCCAAAACAATGCCGAGTGAGTCAGGTGGGTAGTTGGCTGAGCGAACAAGATCCCCTTTTTTGAATTTGATGCTTTCTAAGTCTTTTCTGGCCATTCATCTATCCTCCAAAGGCATTTTTCTGATATCATATCTATTATAGGGCGGTCATGAAAAGGGTGCTTAAACCAAAATACCTTCCAATTTGACGAAACATAATCAAATGTTAATTGTGGGTCAACTGTCCAAGACTTGCCTATCTCCTCTTGTTTCTGGAGAAGAATGCCCTTGTAACCTAAGATATCGGTCCTCCACACTAGATCTCCTTCTTTCATTCCTTTCTTCCTTGTTTATAACCAAAGGGCTTTGTGGCGCTCTGATTGGCTGCTCCTGTCGCTCGCCCTTGGCCTGTATCGCTTACCATCGGGTCGCTCGACGGTCGCATCATAGGGCCGTCAGAGGCCGTGCTAAGCCTAGCCTCGCATCGAAGACGCCAGGCTTCCTCGTTACTCACCACGCCATCGGTCCAGATAATCTCATACCTGGAATATTTAGGCTCGAAAGCCGTATATGCCATGCGTCGGACGATTCCCACGGAACCGATGGCACGAAACGAATTAGCGGCGGTATAAACCACCAAATCACCCTTTCTAAAAATGTTCTCGTTCATGCTCACTTATCCTCGACCATAGGACAAATCCACTCAATTGGCTCACGGGCTGGCTTTCCGTCGTCCAGAAAATGAACCAAAATCCGCTTTGAACCTTCCTCTTGGTTCTCCAAGACGATACCGAAAACTTGTTCTCCCAGCATACCGGGCTCACACCACTTGACCAAATCACCCTTTCTAAGCATCATATCTCCCCTCGGCCTAAACCGTGATTTCAAGTACCTTTTCGGTCGTCTTGAAACAAGGTTGAGTGGCCCCACGAGAATTTGTCATCCACATACGCTTACACTTGCTAGGAATAGGCTTTGGAGCCTCCATATCGGTCAGGACGATGTGACCATCAAAGTTATGCTCATTGACATAACGGGTTGGAGCGTTAAAGCAGGTTCCACCATACTTAACGCGCTCCCATTCGCGAGACTGGCCCTTCTTCCAAGTGTATACAAGATTCTCGTCAACGGTAGTATCAAAGGGGACAACCACGAACTCTGCGAATTTGGCAAGCTGGTCAAGCTCGGAAAAGAAGGCAGCAAGCATCGAATCGGAGACACTGCCCGACTGGTCGATGCTGATAGCAACACGCGCAATACGCTCGGAGCGTTTACCCGCGTGAATGTAGGGGAAACGCCGGTTAATGCGCTTCACGGTCGAACGCCGGTTCGCCTTCTGGCTGGCCTTAACAAAGGAACGAAGCACCTTACGCCAATCGACCTTGGTCACAACGGACTCCATGATAGTCTTACGCACGTCAGAGGACACGGAACCCCAACCGCGATTGTTGGCTTCCTCGGCCGCTTTCTTGACCATCTCTTTCAGACGCTCTTGAGCAATTTGCTGATTCGTGCCTTCGTCCCCTGACTCTGCTTCGTCCCACCCCTCGTGAGAATCAAGGGTGTCAAGACCACCCATGTCGCCACCGGTCCCATCGCCCGGTTCTCCGCCTTGTCCGTCACCTTCGCCCTGACCTTCGTCATCGTCGGGTAGAAGCTTGTAATAAGCCTCGGCGGATAGTCCAGGTTGAAAGTCGGCAAACATGCCACGACCAGGAATAAGAGCAACAGGAGGCAATTCATCAGGAATATGCGTATTAATCGCAAGGTCCATTGCGAAGTTCCACTTCTTCGTCATGCCACCCTCGGGCTTTCGCGTGGTGCAATGCCCATAAATCAGGTGGTAGAACTCATGCATAAGGATGCCGCGAACCCAACGGTAAGGATTTTTGTGACCTTCCTCTGTCGCGCTACACTGGTCGACCATACTCTGCATAAAATCAGGGTTATAGACCATCTCGAATCGACCTTCCTCGGTCACCTTGACTCCAGCAGTAGAAATAGAGGTTGTAGCACGCTTATCGAGCCGTCGTGAAAGGGCCGCGAAAAATGGCTCGTCAGAAAGGAGCCGATGCGTGTGCATGTTAAGGTCGAAGGCGGGCTTTGGGGCGATGGTGGTCATGAATAGACTCCGCGTGTGGGTTCATCCCACAACTTACTTTGTAATTATCTCATATATTGCGCTAGAAATCAAGCACAAAATAGGTCGTTGACAAACTGCTTACATTTGTAGTTATAAATCAAGGTTCTATCGTCGAGCATGTGGCGTGTCGGGCTGGCTTGTCTTGGTGCCTGTCGCGAGCTTTGGCTAGGGCTCGTAAAAGGCTCTGCTGTAGCCTTAAAGAAGCCTCTCGTGCATCTCGGAGCGTTGGGTGCGTATTGGCCCGTGCTGTCGTGTGGGACGACGAGAGAGGGCAAAGAAAACGAATGATTGTATGATTTTGAAAAAGCAAGGTTCTATCGTCGAGTATGTGATGTCCCTAGCTGGCTTGTCTTGGCGTCTACCAGGGACGTAGGCTAGGACACGTAAAAGGGTCTGTCGTGTCCCTGTGGGGGTCTCTCGTGTGCCTCAAGGGATTGAGCGCGTATTGACCCGTGACGGATGTCGGAGCCACAGGAGAGGCCAAAGAAAACGAATGATTGTGTGATGCTGAAAACATAATATCTTACTCCTAAACGGGAACGACCCCGACTACCTAGATTCCTACTGGGTAATCGGGGCCATTATACTTGGCTCGTTCAATTTCTTCTGAACTTATCTGTCTTAGACGGCGTTCAAGCTTTGTTATGATGGGTTGGCGCTCGCTCATCGCCCAGCCAGGGCTGGCTCTAAGCGATGTAACGATGCTTTGTATCTCTTCTTTCGAGAGATACAAGGTAAACCGGCTAGTATGCCTCATGACGTAACCACCAAAAAGTAGGCTACAAAGTGACTTACGAGCACGAGCATGATGCCAGCGTCGGCATAGTCTAGGTTTCGCATCGTTGGGTTATCTCCTATGAGATGGTTGGTTGTTTGAAAAGTAAGGAAGGAAGTGGGACCGCAGAGACTCGAACTCTGAATCGTCGGCTTAAAAGGCCGCTGCATTAACCATTATGCTACGGTCCCGGATGAATCTACACTATCAAGCCACCATGTCGATGACATGTTGCTGGACAGACTTACCGCTTGCTGCGGTTGTACCGTAGAAGGCGATAATGTTGGTGTTATCTGCCTTCTCACCGATGTGAGCGAACAACTTCATGGCTACCTCGCTTGGCAGCGTGACGAACCAATCGGCCATGTTCTGGAGAACCGTGGGGGAAAGCGGACTATTGAGTCGGTCGCTCGCCTCCAACTTCTCAACCAACGCTAGATGGTCGTTAATGCCGAAGGCAGCAGTCTTCTCAACCTGGCCATGGTCAAGGATATCTTCGAGAGTGACGATTCGCTCGTACTTTTCACAGAAGTCGCGGAACGAAACGGCAGCCTCGAAGCCAAGGAACGCATTGGTCAAGTTGTAGATTGTACCAAGGTTTTGCTTAGGCTCTTGAAGGAACCCGGCAAGACCGAGGGTCTTATCAAGACGAACCACGGAACGCCGCGAAGGATAGACCTTATTCGGCTCGTAACCTCCACCATCGGGCACATGCTCAAGGTGAGCATGGTTTTGGTTGATGAAGTCCCAGATAAGGGGATTAACCTTATCTTTCGCCCAGGTCAGCCAATCCGATACGGTAGGCTCGACGTCGAACACAGTCCAACGGTCAAGCTCTGCCGGACCAGGGTCGGACACCTGGTAAGACGAGGCACCAGCGTGCTCACCACCGTTGACACACGCGAAAATGCGGGTTCCAGCGTGCAAATGCCAGCCGTTGAGCTTACGCGAATCGGTAAGCTCGAAAATTCCCTGGCGCACTTCCATAGTTGCGCGATCGACCTCATCGAGGAACAGCACGACGGCGTTATCGCACGCCTCCTTGAGCCAATCGGGGGCGTTCCAACGGGTCGACTCACCGTCAACCGAGGGAAGGCCCATCAAGTCGCCCTCTGTCATCTGGGACGCTCGCCGCTCGATGACGGGCAGCTTGCGCTCGGCGGCAAACTGATAGACCAGTTCCGACTTGCCGATTCCGTGACGGCCACGGATAAGCACGGGGAAACCCGCATCGATGACGGCGGGAACAATGGAGGTAAAGGTAGAAAAGTCTAGGGCCATGGTGGCATCTCCGAAGGGAGCGAAGGGACAAGGGGCGTTGGTGAGACAACCCCAACCAACACACGTATTATCTCATAGATTTTGATTTAGTTCAAGAAAAAGTTTGTCAAGAGGATGTCAAGCGTGGGCAACAGCGCCCGAAACTGCAAAAACGGCGGAGTCCTTATCAATCCGTTCGGTTTGGGGCTGAACCGCGCCGAAGCGCGGAAGGAGGTCGACGGGGCGCCATAGGCCAGATTCCACAAGTTCCTCGATGCGGACGCGAACGTCGAACGCGGCGGCGTCCATCTCGGAGAATACGAGGATTGTCGGGGTCTTGGTGGCTTTTTCGGCCGCGAGGGCGACATCAAGAGGGGTACAATGTAGGGCGCGTAAAATGATGACGTTGGTCAAGAAAAGCTCACAGGTGAGGGACAGGGGCGTCGGTGGGACAATCCCAATCAACAAATACATTATCTCATAGATTTTGGCTCGACACAACAACTAAATTGTCAAGCGAATGTCAACAAGGAAAGAGCAGGGCCAAGGTGGCTTATTTCTTAGCCTTTTTGAGGTATCGTTCCTCGACAAGAGTCGGGCTGGCCTGGCCGATGAATAAAATGGTGTAAACCTTGGTTCCGCGAGCGGCAGAAATCACAGGTTGAGCGCCGACGGCGACGACAAAACCCTTGGCGAACCTACCGATACGACGAGGAACGAATTGGTTACCGGTTGCGAATCTACCCCTTGTATCGACGACACGGGCAGCGGCGCGAAATGTCACGAATTGTCCAACGTGAAACTTAGGCTCGGAAAAGGTAGATACCAAGACCTTTTTCGCGTATTTGTTCTCAACAAGCTTTTCCCACTGACGCTTAGAAGGAACGAAATCAGAGTTAGTAAGAACCTTATCAACCAGGTCATGGTACACCATCGACGTAGAACGATAATAGCGAGCTACAAGCTCCATTTTCTCGCGCATCTCGGGAGTGAAGTTAGAAGCCCAGTTTTGCCGAGATTCCACGGCAGCATCCGAATGACGGTCTTGCAATTTCGCAAGCGTCTCAACTTGACGAACACTTAACTTTTTGCCGGTCTGAGCTTGTGCGAGTAGGGACTTAGCAAAGTCCGCTGCCCAAGCGTCATTTGCCGCAGTCGCGCGAGAAACCAAGGTTTCAAGCGAAGAAGTAAGACCAGGGTCAACATCCACAGGGGGGGCATCGAGTCGCTGCTCGATTTCCACCAAGCAACGCCGACGACCAGGGGTTAACGACTTACGGCGCTTGTAGGATTCCTGGAGGGACTCCACGAAAGTACGCTCGCGACCTTGGATACGGTCGTCTGCGAGGATACGGTCAAAAATGGGTTGGATACGACGGGCCATGTGCAGAACTCCTTGCTTGCCCCATAATTATACACCCGGTGAGGCCACGGGTCAAGACTTAAATTGTAAACAAGATGTCAGCGGCCAGGAGCGATGACCGATACAACCCACAGCCTGCGCATATGGGGCGTCAAAGTCGCGCTAGAACCAGCATGAGGGCCAGTTACCCAACGGAAACGAACCTCGTATCCGGTCCCAACGATTGCGCGATGTGGCTCGGTTATAACCCCGATACAATCACGAAGTTCCACTTGCTTAGCTCGCGACGTGCGGCTCATGTTCTCAATTGCCATGTCAGACGCCGTGAACTTAACAAGAGCGCCGACTTTAATGGACCAATCACCGATATTGGCGATAGCCGATTTCTTGACCGCAGCATTGAGGCGAGCGGCGGAAGCAGGCTTAGAAGCTGTTTTCTTTGCAGGAGCAGGGGTGGCGGAGGCATTGAGGCCGGAAAGAAAGGATTGGTTCTTAGCACGGGTTTGAGCGACCTTATAGGTCTTTCGCATCGCCGTCAGGAGACGGTTGGTGATACCTCCCATATCGCCCGTGCGATTAACGCGCGTGGACTTCACCAGACCCTTGGTTTCCCCTGCCACATCGACGACGGCGCAGATGCGGATCGCATCCTTGCCTCTTTGTCGAACTTCACCGCCGACAATCGAGGTAAGCACGCGGACACGGGCAGACGTGCCGATAACGGCGCGTTCATAAACAACCTCACCCTTATGGGAGGCATCGACCGAAAACCCAGACGAAACCAGCATCTTGGAGATGCGGGTCGCGAGAGTCTTACGGTGGCCCTTGTTGTTGGGATTGAAACGGGTCATGTGTGTTCTCCTGACTTACCCCGTAATTATACAGGAGACTCTAACCAAGCACAAGCTTTAAATTGTAAATCGAATGTCAAGAGAGATAAGACAGAGCCAAGCTGGGTTCCGCTTGTCTTTGGCGCGGAAGACTCCACCCTAGCCGACTTTCAACTGCCCGTAGGCTGTGCGATTCCTTCCATAATTTCAGTCCGTTCACGCAGACGTTCATATTCGGCCTTGAACGCCCAGTTAATATAATACTTCAGCTTGGCTCTGCCTTATCTCAAAACTTAATTTCAAAATCAACGATTGTAGACCTTTCAGGCTCCCTTTCCGACTCTGGTCTTATCGGGTGGAGAGGCTCGGGGATCGGAAGTTGAGGTTGTACCTCTGTTCTCCGAGACTTCGCTTCTCTCTCTTGCCTGATTTTGTCCAGAATCCATGGTTCCATAGGACATTCCCCTACTTTTAAGTAGTCTCATTATCTCTAAGCTTCCATCGAGGTTTTCACGAATGAGCATTCTTCTCCTTGCTAACTAGGATAAGATTAAGTTCCTGCATAATCGTGGTGACCCCTCGATTATGGCCTTGGGTCCAGCGGACCTTCCAGCATCCCGAGATGGGAGGTCTGCCGGTAATAATCCCAACAGATTCCTTTGAAGCGGTACTTTGAACGTAATTTCCAATGTGCATGATTGTCTCCTTAATAACTTTGTTTTAGCGTTGAACCGTCGTGTACCATCTGTCTAAGAGGGTAGGACCGTTCTTGATAGTGTAGAAATTTCCTCGCTTCTCAGCCATGGCCTTCTTGACCCCTGACACGCCAGCGAGAAAATTAGCAGGTACGGATGCCCGAATCACATGTTCGGGCGTGGGGACCGCCACTTTGAGTTGTTCAGTATGACAGGGCATATTTGGTAGCGCCGCCGATGGGCGGTAGACCGATTGACTAGCCAACCTATGAGCATAGCGGCCTTGGAATACTTGGAAATCCCTCTGCCAGAATGTGATTTGACCCCATTGTACCTCGGTTATGAGAAAAGGCTCCCGAAGTTGTCCGTCCCATCTAACACTTTGAACCATGGCACCCGGCCCAAGTCCAATTTCCAACATAGCCTGTAGGTAGCTTTCGCGAAACGCGGCGTTCTTTGCGGTCATCTGGTGGGCAAGTTCTTTCAACTTGTCACAGCTTCTCCGATTATGCTCGGTAGAACCACAAAAAGAGCAGGTGCGGCTCTTGGAGGCGTTGGCTCTTTTAGCCTTCGAACGGTCATATCTAGCCACCAGGTAATGATTATCACCGGCTTCCGAACGAAGGCGCTCGATATAAGCCTTGTAATCTGGACAACCGGACTTGTTGTGTCCGGGCTTTCCACAGTAAGAGCAGTGGATGGTGCGTTTGTAAGGGTTGTAAGACATTTTTGCTCCATTTGGGCCGCTAGGGTGGTCATGGGAACCCTTCCCCGACCTTGAGACACATTATCTCATAGATTCTTGTGGAACTCAAGAACTATTTTGTAAACGGAATGTCAAGAAAAATAGTTCAGGTTCTAACGTGGCTTTGGCTATCCAGCTAAAATCTCAACGGCGCTTTCTGTTTCGATAGACCATGTGCCGTCGGGGAATTCGATACGGGCAGTAGGGTCAATTAAGACGTCAAAACTGCTTCCAGGGTAAACGACACTTATAACGCCGATTCCGATATCTTCAACCCTTACTAAATCACCGACATTCATGCGGCACTCTCCAATTCTATACTTATCTCCCAGCGAACCCGGCTGTCCTCCAGCCAACGGACCTGAATAAAATGGCGGTCGACACCTTCAAATGGTTCAGTATCTACGTTGACAATTACGCCTAGCTGGTCCTTCCAATCTTGATGGCATACCAAATCACCGACTTTCATCTTTCCCCTCAAGTGGCTCGATGGCTTCCGATGGCAGTCTATCGGTTCGACCGTTCCCGTCCCAATAAACCTCGTAGCGCCGGAACCCATCAACATATATCCGCTTGATAACCCCGTTTCCCAGTGTGTCCCGGGCTTTCTGAATCAATTCTAGGTGGCGCGGAGACCCAACGCCACCGTAATCTCGTAGCACCCGCTCTGCTTTCACTTGCACCAAATCACCGACTTTCATTTTTTCCCTCTGATACTAGGATAAGGTCATCGAGATAAAAAGTCCACTTTCTACCTCTACTTTTAATCCACTCAACTTGGCAATAGCCTCTAGTTGAGTAGATGTCTTCATGGGGGCCGTCAACGATAATGCCGAGGCCAAGGGCTTTTTCATCGCCCTCGCAAGTTCCTGGCTTTGGCCGCACCAAATCACCGACCTTCATGAACCTTCGCCTTCTTCACCTTCCAAATCTCCAGGTTCATACTCGATGATGGTCATCTCAGGCCCAGGATAAAGCTCACGAGCTTCTTCAAAGGAAAGACGGCCTTCAATCAAAGCTTTGAAGTAATCTTCTGGCATCTGCGAGATGTTGATGGTTGCCTCTGTACTGGTCTTCACTAGAACTCCTTGGTTGTAACGTAATTATACAGAAGAAATAAGTAGAAGTCAAGATAAAAAACCCGGCCTTGCTTGCTTTTTACATTTCAACAAAGCCGGGAGCTAACCTAGTTAAAGTGGCAGACTGTCAAAAAACTTGCCTTCTTCCGGTCTAATCGAGGACAGATAACGCTCAAAGTCTACTTCCTCGTCTTCGTCTTCGTCTTCCCAGTCAGAAACTACTCTTTCGTCCTGCTCCGAGGTCGAGACGGCGGAAAAAGCACTATCAAGCTTATCTTCCAAGGTCATTTCTTGAGAGCCGTTTGGTGGGCTCTCTGGTGCTTCGGAAGCCTTGGACGTGTCTTGTGTCGGCTCTGCCTCTGTGACGGCTTCTAGGGCCTCGTCAGGGCTCGTGGTGGTCGGCTCTGTGCTCGTCGTCAAGTCTTCGGGAGACATGAGAACCGCGACAACCTTACCATGCTTAGTGATTTGAATAGGACCAGCCGAAAGCTGGGAAAGAAGGCGAGTAAAGTCCGCACGGACCTTGGAAGCTGAAACTTGCATGATGACTCCATCATTAGATTATCGAGGTTGAAGTACCGGAAGCGGGAATCGAACCCGCACGACCGAAGTCAACGAATTTTAAGTCCGTTGTGTCTACCAATTCCACCATTCCGGCAAAAGAAGGGTTGGCACACTTTAACCGGTGTGCCAGCGGTAATCAAAAAGGTTGAGGGGGCCGGATTTCAACCGGCGCCGTTGTGGCAGAACGCACATCCTGACAACACAATGGCCTCTTCAACGGTGTGCGCCGCAGAGAGCCCCCCATATGTCAAACATTAAAATGTAAAAAAAAGGGTTGGCAGTGACACGCCTCATCAGCTTCACGGGAACCAGGGTTCCTCCACCATTAAGACGATTTACACTAACGTCGCTGCCGTACCGACGACCCCGGCTGAGGTTCAGGGCTGTTGTTACTAGGGGCTATCTAGCTTCATTTCATGGAGTATTCGCCACCTCCACTAGCTCGTAGCGAACGAGCACGTCCTATAGCCTAGAAAGGAACATCAGCATCAACCTCCAGAATCTCGGGCATTGGGTCATAGTTGGGGTCAAAGCCATAAACTGGCTCGGTAAGATATTGAGCTTGTTCGGCTTCCCACCGTGCAAACTCCCTTGTGAGATTGTGGCCGTCGAAAAGGACGGTTGGAACGGTTGGTAGTGGTTTCTCGTGCAGCATATAGAACTCCTTGCTTGCCCCATAATTATACACCCGATGGGACGACGGGTCAATGGTTAAGTTGTCAAGAGGTTGTCAGCGGTTGTTGACGGCTACCACAATTGCGGCCAAGTGGCACAACGCCATAAAGCCGATTCCAACGGCAGTATTGCCGTTGAGGAAGTGACCGAAGGCAAGACAGCCCCATGAGACACTTACAAGGCGCATCATGGAGTCCATCATACGGGTGATGGGAAAGTTTCGCATTTTGATTCCAAGGTTGTTATGGGTTTATCCCCAAGCGACGAACACATTATCTCATGGTTTTTGGATTGATTCAAGATAAAAGTTGTAAAGCAAATGTCAAGTTGGGAAAGCTTTGGTCAAATGCTTACATTTGCCCCGCCACTTAAACCCAGGACAAGAACATGAGAGGGTGCCGTCGGCCTTGTTACGGCGAACAACATAGGTATTTCCTCGTGAACCGCTCACTTTAACCTCGTCAAACTGGCTACCAGGCTGTTCCCACGACATCCAGCGTTTAAGGTCCGCTCTGGTCGATGACGCCGGGATAGGAATCCAAATAGACTCGGAGATAGCGTAGGTTATCCCACTTGGAAAGGTGGAGATGACTGGATTACACTTTACTTTGACAGGAAACTTCTTGTCAGGGAAAGCTAAGATTGGATCTAGGGTTTCGTCCATCAATACCTCAGCCGCAACAGGACGGGTGCGTCCAGTTTCTGTACTGCCAATCTGAAATATCACCATCCTTGCACAAGGCATCGGTCCAATCGTTCCAAGCCTCATGACGGGCGACAGAATCAATAACTCCATCTTGCTCGTGGGCGGCGATAATATAAGGAAGAACCTCCTCTTCGAAGGTACGGGCAGCATCGCGCCACAAAATGACGGTTTCAAGGTTACTCAAGCTCACTCCAAGGTCGTGGTGGGGTCAGCCCCAATCAACAAATACATTATCTCATAGATTTTGATTTAGTTCAAGAAAAAGTTTGTCAAGCAAGTGTCAATGGTTCAAAGACTAGGTTAAAAGTAAAAAGCGCCCTCTGCTGGATTCGAACCAACGACCAAGAGATTAACAGTCTCCTGCGCTACCGCTGCGCTAAGAAGGCAAAAATGGCACACCCTGTAGGGCTCGAACCTACAACCTACGGCTTAGAAGGCCGTTGCTCTATCCTATTGAGCTAAGGGTGCATTGAAAGTGGGCTCTCTGGGACTTGAACCCAGGACAATCCGGGTATGAGCCGGGTGCTCTGACCAACTGATT
>Ga0181369_1000327_pt1 | contig 13554 bp, 11 predicted proteins | sample LowvirmetaG_8_FD_130088 | JGI IMG/M metagenome (GOLD analysis project Ga0181369, IMG submission 130088) | Marine viral communities from the Subarctic Pacific Ocean - Lowphox_04 viral metaG | ecosystem: Environmental > Aquatic > Marine > Oceanic | place: Subarctic Pacific Ocean | collected... | reverse complement strand
TAAGCTTGAGAATTTTATTAAGAATGCCGAAGGTCGCATTCTATATGTTAACCCTAACGACCTTGACTCTACTGATGGTATTGAGAACCAAGGTAATTCATTAACAAAACCTTTTAAAACTATTCAGCGAGCATTACTAGAATCTGCAAGGTTCTCATATTTGAGAGGTGATGATAACGATTTGGTAGAAAAAACTACCATTTTAGTGTTTCCTGGTGAACATTTAATTGATAATAGACCTGGATATGCAATTAAAGATGTTGCAAACGTTGCAACTGCTGTTGCCCCTGGTGGTGCAGAGACGTTTGCAGGATCTGAATTAACTCTTACTCTTAACTCCAACTTTGACCTTACCCAGGAAGATAATATCCTGTATAAGTTTAATAGTATTAATGGTGGTATTATTATACCCCGTGGAACTTCTATTGTTGGTCTAGATTTAAGAAAGACGAAAGTTAGACCAAAATACGTTCCAAACCCAACAGATCCCGATGCACCAGAATCTGCAATCTTCAGAATTACTGGTGCCTGTTACTTCTGGCAATTTACATTCTTTGATGGTGATGAAACAGGATTAGTCTATACTGATCCTAGAGACTTTTCCGAGAATAATAAATCAGTTCCTACATTCTCTCACCACAAACTTACTTGTTTTGAATATGCTGATGGTGTAAATATCCCCTCAGGATATGCTCTCACTGACCTTGATATGTTCTATAGTAAGGTTAGTAATGCCTTCAACAGAGCATCTGGTAGAGAAATTGATCAGAAGTTCCCTGCATCTCCAGATTCATTCTCTAAACAGAGACCAGAATGGGAAATTGTTGGTGCCTTTGCATCAGATCCAATCAAAATCAGCAGGATTATTTCTGGTGATGGTGCAACTCCTGGAAATATTGTAACAGTTACCACTCAAGTTGAACATGGATTAAATTCTGGAACACCTATTAAGATTCGTGGTATTAATATTGCTGATTATAATATATCCACAAAAGTTGTCAATGTTCTCAGTGACACTGCATTTACATATTCTCTCCCATTCGTAAGATCTAATCTTCCTGCTGGTGCTGGTGCTGGTCTTGCACCTGGAGTAGATGGTAGTGTAACTATTGAAACTGATACAGTATCTGGTGCATCACCATATATTTTCAACGTATCACTTCGTTCTGTCTTTGGCATGAACGGTATGCACGCTGATGGTAGTAAAGCAGATGGTTTCCGCTCCATGGTTGTTGCACAGTTCACCGCTGTGTCCCTCCAGAAGGATGATCGTGCGTTTGTTAAGTATGATCCTACCAGTAGACTTTACGGCGGCATTGCGGTTAGCAGAGTAGCAGGAGATGAGTTATCTTCAGGTGCTTCATCTACTAATAATCAGACAGTATTCCACCTTGATTCTGATGCTGTTTATAGAGAAGGGTGGCAGACTAAGCACATTAAGATGTCGAATGATTCAGTCATTCAAGTTGTTTCTGTGTTTGCTATTGGTTTCCATAAGCATTTTGAATGTTTGAGTGGTGGTGACGCATCAATTACCAACTCTAACTCCAACTTTGGACAATTCTCACTAGCTGCAGATGGATTTAAGAGAGATCCATTTGGTAAGGATGATAAAGGTTTTATAACCAATATCATAACACCACAGGCACTTGTTGAAGATGACATTGATGTTGAGTGGGTTCAGTTTGATGTAACCAAAACTAAAGCAGTTGGTATTAACAATCACTTATATCTCTTAGGTTATTCTAATGAAGATATTGCACCTCCAATTATTTCTCAGGGTTATAGAGTTGGTGCAAAGGTAGGTGATAGAGTATATCTTGAGGGTGATGATCATTATGCAGACATCTTTATGACTGATGGTCCTGTCACTGCAGCTAACCCTACAGCAGATGGTATTAACAGTTCCGTTAAACTTTATAATGATGTAACTGTTACAACTCCTCTGAATAGACCTGAGGTTTCGATCTATAATATCACACAACACAATCTAAAGAATGGTGAGTCTATTCGTATCTTTAGTGAAGATGGTGATCTCCCAGAAGGATTAGAAGAAAATAAAGTTTATTATGCAATTACTTCAGAGAGAAATACAAACTCTGGACAATCTAATGCACGCCCCGATAGTCTTAACCTATCAGGAGCACAAATTCAGATTGCATCTTCAATTGCAAATGCTGAATCACAAACTCCAATCTATATCACAACATATGGTGGAACAAAATTAAGAATTGAAAGTAGAATTTCTGATAAGAAAGCAGGTGAATTGGGTCACCCAATTCAGTATGATCCTAATGAAAATCATTGGTTTATTCATACTAATGTAAATAGTGCCCTATTCCAATATATTAATGATCCGAATCAAGTAACTACACCTGAATCTGAAATCTCTTACATCAAGAGAAAAGAAGATAATAGAAGTCTTGATGACAAGATCTATAAGATGCGTTATGTTGTTCCCAAGGAATTAGTTAACACTAGAGATCCTGTTCCTGGATTTGTTTTACAAGATTCTGCTGTAACTAATGTAAGAGAGGTCACGGACTTTACTGAAACTAGTATTACTACTGCCGATTATGACTTTGATCGCAATACTAGATTTATTTCAACTTGTACATATAATAATTCTACAAATCTAATTTCTATTAGATCTGATAAACCCCATGGATTAAAACTTGGCGACACTGTTATTATCAGTGATGTTCAAAGTTCAACTAATACTAATGCAAAAGCAACTCTAGGTTTTAATGGAACATTTAAAGTTGACGTAGTTGATAATGATAAAGAATTCAAAATTCCAGATATAGACGTTTTTAACTCTGTACATGCTCCTGGTAATATCACCAGTCAACCACACATTAGAAATAAATCACTACCAAGATTTAGAAGAGCAGATGTACAGAGTAATTATTATGTTTATCGTGTAGAAACTATTAGACCGTATATCTTCAATGTTCAGGATGGTGTTTTCTATCTTTATGTTATCAACGCTGGAAACTCTCTCCCCCAAGAGTTTACTGCTGATAAGTTTAGTCAAAGTGTAATAGATCTCTATCCACAATTAGATAGAGATAATCATTCAGATAACCCTGAAGCAGCAGTTTCTTTCGCAAAGAGAGCACCAATTGGTCAGGTTGTTACTAATGACTTAAAGAGAAGTTTAACTAGAGAAACAGTTGATATCTATTTTGATACATTTGCTCACGGAAATAAAATTACAGCATCTGCAGATAATGGAACTAATGCAACATTAACGCTAGAAAGTGAGCACCAGTTAAATGGAGTTCGTAGTTTTAGTGCTCTAAATGCTGGATCAGGGCACGCTGATGGAATATACTACAACGTAAAACTACTCAATGATAGTTCGTTTGCTTGGGATGGTGCCACTGCGGAATGTACTGTTAGTGGTGGACAAGTTACTGCTGCCAATATCACTGAAGGTGGTTCTGGTTATAGTGATGGTGAAAAACTATATTTTGATGGAGCAATAATTGGTGGAACAAATCAAGCAAATATTGATATTGTTTCTTCTGGTATCTCAACTGCAACTGACAATTATGTTCAGGTAACTGGTATTGGAACAGCACAAGATGGATATTATAGAATTACATCTGTTCCTGGAACCTCACAGATTGGTATCATCAAAACTAACTCTGATCCTAGAATAAATGTTGGGCAGTATATTATCAATGCTGGTCGTGTTGCAACCATAACTGGAACACCAACATCTTCTACTGATACAACAACTAATGTAATTACAACGACAATTACAACCGCACAAGGACACGGATTACTTGCAGGTAGTAAGATTACTATTCGTAATGCGAATGATGATAGTCTAGGTGTTCATGTTATTAATAGTGTCCCATCACCATTAACTTTTACAGTTCTATCTAAAACTGCAATAACTGATCCAAAATATGTTCTAAAACATATTCTCGATGCTCAAAATGCTAGTGCAAACAGTGCAAGTGAAAATCTTGGTGTAAGAGGATCTGTTTTATATGATAATGAAGTTCTTCTATTAGAAGGTAATGAAAATAGTGCAGATGTTACGACAGAAGATAAGTTAAAGGTTCAACTACCTACGAATCTTGCTGATAACTTAATCCCATCTAGATTTCCCCTTGGATCATATCTTCAGGTTGGGAACGAAATTATGCGTGTGAAGAGTTCTGCTCTAACTGGAGCAGGAAATAATCTTCTTGAAGTTATTCGTGGTTCAATGGGAACCGTTATTGAGAGTCATAAAGTAGGTACTCTAATTAAGAAGATCAAATTAGATCCTATCGCACTTCATAGACCATCTATTCTTCGTGCTTCTGGACATACGTTTGAATATCTTGGATATGGTCCTGGTAACTACTCAACAGGTTTACCTCAAGTTCAGGTAAGAACACTTTCTGAGAATGAAGAGTTCTTAGTACAGGCACAAGAGACATCTTGTGGTACTGTTCTATACACTGGTATGGACAGTGATGGTGACTTCTATATTGGTAATACCAAATATTCAGCACAATCTGGCGAACAAACCACATTTGATGTTCCAACACCAACGATCACAGGTGAAGATCCCAACAGACTTTCTGTAGTATTTGATGAAGTTATTGTTAAAGAAAGAATCTTAGTTGAAGGTGGATCATCTGGTCAGATTCTTTCACAGTTTGATGGTCCCGTTACATTTAACGGAACTGTAAGAATGAACAAACCACTCATTCTTAATAGTGACTTGAGAGTTACTGGTAAAATTGATATTGCAAACAGTAATCGTGCAGAAGATATAACAGATAAAAATGCATCACTGAGAGTTGCTGGTGGTGTTGCAATCGCCAAGAATGTAATCATTGGTCAAGAACTTGATGTTAAGACTAATTTGAATGTTGTTGGTATCTCCACCTTAAATGGAGAAGTAAGAGTTAATACTGGTATTGTTCCAGATGGTGGTGTCGATAGTGCTTATCTTGGATCTGCAACTTTCCCATTCTCTGAGGCACACATTGGTGAAATTAGAATTGCTAATGATAGTGGAAATAATGAAATTGACACCGCAACTGGTGGATTAACTCTAGATTCTGCTAGTGGAACAACAACAGTTGATGATAACTTAGTTGTTACAGGCAACCTTGATATAAACGGTAACCTTGATGTAGATGGAACTACACAACTTGATGAACTTAATGTTGATGGAAGCACAACATTAGATAATACTTCAATCAATGGTACATTGAATGTACAAGGATCTGCGACCATTGATCAAGTAACTATCGATGGCAGCACTGTTACTGCAAATAGATTTGCTGGAACTGCCAATGTAGCAGATAAAGTACCAGTTTATGGAACTGATGGTAGGGGATTCTCCAACCATGATATGGCACTTATGATGTCTCCCTCACAGACTGGTAGTGGACAAGTTCAAGAGTTAATGAGGGATCAAAACATTAGGTTTAATACTGGAGCAGCTGAATTAAAATGTGATGGTGATATTGCTGCCTTTGCATCTGATGATCGCTTGAAGACTAATAAGGTTGGTATTTCTAACGCACTTGATAAAGTTAATGCTCTGAGTGGATTTACATATAATTGGAATGAGTTTGCTAGTGAGCAAGGAAATCAGTTTAATCCTTATAAGAGATTTGTTGGTGTTTCTGCACAGGAAGTTGAAAAAGTTCTTCCAGAAGCAGTTACTGCCGCACCATTTAATGATGAATATTTGACTGTTAAGTATGACAAACTTGTTCCGTTACTAATTGAGGCAATCAAAGAACTTTCCGATAAAGTTTCTTCTCTTGAAGATAAACTAAATAACTAGAAAAGCATCCTGAGATGGCGAATTTTAATAAGCAGTTCAACTTTCGCAATGGAGTTCAAGTAGATGACGATAATTTAGTTGTTAATGGGACGGGTCTGGTTGGAATTGGGACTACGATTCCAACAGAACTTCTAGATGTCCGTGGAAATGTTAAAATTTCTGGATTCTCTAGTGCGACTTCATCTTTCAGTGAGTTATTAACTGTTTATGACTCTGCTGGAATTGGCACAATTAATCTTGGAACTAAATTAGTTGGTGCTGGGATAAGTATTGCAAGTGGTATTATTACTGCTGCGGATTCTGTCACAGGAATTGTTACTTACTTTGGTGATGCTAGATTCCTTTCCGGTATGCCAACATCACAATGGATTGACATTGACGCTGGGTTGGGATACACAAGCATCTATGCAGCAGGAAATGTAGGTATAGCAACTATAGATCCTAGATTTACTTTTCAAATTGGTGGGTCAGCAGATACTTCATTAGTAGGATTTACTACAGGTGTCGGTATAAGTTCTGTAGGTAATGTTTTAATCACTGGTGTCACTACATCTGGAACATTTGTTGGTATTGGATCTGACATAACCGATCTTAATGCAAGCAATATTGTATATGGTACTATTAGTAACGATAGACTTCCTGTATTAGAAAACTCAAAAATTCCTAATGATTTTGTTGTAAGTGGAATCATCACTGCCAACACATTTTCTAGTGATAATATCATAGTATCTAATATTGTTGCTGGAATTATTACTTCAACCGAATTTGTAGGTAATGTAACAGGAACTGCATCAACGGCATTAAGTTTAGGTGGAACACCAAATATAACTGTTGGTGTTTTAACAGCAGCAGCAGTTTCTGCATCTAGTTTTATTGGTGGTATAACTGGTGACGTTACTGGCAATTTAACTGGAACAGCAACTACAGCAACATCACTTACACCAACAGCAGATATTGATATTGCTGATCTTACTGTTGGTGTTGCTACAGTTAGTTCCTTCATAGGACTTGGGACAGATTATTTAACAGGATCCATAGCGATTGGTGGTGAAACTAATGCTAGTGGTAATGACATCTATATTAACAGAGCATATGACAGAGGTGCTACAGGTATTACGACCACTTCACCTGGAAATGCTAGGATTAAATTGTGGAGTGACCTGGGCGAATCAACTATTACTATTGGAACTTCCGAAAGTAATCTAGGAATAAACGCTCAAATAAAATATGGTAATAGGAATAGTGGTACTTTCCCATATAGTAATGAAGAATCTTTAGATTTCATCAATTATGGAAACGGAAGTATCAACAATTATCTACAGGCAGGAACAGTTGGTGTAGATACTGGTTCTTACTTCTGGCATTATAAAACAGATGTATTAGCAGCTCTTACATATGAAGGAAACTTAGGTATAGGACTTACAGATCCAGTTCATAAGTTAAGTGTTCTAGGTATATCAACATTTACTGGAGATGCTCACTTTAATAGTGATGTAATAATTGAAGGAAACTTAAATCTTTTGTCTGTTTCAGCAGATTTAGTTGGAAACGTAACTGGAAATCTCACTGGTAATGTAGATGGATCAGCAGGTATTTCAACATTCAATAATCTAAATGTTACTCAAGTAACAACAACAGGTCAAATTGGTGTTAGTACAGATCCTACAGGATTTAATAGAAAATTAGCAATTAACACAGGTAACGCTTCGTTCATTGTTGATACTACTGGAAGAGTTGGTGTAAGAACTGACTCTATGCAAGTTTCTGGTGTTAATGCACCACAAGCAGATATTGTATGTGGAACTATTGGAATTGCTACTGACAGGATCAATGCTAATAATTCTTGTGCGGTTGACTTTGGTCAAGTTGGATCTGGATATACTTCTATTACAAATCTCACAAATAGAGAGTTTATGAGAGTTCCAAGAGTAACTGCTGCACAAATATCAGCATTTACTGGACTCATTGGTGGTGAGATTGTTTATGACACAGATAACAATGTTCATAAAGGATACAATGGTACAACCTGGAATGACCTCTACTGATAACTGATATGGCAATCAAAAACGCAGGATCAACCTTAAATTTTTCAGAAATAGAAAATGAGTTTGGAAGAAATGGCAAGCGTAGTCTTGGTAATTATCGTGTTAGCGATAGTTTTGCCGATGATAGGGGAGGACATGGTTCTCAGGTAGGAAATTTACCATTAGATGCTGGTGTTCCACAATCAGGCACAATCAAATTCAGCGATTTTTATAGTAAACGCTTGAATATGATTGTTGACTTTTACTCTGGTAATGAAAGAACTAGAGTTGATGGTAGAAGAAAATATAATAATAGACCTGATCATGTTAGGTGTGTAGGTGGATTTAGAAGCAGACCATCAAATTCTTCTGGAACTAAAGTTATATTGCATGTGAATGATACTATAAGATCAGAAAAATCTGATAATAGAAGGGTTGTTGCTTTCAGAACAGGTAGTTGGAATGGTGGAACTACTCTTCAAATAGATGTTGGAGGAGGTGGAAGAATTTTAGGTGCTGGTGGTGACGGTGGAAAAGGTGCTGATAATGAAAATGAAAGAGGTGGTAATGGAAAAAATGGAAATAGTGCAATAGGTCTTGCTTACCCTGTAACAATTAACATCGCTAGTGGTGGAATTGTTGCTGGTGGAGGCGGCGGTGGAGGCGGCGGTGGCGGTGCATATGACAGTGATAAAAATGATGATGAATTAGCATCTGGAGGCGGCGGTGGCGGTGGCGCCGGTAAACCATCTGGTCGTGGTGGACGCCGTGGAAACGGTTGGGAAGCAGATGGACAACCTGGATCAAATGGTTCCACTCTTGGTGGTGGTTCTGGTGGAGATGGTGGTGATGAAGAGGAAGCGAGAGGTGGTCGTGGTGGAAATGGTGGTGGAAGTGGTTCAGATGGTCAAAATGGTGAACGTGGAAGTGGTGAAGATAGATCGGGAGGAGGTAGTAAAGGACAAAATGGTTATTGGTTAGTTACAGGTGGAAATTCTTACAATCTTAATAATAGCGGTAGTGCAAATGGAGGAGTTAATGGTGGAGGGTATTCATAATCTCTTATAACTAGATTATGTAATTTGATTTTATTATGGACGACTTCATCGAAATATATGATGACGCGATTCCAGAGAACCATTGCGAAAGTTTAATCGATTTTATCGATAAACTTGAAGAATGTAATGCGATGGGAAGTTCTGGAGTAAAGAAACATTTAACAGATCATAAGGCATTTAACGCATCCCATAATTATCATACAACTTCTGGATCCTGGTTAGGTTCAAATTTTCTACCATATATTCAAGAATCCGTTGATCATTATCTACAAAAGTATAGCGTCTTTGGTGAGGCAAAATTTTTGTTATATGATGTAAAGGTAAAAAAAATTCCTGTAGGTGGTGGATTTCATAACTGGCACTATGAAAATGCCAGAATACCTTATTGTACTAGACAATTTGTGGTTCAAGCATATCTTAATGATGAGTTTGAGGGTGGAGAGACAGAATTTTTATACATTAACAAAAGAGTAGAAGCTAAACAAGGTAGAGTTATAATTTTTCCAACAGGATTTACTCACGTCCATAGAGGAAATCCACCAATAAAAGGAGAAAAATATATTGCGACTTCTTGGGGTATGCTACAACCAGCAGAAGATGATTTATGATTGAACGTGATGTAAAGTTTACAACAATTGTACAAATTGATGTTATAGAAGGAAAAACTTTTACTGATACAGAAACTCTTCGCAATATTTTGATAGACAACTCTAATAGAAAACTTTCAGAAGAGATGTTGAGCACTAGATATGAAGATACTTATTGTCCCGATAATGAGATTGTGAATGAAATAATTGCTGAAATGCAGACAGATTTCAAAGCAGCAACAGGGTGCGATATTACTTGTACCAGTTATTGGGGTCATATTCATGACTACAATATGAGTACCAATACACATAATCATGGTAAAGCATACGTTTCGGCAGTTTTATATCTCTCTGTTCCAGAAGGATCTGGCGACTTAGTATTTGTTCCAAGACTAAATCAATACGATAGTTCAATGTATAAATCTTCATTCCCACCTAGGGAGCGTTGTTATTATATGTTCCCTGGTTACTTAGACCACTATGTAACCAGAAATAAATCACAAGAAAAAAGGATTTCTATTTCATTTAACTTCAAAAAATTATGAAAATACTAATAAAGATTGAAGAGTATCTTCCAGACTCACAACAAATTGTTGTAAGGTTCTGTAGTTCACAATCTGAAAAATCCATTGACGAAATTGAACCACTTGCAATCGATTTGGATAAGTTGGATCTTTTTGATACAGAATTATTTTTAGAATCTTTAACGGTACATGGTCAGGGGGTGATAGAAAGGTATGAACAACTTCAGTATGGTGAAGATATAGAGAATGGTCCTTTAGATATTACCAAATTATTAGGTAAAACAATAGAAAGAAAAAAATTTCCAAGAAAAAAACAGTTAATACCTATGAGGAGAGTAAAATTATGAAATACTTCAAGAGATGTGAAGAGTTTTACATTTGTGGATCAAAAGATAAAAAAAGAGAAATTTTTGCAGAATCTGGAGATAAATCTCCGACTTTATTTCAAATTATTGTTAAGGGAACTGGAAGACTTATCACAACTTTTGATACTACAACTATTGATGGTAGTCAAGGAGATATTGTTAATTGCAAATCTATGTTAGGTAAAGATAGAGTTCTTGTATCTGATAAAGATGGTGAAGATTTTTATGAAGTTTATGGATTCAACCCTTTAACATCATCGGAAGATTGGGATGCTAAAAAAATAACATCTTCTTTTAGAGGAGATAACAATAGTTGGTTAATATGTTTTGATGGCAGTGCAACAATAAATGGAAATGTGGTTGAAAAATTTGATTATGCGAAATTAGAAGATAAAGATTATGAGGTTGAAGTTGGTGATTCTTTACTAGGAGTGTTTACTAAATTATGATTAGTAAAAAAGATTTGAATTCTCTATATGAATGGGCAAAAGTTACGAACTTCCCACTCAGGAATGAGCGCATCACATCAAAATATATGGGATATGGTCTTAAAATTTGTTATATCAAGGGTGGAGTTAATTTAATTCAATATCCAAATAAAGAATTATCTGAACCAATAATTCATATCATAGAAAATACAGATATTCTTGGTGTTTACTTTTTAAGTTATCCACCAAATATGATTGCTCCTCCCCATCGAGATTACAATCCACACCGCCAACCTTACAGAAGAATTCAGATACCAACAAAAGTTGAAGATGGTTACATTGAATGGACTGCAACTGGTGAAAAAGTTTACTGGGAAGAAGGTAAACCAGAAATCTTTAATGTGCTAGAAGAACATCAGGGTGCTAATAATTCTAACACAACAATGGAATTTTTGTACGTTGACATAAAGCTTGACACAGTCGTGGAATGTGTGTAGAATACCTTTGTTGGGTTTGAAGGGATGCAAGCTTTAGATTTATTTCCGGTAACAATATACCAGACAGAAATTGTAAATAACGATTATCTTAAGAATCTTATGTTATCTGAGATAATGGAAGCATCTCAATATCTTAGTCCTCCAGACACTTGGAGTACAAATAAACTTAAAACTTCCTTTGAAAGTGAACCTGAAGAAATAAAAGTTGTCGAAAAATATAAATCTATTCTCAAGAATGAGTATCTAAAATGTTTAGATGATGTCTTTGATAAGGAATATAGAGTTAAATTAGTTGATGATAATATATGGTATAATGTATATACCGATGGTGAATATCAAGAACTTCATGATCATATTGGTGAACCACTAAATCCTTTTCATTGGTCTTGTATTCACTTTCTATCTTACAATAAAGGAGAACATACTCCTCCAGAATTTAGAGATCCTATCGCACAGATTCGCCAACTAAGTATTGCGATGGAAAGAGATTGGGTTGGTGAATATTATGTACCCAACGTTGAAGAAGGATCATTTTTAATGTTTCCTACATATTTACAACATCGAGTTTTACCTTGTGTTAAAACTGATTATCCTAGAGTTACATTTTCTTTTAATTTGAGAGTATTAGAGTATGGAGACCAAGAGTGGAACGGATAACATTGTAAATGTTGAAGATAATTTTTTGACAGAAGAAGATCATAAGTCTGTTTTATATTATTGCTTGAATGCAAAATATGGTTATGGTGAATATGATCGTCCTGAGTTACCACCAACAGGTATGGTTTGTGATATTGATGAGACTGAAGACATCTATAAATTCTTCAAAGAAAAAACTGAACCTTTTGCTCAGGGTTTAGTTTTAGATCGAATGTATGTCAATTCGTTTGCTCCATCCGAGAATCCATACTTTCACACTGATAGTAGCATTCATTCAGATATAACGTGTTTGTACTATGTTAATGACACTTGGGATCTAGATGATGGTGGGGCAACAGAGTTTTATATTAATGGTAACTTTGTAGGTGTTGCACCTTTACCCAATCGTCTGCTATACTTTAGTGCAGATATTCCACACAGAGCAACTTCTTTTAGGAATCATTATAGATTTACACTTGCTATAAAGTATAATAACATAGAATGAAAAAGTTTACTCTTGCTATTATTAATCCACCATATGGTGTGGGTGGGAATCTAGCTATTAAGTTTCTTAATAAGTTGTCAGAACATACTGATGATATTCGTGCTGTTCTTCCTACTTCGGTGCGGAAACCTTCCTGTTTGAATAAGATTGTGGGACATCTTCATTGTGATGTTGATGAAGATCTTGATCCTTCTACTTTTCCTGGTGGTATTAGTGCAGTAAAACAACATTGGAAAGTAAAAAATACTTCAAGATTTGCAATAGGAGTTGGTGAAATTCCTATGATGAGAGAACATCCTGACTTCGAGTTTCTTCCTTATGAGAGAAGAGATGAAGCAGATGTATTTGTTGGTGAGTATGGTTGTGGTCCTAGTGGTAGAGTTAAAACAGAGAACTTTACTCACTATGCTAAGGGTCATCATTTCATCAGAGTACGAGATTCTAAAGTAGTGGATAATATGGTAGAATTTGCTGATAAGTTTAGAGAAGCAGCAGGTCAATGCAATGGTCGATATCATTTTGGAAAAAACGACTTGATTACAACCTATATCAAATGTGTTGAGGAAAAAGATGGCAAAGAATAAACATAATATTGATGTTGGATCTAATATTGAAAGATCTGATGAAAGAATTAAAGAAACTCAAGAAGTATTCACTCCGATGGAACTTGTTGAGAGTATGATTGATGAGATTGATGTTGAATTGCTCAAAGATTCGGAGAGCACTTTTATTGACAACTCTGCTGGATGTGGAAACTTTTTGATTGCACTCAAGAAAAAACTACTAGAATATCATACTGAAGAACATATTTTGGATCATATGTTATATGCAGTAGAGATGATGGAAGATAATCATAAGGAATTGTGTGCCAATCTTAGTGTTGATGTCACTCACCCACACTATGTGTGTGCCGATGCACTAGAGTATGATTATTCCTTTGGGGAACCAGTTGGGTTAGATAAGTTCTTCTAATCAATGAAGGGTTGACAGGGCATCGGATTCATCGTATATTACCTTCATCGGCAAGGAATTCGTTCACCGCCGATGTTAACCTATAGACTAATACAAATGTCTCACACTTTTATTGATCGTTGTTCTGCACCTGATCCTTCTAATAACAT
>Ga0181369_1000326_pt1 | contig 13582 bp, 11 predicted proteins | sample LowvirmetaG_8_FD_130088 | JGI IMG/M metagenome (GOLD analysis project Ga0181369, IMG submission 130088) | Marine viral communities from the Subarctic Pacific Ocean - Lowphox_04 viral metaG | ecosystem: Environmental > Aquatic > Marine > Oceanic | place: Subarctic Pacific Ocean | collected... | reverse complement strand
ATTTTTAACAGGTTCACTTTCTGGTTCTGATGCAGCAGGCGTAGCTCAAATACAAGACACAACTAGTAATGGTTCTAACTTAACATTATCAGCAACACAAAGTGTATTTTTTAGTGACGGAATAGCAAAACTAGAAGGAGCTGAATATAGAACATTTACATACGCAATTGCCACCGCAGATATGAGAAATGGTCATAATTATCTAACTGTTAGACATGAATTAGCCGGAAGTGTAAGAACAGCTGCTAAGTTTGATTGGATTCATGATGATTTTTCAGGAACCATGGCTGCAACAGATAATGCAACTCATCCAATAACATCTTCATTGAGTGCAGCTCAAGGATTTGACACATCCAAAGTTCATGCTGTATCTGGAATTAAATTTTATACTCCAGGATTTGAAGCGAGTCTAGTTCAAGCATATACATCATCATTTACTGGAATATATCAAAATGTATATCCATCATCCGGTGGAATTACAATGGGATCAAACAACATGACCATTGATTCTAGTACTAAAAAGATTGAAGGAAGTAAAATATCAACATTAACTGGAGCTTCTGCAAATAAATTTCCAGATTTAGATCCAGTAAATCATCCAACTACCACAGAAGATAGTAACATGACAATGTCATTTGCAGCAACTGTTAATATTACAGACCCAGCCGGAGGAATATTTCATGCACCTGGAAGTGGCACTACAAATGCTGCATGTTCATTTGGATTTAGTTCCGCTGTAACTCCGTTGTTGAGAAGTGGTTTAAGTGCTCCATCGATTACAAATGAAAATAGATATTATTACAACTCACTTGCATCTGGATCAACTAGCGAAGCTTATATTGAAACATTTAGAGGAGAAATTTATAGACAAGCATATTCTGCTAATAGTATAGGATCAACAGCTAATACATGGAATGGAACCACAGATTTATCTAGTACCACAGCAGGAGCGCTCCAAGCAGTACAATTTCAAACTAAACTAATAGATATAAAATCAGCTGGTAATAGTGGTGTTTTCACAACATTCCACGGTCCTTCTGGTCAACCAACATATTCTTCAGGTAATGTAGACGGAGGATCAAGATCATATGTTAGATATTTTAAAGCTCCATTTGCATCTGGATATAAAGAATTTGCTATAGAATTTGTAGGTTCTGGAAGAATTGTTCCTGATGGATCATCATTATTTACATCTGATTCTGAATATTTCAAAGTTCAAGTAATGAGAGGAACGACAGCTAATGGTGCTGGAGCTGGTGTAGCCAATGCATGGGCTGATCCAGTACTAGGAACATTTTCTAGACTAAACACTTTAAATACTTCAAATCATTATGTACCATTAGCATCTTCAACTAGTAACATTAGTTATACTGAAAATGTTACTTTATCAGGAGGAACAACTGTGCCAACCGGTGTTATTCCATGGAAAGACAACGCCGGCGGAGTTGTATCAGCTAATGATATATTTGGTATTCATATTATATTGCCGGAAGGATTTACTGGAAATATTGATGCTATAGCATTTAATTATACAAACGTTACATCAGGCAATGATGGTAATAGTGTAACTGTACCAATATTACAAAATGTTTCGTCTGGTAATTTATAAGAGATATTAAATAAAAAATAGGAAAATAAAAAATGGCTAATTCATTTGTAAAGGATACATTAACAGAAATTGCAGTAAAGCGATTGTCAGGTAAAGCTCAAACTAGTACCAGATTAACAATAGAAGGAGAAACAATAGGTTCCACAGTATCAGTTGCAGCATCAACTGTATTTGGAGAAGCAGTACCTAACGATCCGTCGGGAACATTATTTGCATTAACTGATAATGTTGAAAAAATTAGATTTGAATTATCTCCAATTCCAGATTCATTTTATCAAGCAACGAATGCTGAAACAGGCGAAGGAACTGGAGTAACAACGTATCATGGATACGCATTAAAAATAACTGGTTCATATGAAACAAATTCATCCAATCCAGCTGCAGGTACTGGAGTATTTCAAGATGGATTTCATTTAAGTGGTTCAAGAGGAGCTTTACAAATAGTTCCGCCAAATCAATCTTCTTTAAAGGGAGATGCAAATAAATATAATGCAAAAATTTATTCTACAAATGGACCACAAATTGCTGCAGATTCTAGTATTGATTGGTATCTAGATCAATTTGCAGGAATATTATTTATAGAAGATCCTGTTGATTATGGAACTATAGGATCGCCAAATACCGGTAATCTCGTACCTTATGTAGTAGAAGCATATATCTATACTGGTAAAATGGTTAGTACTAGATTAGATGACGCTAGTCCTAGCACCGGAGGAGGAGGACATTTTCTAGCAACAGGATCATCAGCAAGTCCTATATCAGCTTCATTAAATGTTGGAACAGATGACATATTTAAAATATCCAGCGGATCAACAGATCTAGTAACATTATCAACTACTGGTGGCGAAACTAATTTCAATATAAATGGTAATTTAGTAGCTACACAATATATTGTTTCATCTTCTGTAACATTTATGACTCAATCATTTAGTAGTGGTTCAACTATATTTGGTGATTCATTAACAGATACACATTTATTTACAGGATCATTGTTTATAACTGGAAGTCAAACTTTCACAACTATGAGTAACTCTCAATACAATGAAATTGCATATGTTTCAAAATCTGCAGATGGTAGAACAGAATTAAGATTTAGTCATGTAATTGATGGAGGATCATTTTAAATAATGTCTAATGGTAATGTAATAAGATTAAGAAGATCTACAACTGCAGGATCAATGCCGTTAGTAAGTACATTACAAACTGGAGAATTGTCGGTTAATGTATATGATGGCAAATTATTTTTTAAAAGATCAAAAAATGGTAGTGAAACAATAGAACAAATATTTACCACAGACACATTTGTTACAGGATCATTACAATTTAAACCTGACAACACAGAAACAAACATATTAGAAGTGCATGAAAATGATAGTACTTCAGCTTTGATAATAACATCTCAAAGCATAATGACATTAAGAAAACAAGAAAGAGCAACACCTATTGCTTCAACCGGCGGAATCATGTATTCCGGAAGTGCTTTTTGGTTAGGTATTGATTGAGCATGTTTTTTTAATACAATGATATTTATATATAGTATAAAGTTATATATAATAATATAATAAAATAAAAATATAATAAATTAAAATAAAGGAATTTTAAAATGGCAACATGGAAAAAAGTCATAGTATCAGGTAGTGCTGCAGAACTAAAAGCTGTATCATCATCATTAGGTATTATAATTGACTCAGAAAACGCACAATCCGCTGGATATATGGCTGTTAGTGGTAGTGGAAAATCTACCGGATCATTTGGTAGAGTATTAGGAACAATTCAAGCAGCACAAATATCTGACCCAGGTAATTTACCTGCAGCTGAATGGGATGGATCTAGAGATGGTAACGCAGAAATATCTGGTTCATTAATATTAACAGGATCAGCTGGTAGAACACCATCATTAGAAATAGTAGGATACAATGCAGGGGTTGGAACTCAAAAAATTGGTAATACAGCAGCAACTACAATTTTATCAGGATCATTTAATGGTAACGTAACCGGAGCTTTAACTAGTAGTTTTAATGGTCAAATTGGTGGAACAAGACCAGATACTGGTGCATTTACAAATATAACTACAACTGGTAATGCAACTATAGCAGGTGATTTAATTGTTGAAGGTGTTACTACAGAAGTTAGAACCACCAATTTATCTATTGAAGATAAATTAATCACATTAGCATCTGGATCGGTAGCTGCAGATGCATCAGCTGTAACTATTGAACCTGGAATTGTTTTTTCAGGAGCTAGAATTGGTGCCGGCACAACTTATGCTACAACACTCAATTCAGGATCTGCATTATACATTGATAAAGCATCACAAAGATTAACAGTAACAACTAATGCAGTTGCTCCAAACAAATCTGTACTTGGAATGGATGCAAATAGAGCTCATATTCCATTAGTATTTACAGGATCGTTTGTAGATAGCTCAGCTGGTCAACAATTAGGTAACTTTAAAGTCTACAGCACCGGCTAATTTTATGTATATACTGCATAATATATAAACAAAGTTTTTAATTTATTATATTGAGAAGCGGAGATTAATTTCTCCGCTTTTTTTATAACTTCAAAAGGAATCATGTTATGGCAATTATAAGAAATCCAAACAAAAAAAATTCAATTCAAAATTCTGTTGTCGAAGATTCAATTGAACAATTCAAAACATTTAAAGAACAAGAATCTCAAACTACACAATTCCAACCACAATTCACAAAAGATGAAGCAATATGGATGATGGGATTAATTAAAAATTGTACATTTAAAGGCGAAGATGTACAAAAGGTTTATGAAGCAGTTGTTAAGTTACAATTAATTGTGAATGAATCTAACTAGTTATATATTTATATTAAAATAAACTTATTATTGGCCCGTACGGGAAGTGGGCAGCAAAAAATGCTGTTACCAACCATGATAGGAGAAGCAAATGCCAAACTGGAAAAAAGTCATTTTATCTGGCAGTAATGCCGTCTTAGCAGAAATAACTGCATCAGGAAATTTATCAGGTAGTGGAACAGCTACCGCATCATACGGGTTATTCACCGGATCTTTCGGAGGAGACGGAACAAATCTAAATTTATCAAGTAACACATCAATTTCAACATCGCCATTTCCATTTGCTGGAGATGGAATAATATCTGGATCACTATTAATATCAAGTTCAAATGTTGGAGGAGTTTCAACAGCTTCATTATCATTACAAGGTTCAGGTTCAACAATATTTTCAGTCCAAGGTTCTCAAGGACAATTATTTTCACTAACAGATGATTTACTACATGATAATTTAGTAGTAGGAGATATTTCAGGAGATACAATATTTAAAGTATCTGGATCTGGTTTAGTAATGATACCAGTAGGAAATTTAACTGGTAGTGGAACAGCTACTGCATCATATGGATTATTTACTGGATCATTTGGCGGTGATGGTACCAATTTAAATCTAGCTAATAATACTACAATTACAGTAGCAACACCAACCTTAAATGCAGTAACCACGGCTGGTAATACCACAACAAATAATATTGAAATTACTGGTTCATTAAATATATCAGGATCACTTATTCCTGGTGGAAGAAATAGATTAAGCACTAATAATGTAGTAATAGGTAGAGCAGCTGGAGAAAATATGTCAATTTCTTCTACATCTGCTTTAGATAATACTTTTATAGGAGCAGAAGCAGGTAATGATTTAACAAGTGGTAATAATAATGTTTTAGTAGGTTATAAAGCTGGAGAATATTTAACTACAAGTCAAGATGTTATAGCTATAGGTAAAACTGCATTAGGAGCTGATAATACCGCAGGAAATGCTCTTAATTATGTCATAGCAATAGGAACAAATGCCGGAGGAAGATTACAAGGAGGTATTGGAGATGGAGATCATCATGGAATTTATATAGGTAGAAATGCCGGTATTAACATAGATAGTAATGATGGTAATCGAAATAATATATTAATAGGTCATAGAAATGTTGGCCCAAGTAGTCAAGGACATTTTGGAGAAGGTCATCTTAGAATAGGGCAAGGTATGGATTCTAATGCAGTAATATTCCCAATATCTGCATCACTAACTACAGGTTCAGTTCTTATACCACAATTAAAAGTAGATAGTATTAATACTGCGAATTCAGCTTCAGGAACAACTTTATCAGTAGAAGGGTCTGGTTCAACAGTATTTGAAGTAATAGGATCAGAAGGCACATTATTTTCAGTTTCTGATAATTTAACTCAAGGATCATTATTTGCAGTTAAAGATATTAATGGATTTCCATTACTAGATGTTACAAGAAACACCGAATCTGCAGACATAGTAACAATAGGACAATCGGATTTATTAATTGATTCTGGTTCATTGATATTAACAGGATCAATTTCAGTTTCTGGATCTGTTACAAATAATTTAACAGCTTCATATGCAATAAAAGCTCTTTCAGCTGATACTGTAACAACAGCTCCAAGTTTGAATGAAGTTACTACAGCTGGTAATACTACAACAAATAATATTAGTGTAGGAGCAATAACTGGAAGTAATTTATTAATTACAAATACAGCTTCAATTTCATATTTTCATACCACATATCAATCTTCATCAATTATACACGCTTCTGGATCTACCAAATTTGGAGACACAACAGATGATCTTCATCAGTTTACTGGATCAATTGAGTCGCAAGGACCAATAACAGCATCTGCATTTTCAGGAGATGGATCTTCATTAACAGGATTAAATCCATTTCCATTCACAGCATCTTCAGCAGCAATTATATCAAGATCAATAGCCGTAACAGATACAGACTCAACAGCATTAAGATTATTTGGTTCAGGTTCAATAAGTGAATCAGGTATATTTGAAGTAGAAGGATCAGCAGGTCCTTTATTTTCAGTAGCAGACGGATTAGATGGTGTATTAATGGAAGTAAATAATATTTCAGGTTTACCATTATTACAAGTATCATCTTCAAATGAAGTATTTATAAACAGAGGTAATTTAACATCTGGTGTTACCACAGCTACTGCTTCATTTGCATATTTCACCGGTTCTTTTGCTGGAGATGGCGGAGGTTTAACAAATCTAAATGTAACCACACCAGACTTAGATGCAGTAACGACTGCAGGTAATACCACAGCAAATAATATTACAGCAGGAATCATTTCTGGATCTGCATTTTATTTAAATAATAAATCTGCTGTAGGTTTCACAACAACTAATTTAAATATTGGTTATGCTACTGCGTGGACTCACATAAATCTAGGAAAACAATCAACTGACGAAATACGTGTAAATGGTATGTTAAAAGCACAACGAAGTATTACGGCTTCTGCAAATATAAGTGCAAGTGGATATGTATCAGCATCTGCATTTTCAGGTGATGGTTCAGGATTAAGAAACTTGCCTTCAACCAATTCATTTCCATTTGTAGGAGATGCTGAAATAACAGGATCATTAATAGTATCTGCATCACACACATCACAATCATTATCTGTTATAGGAAGTGGTTCAACAGTATTTGATGTAATAGGATCTGAGGGTACATTATTTTCAATAGATGATGATTTAGATGGAATAATATTTACTGCTAATAACAGAACAGGAAATCCTGTACTTCAAGCTTCAGCTTCGGGAGAAGTTTATATAGGAAGTACACCACAATCGCTTTATACAACCGCAGTCATAAGTTCTACTGCCGCATCTGTAACGCATTCTTTAGCAATTATTAATACAAGTTCATATGATGGGGCATTCTTTGACTACACTGCTCATTCGGGGTCAAACGCACGTGCAGGTAGTGTAATGTCTGTATGGAATGGTTCAAATATTAGTTTCACCGAGACTACTACCACAGATATAGGATCAACAGCAGATTTAAATATAAAAACAATTATTTCTGGTAGTGCTGCTAGATTAGTAGCATATAGCCCAAATGCACAATATAATATTAAAACAATAATACGAGCATTATAATAATATGGGAATTAGAAGAGGTTCCATAACAACACCAATTATAGCAGATGGTTTAATTTTCAATATTGACGCTGCAAATAGATCAAGCGCACTTCCTAAAAGTGATATTACTAATGTATTTAACACCGCAGGAGATATCACTATTTCAGGATCAGTTTACAATGAATATAATATGTGGGAAGGTCCTACTACAGCTAGTTTCGCATTTGACACTGCAGATTATATAGGACTTAACAGAAGTATGTCAGAGTTATTAACATCTAATTCATCTTTTTCATTGTCTGTATGGGTAAAATTTCCCTTAGCTGAAAATTTAGTAATATTAGGAAATGAAGATTCAGAATCTAACCCACTTGAATTTTCCACTTTTACTAACAATAATTTCATGACTTTAAGTTTAAACAGTACTAATTCAACTGTATATGTAGGTAGTATATTTCAAAATCCTGTAATCAATAAATGGTGGAACTTAGTATGGGTATTAGACGTAGTAGGTAGTACTAAAACATATAAAGCTTATGTTAACGGTCAATTTGGTGGTTCCAATTCAATATCAACTTCATATACATTACCAACATCAGATAGTATAATAGGAGATGGAAAGACCTTTGGTGGTTCTGGCGGAGATCTTAATATTGCTAATTTACAATTATATAATATAGCACTAAATTCAGATTATGTTTTACATAACTACAACGCATTACGAGGAAGATTCGGATTATAATGGCAGGCTCAGTAGGAAATATAGAAACAGATATCATTAAAAGTGGACTAGTGTTTAATATGGATGCTGCTAATAGGGCAAGTTATCCTAAAACAGGTACTATATGGAATAATACAATTAATAATATTACAGGTAGTATAGATAATAGTCCTACTTTTTCAACTAATAATAGTGGATTTTTTACTTTTGATCAGGTAGGAGATAAAGTTAATTATCCTTCGCTTTTATCATTGGATGCTTTAAGAACTGTTTCTGTTTGGGTAAAAACTCCAAGCAGCCCTGCAGGTACTGTGATAAGTGAAGGAGGAAAAATTTTGATAGGTATGTCTAGTACTCAATTTTGGATATTTAAATACAATACTAATAATTCATTATATAGTACTGGTAATCTTTCATATGGAGCCTACAATGTTTCCGTAACTAGTAATACTTGGTATAATTTAACAGCTGTTATGTATGGAACAGGCAATAATGATTTTTATTTATATGTAAATGGTCAACCTGTTACATTAAGTTATTCAAGTACAGTTATGGGAAATTATACAAATGAAGGAAGTTGGATGGCAGTAAATGGAAAATCAGGAAGTACTTATTACAACTATTATAATGGTAGTATAGCATCTTTAAATATCTACAACCGTGCCCTATCAGCAAACGAAGTGTTACACAACTACAACGCATTAAAAGGGAGGTTTGGTTTATAATGGGATTAGCACACGGAGTAAACATAGTAAGAGATGGATTAGTATTTTCAGTAGATGCTGCAAATCAAAGATCATATCCTAGGAGTGGTACTACTGTTACTGATTTAGTTGAAGATACTAGTTTTACTCTTTCTGGAACTACATTTGAATCTGCAAATAGTGGTATATTTAATTTTGATGGAAATGATGCTATGGCTAGTTCTGTAAGCGATTATGATTTTAATTTATCAGAATTTTCAATTGGTATGTGGTTTAGAATACAAGCTACCAATACAGGAACATGGCAAAATATAGCAGCAAAATATTTAGAAAATGCATTTCAATGGAGAGTAAGAGAATCATCTAATAATAATGCATTACAAGCTTATATTTTGAAATCCGATTCAAGTTTTTTAGAATTATTAGATGAAAGTATTAATTATAATAATGGAGAATGGTATAATTCGTATATAACATTTAAAAATGTTGCTAATAGCGTAAAATTATATACAAATTCTGTATTAAAAGATACTGAAAGTGCAGGAACATTAAGTATGATAAATGTAGGTGGAGCATTAACTTTTGGTTGTAGAGAAATTTTTGGAAGTGCTGGATCATATCAAAAATACATGAATGGGGAAATAGGTCCTATACTAATATATAACCGTGCTTTATCACCTGCAGAAATCAAACAAAACTACAACGCATTAAAAGGAAGATTCGGATTATAATGGGAACAAGTTACTCACCAAATATAGTAAAAGATGGATTGATATTTCAAATAGATCCAGCAAATCCAAGATCATATCCTAGGAGTGGTACTAATATTATTGATTTAGCAGGTACAAGCAATGGTACTTTAAGTGGAGCAAGTGGTGGTAATAATACACCACAATGGGAAAATGTAAATGCTGGAATATTTGATTTTGATGGAACTGATGATAATATAAGTTTTGGGGATGCACTTGGAAATTTAATAGGAGATAATTATACAGGAGGTCTTAGTTTTTCATTTTGGTTAAACCCAGATATTACAAGCAGTGAAGATGGTGTTTTTAATTTCGAAAGCAATCGAATATCTTTTGTTATAAGGTCTAATAGTTTGAGATTGTATTCACAAAATTGTAGCGCCGGCCAATGTTTTTCTTACAGCTATACTAATCCAAATAATGAATGGGCACATTGTGCTATTTGTTTTTTACCTGGTGGTTCATCATTTTATTTAAATGGTGAATCTGTTAGAACTTGGACTTATACTGATTTAAATATTAATACAAAAGATTTTTCAATAGGATGGTATGCCGCAACTAATTATGCCTATAATGGCAAATTAAGTAATTTTAAAATTTATAATCGAGAATTATCAGCATCAGAAGTTAAACAAAATTATAATGCATTGAAAGCGAGATTTCAATAATGGCAGGAATAGCAGCACCAAATATAGTAAAAGATGGATTAGTATTTTATATAGATGCTATGAATTTAAGAACATGGTCTGGTCCTGATTCATCAACAGTAAATTCATTAGTAGGAAGCGCAACAGGTTCTATAGCAGCTGATACATCTGGAAGTTTTGGAAATAATAATAGTTTTACATTTGATGGTGTAGATGATAAAATATCAATCCCACCTGATCCTTTAGCAACTGAAGCTCGAACTGCTTTTACTGTTTCTACATGGATTAAACGTGCTAATACCTCAAATGGAATAATATTTAATAATAGTAGTTTGTATTACTTTGGTTGGTATTTCTATGGTACTTCCTTTCGTGTATACTTATATAATATTCAAATAACCATTTTCGAACAGCAATCAGATTTAGGGTTAGATAACACCAATTGGAATAATATAGCTATAGTAATGGATACAGATAATTCAATTGAAAAACTATATGTAAATGGTATAACAAAATACTCAGATACATCCCCAAGAAATTATAAGGATAATACAAATCCACTTCTTATAGGTGAATTTAATGGTGATATAGGTCCTACTAAAATGTATAGTAAAGCCTTATCAGCTCAAGAAGTCAAACAAAATTATAATGCCTTAAAAGGTAGATTTGGATTATAAATAAATTTTCATTATAATAAAATTAAAAGAAAGTTACATCATGAAATCAAAAAAACTTGCAAAAGCAGACATTGAATCCATAACAAGTATTCAAGGACAATTCACAGAATGCACTAACACATTAGGTTTATTGCAAATTGATGAAAAAACAATTAACAATCAATTATTAATGCTTGAAGAAAAGAAAAACGAAACGTTTCAAAAGCTAGATGAATTAAGAAATCAAGAGCAAGAATTATTTAATTCATTACAAGAAAAATACGGGCAAGGTCAAATAAATCTTCAAGAAGGCACATTTACGCCAAATAACTAGTTTTTTCAAGTTTTGTTATATATTTATAATAAACATAATTATAGGAGAATAATCAATGGCCGAAAGAATTGTATCGCCAGGTGTATTTACTAATGAAATAGATCAGTCATTTTTACCCCAAGGAATTGGTGAAATAGGTGCTGCTTTAATTGGACCGACTATTAAAGGCCCAGCACAAATACCAACAAAAGTAAAAAATTATGCTGAATTTGAAAGTATATTTGGATCATATACAGAAGATTCATATCTACCATTTACAGCAAAAGAATATTTAGATAATGCAGGAACATTAACAGTAACTAGATTATTATATGAAAATGGTTATAAATTAACTAATGGAGCATTAGCAGTTATTGCAGAGTCTGGCTCTGGAGCAGGAAAGAAAAGTTTTGTTTCTCATATTCTTCATCCTACCGTTCCTATAAATTATTCTGCAGATGCAAATATATTTGAAGACTCAAGCATTTCAAGTGGTGAGTCAGGATCATTTTCCATAACAGTTTCTGGTTCATATGGTGTTGATAATACATATCCTGGATATTCCGGATTTGCTTCTACTACAGGCGTTAACACAACAATTTCTGCTTCTATAAATAATTCAAGCAATTCATATATAGAAAAAATATTTGGAAGTAATCCTAAATCAATTGATTATCCTGTATATGTTCAATATGAAAATGAAAATATTAAAACTGAATTTAGTAATATAGGCGATGTATCAGTTAAATTACAAATTATTGACAATTACGAATATTTACAAGATTTTAAAGCTCCTGCTTCTCCATTTATTACTTCACAAAAAATAAGTGGAACATCAAGAAACTTATTTAAAGTACATGCATTATCTCATGGAACGGGTGAAAATTATGATTTTAAAATAGGTATACAAAATATTATAACAGCTGCTGAAAATCCTGAACAAACAGGTTATGGTAAATTTGATTTAATAGTAAGAGCTGTTAATAGTAAAAATATTTTATTATCTCCATTTGATTCTGACGATACTGACACATCACCAGCAATTCTAGAATCATTTACCAATTTAAATTTAAATCCAGATTCTCCTCGATATATTTCAAAAGTAATTGGTGATGTTCATAAGTATATTGACCCATCTTCTAAAAGATTGGTTGAATCAGGAACTTTTGATAATAATTCAAAATATATAAGAGTTGAGGTAACAACCGCTGTTGAAAATAAAATTAATCCTAGTGCAATACCATTTGGATATAAAGCAGTAAGTTCTCCAATATTAAATCCATCAGCAAGTATTAATTTAGTTGCTAGTTCAAATGTAACTACACAAGTTGGAAAATCTGGATATAATTCAAATATATTCTTTGGATTTGATTATACGAATACAAATAACTTAAATTATCTTGCTCCAATTCCAACTTCTGGATCAACAACAGGTAATAACTCAGATTTTTATTTGGGAGATTTAAATCAAGATGCCGGAGCTAGCTTTCCATCATCTGCACCATATTCTGGATCAATCGGAACAGCATTAGACGCTGGAATTATAAATGCTAATATAGCTATTGGAACAAGAAAGTTTATGATTCCTATACAAGGAGGATTTGATGGAGCTAGACCAAATCTACCAAAATATTCCGGAGAAAATATTTCTTCTACGAATGCCTTTGGGTTTGATTGTTCAGCAGATGGAAAATCTGGTACAACAGCATATAAAAATGCATTTAATACATTGTCAAATACAGATCAATATGATTTCAATATGTTAATAACACCTGGGGTAGTTCATGAATTACATCCTTCAGTAACTAATGCTGGTATATTATTATGTGAATCAAGAGCTGATGCTTTTTATGTAATGGATCCTGTTGGAAAAACAAGTAACATTAGCACAGCTAAGAATACTGTTAAAACATTGGATTCAAGTTATGCAGCAACATATTATCCATGGGTATTAGCACAACCAGCTGGTGCACCTAAATCATTATGGGTACCACCATCAGTTGTTGTTCCTAGTGTGTTATCATTTACAGATAGAATTGCACATCCATGGTTTGCTCCTGCAGGACTAAATAGAGGTGGATTATCAATGGTATCTAAAACATATATAAGATTATCTCAATCTGATAGAGATGAATTATATGAAAATAGAATTAATCCAATTGCTAATTTTCCAAATGAAGGAGTATGTATTTGGGGACAAAAAACATTACAAGCATTACCATCTGCATTAGATAGAGTTAATGTT
>Ga0181369_1000325_pt1 | contig 13592 bp, 19 predicted proteins | sample LowvirmetaG_8_FD_130088 | JGI IMG/M metagenome (GOLD analysis project Ga0181369, IMG submission 130088) | Marine viral communities from the Subarctic Pacific Ocean - Lowphox_04 viral metaG | ecosystem: Environmental > Aquatic > Marine > Oceanic | place: Subarctic Pacific Ocean | collected... | reverse complement strand
TTAATTATTACAATTCCTTTTGCTAAAGGATCAGAGCCAAAAACTTTGAAAATTAGCTAAACTTTATTGCTCTCGAGTTTGATCTTATCATTTTTTTCATTATATTAATTAAAAACAAAGTTATATGTCAAAAGTACTTACACCCTTTAATGATAGAGTTATTATAAAGCCTATCGAAGAAGACGAAAAGATGTACGGTAATATAGTAATCCCAGATTTAGGTAAAGATAGACCTGAAATGGGAGAAGTAATTGCTGTAGGTCCTGGACGTCAAACTGAATTTGGACAATTTATTAGAGTTAATGCTAAAGTAGGAGATATTGTCCTTATTCCAAAAATAGGTTCATTAAGAATAGACTTCGAAGGAGAAGAATATTTTATTACACCTGATAAAGAAATTTTAGCATCAATTAAAAAATAAGAAATGAGTAAAAAATTAGTTTTTTCAAAAGAAGCAAGAAATACTTTAGCCAGCGGAGTAGATAAATTAGCTTCGGCAGTTACAGCCACATTAGGTCCAGCTGGTAGAAATGTTATAATCGAACAACAGCAAGGCAATCCAGTTTCTACAAAAGATGGTGTTACTGTTGCAAAATCGATTGAATTAAAAAATACAGTAGAAAATATAGGAGCTCAAATAGTAAAACAAGCTGCTATAAAAACTGCTGACCAAGCAGGAGATGGAACAACAACTTCTACTCTATTAGCTCAATCAATACTTTCGGAAGGTATTGATAGAATGAAAGCAGGTCAGAACGCAGTAGATATTAAAAGAGGAATTGAAAAAGCAGTCAGTAAAGTCTCAGACTTCTTAGAAGAAACCTCAAAAGATATCACGGATGAAGAACAGTTAAAGCAAGTAGCTACGATATCTGCCAACAACGACACTGAAGTAGGTGAGTTGATTTCCACAGCCATGGACAAAGTAGGTAGAGACGGTGTAGTAACAATTGAAGAATCTCGTACTGGAGAAACATACCTGGAAACGGTAGAAGGAATGCAATTTAGCAGAGGTTATAAGTCTCCATATTTTGTTACGGATAATTCTTCAATGCAAGCTGTTCTTCAAAATCCGTTGATACTTTTAACAGATAGAAAGCTTCATCAAGTAAAAGAGCTACTTCCTATCTTAGAAGCATGTTCTACTCAGAATAAGAGTCTTCTTATTATAGCGGATGATATTGGAGGAGAGGCACTCTCTACATTAGTAGTTAATAAGATGAGAGGTAACTTGCAAGTAGTTGCAGTAAACGCTCCAGAGTTTGGTGATAGAAAGAAAGCTATTTTGGAAGACATAGCAACCTTAACCGGAGGTACAGTCGTCTCATCAGAAAAAGGTATGAGATTAGAAAAGTTTACTCCTGAATGGTTTGGAGAAGCTAAGAAAGTCACAGTATCAAAAGATACAACTACTATTATCGATGCACAAGGTGATGAAGATAAAATTAATAGTAGAGTAGATGAATTAAAGACTCAAATAGATGAAAGTAAGTCTCCTTATGAAATAGAAACTTTACAAGATAGATTAGCTAGATTCATTGGAGGAGTAGCGATTGTATTTGTAGGAGGTCATACTGAAGTAGAAATGAGAGAACGAAAGGATAGAGTTGATGATGCTTTACATGCTACAAAAGCTGCTTTAGAAGAAGGAATTCTACCTGGAGGAGGAATTGCGTTACTCAACGCTTCATTAATGCTCGTAGAAGAAATAGGTGACTTAGAACAAGAAGATCAAATAGGCTACGAAATAGTTATCTCAGCAATAGAACAACCATTCTTTAAGATTTTACAGAACGCAGGCTTTGAATGGGATAGAATAGGAGATATAGAATTAAAAATAAAAGAAGAAGGTAATTTCTGGTATGGTTATAATCCAAGAACTGATGAATATGTAAATATGTTCGAACATGGTATTATAGACCCAACTAAAGTTACCCGTCTAGCACTAGAGAATGCTGCCTCTGTTGCTGGTACGATGTTAATAACCGAAGCAGTAGTTTCTAACAAATCAAAGAAGAATAAGCCTCAAGGTATAGATCCTTCAATGATGATGTAAATTTAAATATTATGAATAAAGACGAATTATTTAACGCAATCGCAGACAATTTTGCAATCTTACAAGAAAATAATGACGGATCAACTAAAGCTAGTCAAGCAAGAGCTAGAAAAGCAGCAGGTGAGATCAAGAAGTTAATTACGCCTTATAAGAAAGCAAATATGGAGGCAACGAGATAGGGGGGCGTTTCTCTCATCGACGAAGTCGCCACGCGCGAATTAAGAATGCCCTTCCGGATACGGAGGGGTTTTTTTTTGTGAAATAGTTGCAAAAGTGAGAAATGGTTTGTCTTGAATTCCCTTCCGGAAAAGAGAAATTAAAACCTATATTTTTTTTTATTTCTTTTCTTGAAGTTAAATAGACCTTGTTTTTTCTTGGCCGGTGCAACAAAGATATCTAAAGTAATACCAATTGAAAAACCACCAAGTGCGGTAGCGAGTAAATCTCTGTCATCAAATCCGTATCCTTTTCTTTTATCGGTTATCTCTTTTACATATCCGGCAGCAACAGCTCCTGCTATACTCGCGAGCAATGCTTGAGTTTTATTTTCTGTTTGCTCTAAGACTATGCCATAGGCAATGCTACCAAAAACGGCGCCTGCGGCAAAGTGTCTTTGTTTATCTGATTCGGTTAATAACTGAGCGCTTAGGCTTAGGGAAGGTACAAGTAGTAAAAGTAGTAATAGGTGTTTCATTTTATATGTGAGTGTTTGGATTTTAAATATAACTTCTAGACAACCTTTACAAAAATAAATATGAAAAAAGTTGCTTTTCTGCGTAGAATTTCTTATATTTAAGTATTAAATAAAAAGGTTATGAGAATATTAAGTAAAGACTACGTAGTACAAGAGGTACTAGATACGATTGCTCTCAAGCAATTAAACAAAGAATATATACCTGAACTCTCAGGAGATAGAATAGAAGCTATTGCTGATTCTATTATATTTGATTGGAATGAGTTAGGAGATCCTGAAGCAAATTTTGCTGAAATGGTTAAATGGAATTTAGAACAACATATAATACACTGGAATGGTTAGAGATAAAAAACGTTTTGTAGTTACCATGGACATGTATGTCTATGCAGAGAATGATTATATGGCTCGTAAAAGAGCTCATAAGTTAAGAGATACCTTAGATGGGTATAACAGGAGACCTTCTATTACTGAAATAGGGGAACAACCTTTTGCTTCTATGTCTTATAGAAAACTAGAAGATATATCTAAACCTTCTGAGAAAGATAAACCTCTACCTTTTTAAAACTTTTCCGGAAATAACTAGTGAAATAGTTGCCTAGGAACTTAATTATTCATATATTTAGGTATAAGGTTAAAGGTTATTAATTAAATAAAGGTTATAAAAATGAAAAAGGTTATGAACATTCGCACAGTAAAAATGGAAGATATCAAGTTTGATTCTTCTCTATTCCGTCCTATGAAATCTGGACGTGTTGTTGACTCTCACTTCTCTTCTGAAGGAGGTTTAATGAAAGGTACTAACTACGCTATTGTAGGAGATCCAGGTATTGGTAAGACTACCGTAATGCTTGATATGCTTGCTGACTTGCAAGAAAAAGGTCAAAAGGTATTGTTTATCTCTGGTGAGATGAATAGTATTGATATGTTTGGATACGTAAAACGTTTTCCTAAGTTCGGTCAATTACCTATCTTATTTATGGGTGATCATTGTGAGGATAATGCTCTTGAAGTTTGTGATAGTATTTTATCTGAAGGATGGGATGTAGTACTTATTGATAGTATGGCAGAGATTCAGAATGCTGTTGTTGATACTACTAAAGGGTGGATGTCATCTAAAAAAGCTGAAACTGAGTTATTGAACTTATTTGAAAAGCATAACTTAGGTCATAACGATTCTAAAACTAATACTGCTTTTCTAGTTATTCAGCAGGTTACTAAAGGTGGAGAGTTTGCTGGTAGTAATAGATTTAAGCATATGATGACCGGAATGGCTCATATGAAATGGACTAAAGAAGGTGATAGAACTTTCTTCTTTTCGAAAAACCGAAGAGGTGGAGATATGTCCGTTAGATGTTTTAACCTTAGTACTCCTAATCGAATCGGTTGGATGGGTACCTTAGCAGCAGGAGAATAATGGCACTGTGGAATGTGAACGGAGAGTTGGTTTATTCGTCAGGATCTCTTTCGATAACCGACCCTCCTAGTAACCTTTGGGTTACAAGACATACATACAAGGTACCTTATAGCAATGTAGGCAAAGGTGGATTTATGATGCAAGACGGTAAAAAGATTCATACTCCTTCCTGGATAGAGGTTCATCCAGAAACTACTTTAGATGATATAGTAGTAGATAAGAAACCTTTTGAAGAGTTGTTTGTAGAGCCTAAGAAATGGGTGTACGAAAGTGCATCATCTGATAAAATCTATACAGTGAAGTATAACAAGCATGGTAAGCTAAGCTGTGATTGTTGGGGATATATAGCTCACAGAAAGTGTAAACATATAAAAGATGCTGCTGAAAAGATTAATGAATAAGTTGTTTCTTAAATTTAATTTACTTATATTGTAATATGAATAGCTTACCCTTTAGACCTAAATGGTCCAGACAATGGATAGAAAAAAAGCTTAGTAGGAACTATTTTAAGAAACCTTACGATAGATTCATGTGGTGGAGGGGTTATACTCCTATCAATAAACCTCTGAATAAGAAAGAAGATTTAAGAGATAGGATTATGAATGGTGACTTTGAACAAGGACCTTACCTGATGGAAGTGGAGTTGTGTTACCATACGATGAACGATAAGTTCAAAGAAGCTACTACTACTAACGGAGAAATAGATCATAGCCTTTGGCATGCAAATACATCTATTGATAGAGCAAGAAAAAAAAGGCTTGAAGAGGACCACGAAAAAGAAGAATTTAGAAAATTGACAGACTTAAGAGATGAGTTTGTTAAAGAATTCAAAATGGATTTGGATGATTATGAAGTTGAAGTAAATAAAACTTCTGCTACGACTTTAGATTTTTATTTTGAAATGGAAGAAAAATATGGTAAAAGAGTAAGAAGACTTAAAAAGATTCCGAAAAAGTAGCATATTTATATATAGATATATATCAAGGATTATTAATTAAAAAAACAGTTTATGAACACAATTCTAGTTATCTTAGGTGTATTAGCAGTCGGAGCTGCAGTATACTTTTACTTTTACAAAACAGGCAAAATCAACGACAGAGATGGAGATTACATTCCAGACGAAGTTGAAGATACTATCGACGATGTAAAAGAAACAGCTGCAGAAGTTAAAAGAAGAGCTAAAGCAGTAAAAGCAGAGTTAAAGGACGTTATTGAAGAAGTATCTGATGTTGCATCAGCCTTCCAAGGTAAGGTTACTAAGACTAAATTGAGGCAATTAACTAAGAAACAGTTATTTGCTCATTCAGAAAAAGAATTCGGTAAAAAGTTTGAATCAAACATTACTAAATCTAGTCTGATAAATCAAGTATATTCACTTCACCATAACAAATAATGCAGCAAAATATAAATGTCGACATCAATCAAACAACAGGAGTTACATGCGATGAATGCGGAGGAAATATCTTCCAAGAAGGACTCGTTATCAGAAAAGCCTCAGGGCTTCTTACAGGAACAGGACAGACAAGTTATGTCCCAATCCCCGTCTTCTCCTGCGTTAAATGTGGACATGTCAACGCCGAGTTCCTACCCAAACAAGTACAAGATCTCAGCTAAAATATATTACGGCTTGCAAGGTGAAATATACGATTAAAGAGAGGGAGTCCAAGTGACTCCTTTTTTTTTGCCTATTTATTAACATGGAATTCCTTTCTAACATAAAGTCAAGACAGTTATCTTTTGTCTAACTAAAATCAATTATATTATGGATTTTTTAAACAAGATTGGCTCTTGGGCTAATCAATTAACTGAAGTGGGTGTAAGTTTAATAGCACTCGGAGTTGTCTTAGAAGTATTGTTCAAAGGAGCAATAATTCCGTTCTGGCCTGAAATATCAGTAGTGGATAACATTATGGGTATTTTGTCAGGACTAAGCAATGAAGGTCTACTAGGTTTAGTAGGTGCTTTTGTTCTTTACCACATTCTTAAAAAGAAAGGGTAAAAACTAGGTAATTTATAGTAAGTTAAAGGGCTATTAGTTTAGCCCTTTTTCTTTGTTCCACGTTGTATTTATAATAAAGGCATCCGTTGTTACTATAACGATAATAGTTAACTTATGGATATTTATATAGAACAGCAATAGGTGATACAAGTCAGAGTTAATTCCGTAACTGCACCTGTTTATAAAAATTAAGAATAAAATGAAAAAATTATTACTTTGGTTATGCATGGTGCTACCGTTTTTAGGCATGACTCAAGAAACAGCACCAGTTACCTTTAGATTCGATACTAGTACAATAGTCGAAAGTATTCCCAACCCAGATCAAATGAATGTATATATCCAAACCAGTGTTACTGGATGGACTGATATACCAATGGAAGATGTTGGAGGTAATGGAATTTACAGAAAAAATATTAATATTAATCACCCAACAGATGAAAACATAGATGTTCTATATAGATTCAAAATAACATCTTTTGGTAATAATGGACTACCCTGGACAGCATGGGAAGGAGGTTCTAACGCAGATTTAGGAGACTGTACTTTCCCCGCAGCTAGTGTAGGTCTTACAGGAGGCGTAGTAAGAGATATAGTTGTACCACAAGAATTAATAGATAACGGTACTTACGTAAATCCTTCAGGGGAATATAAATTAACTCATTGTTTTAATGTATGCGGTAATGAACCTTGTCCACCAGAACCTTGTGTAGACGGTTTAATAACATCAAATGCTTATCAACAATGTGTAGAGAATACTCAAGCTTTAATAGTTTTTGAATGGGAGACAGAATGTACTCCTCAATCTGTCTTATATTCTAATGCAGAAGGAGCAGGACCTTTTGAATACCAAGTTAATGAAGATGCAACGAACTTTGGAGTATATGCTGGAAACGGACAGATGCCACCTAATTGGAGTGTAGAGCATCAATTGATAGTTAAATTTACAGATGGAAGTGAATCAGAACCTATTTTATATACCCCTACTCCTTGTATTGCAGGCTGTACAGACCCTAACTCTGAAGCCTATAATCCATGGGCAACAGTAGATGATGGTTCTTGTTCTGGAACAAATTGTGATCCAGATACAGAGCATCAAATAACAATGCAGATTACATTAGATAACTGGCCAGGTGAAACTTCATGGACAATGAATAGTGGAGGAATTATAGGAGCAGTTACAGATGGAACATATAATTTTAATGACATAGGAAAAACATTTACTTATAACTTCTGTATAGATAAAAATGTAGGATTTGAATTTATTATTAATGATACATATGGAGACGGTTTAGGCGGTACTACGTCTGGAGGAACTATAGACGGTAACGTTGTAATATACGATTGTAATGGAGATGTTATTTGGGAATTACCTGAACCTGATTTTGGTTCTGTAGCATATTCAGGACAACAGTTTGGAGTTGAATGTGAAGGAATAGAAGAAATATACGGATGTACAGATCCAGCTTATCAATCATATAACCCTGATGCTACTATAGATGATGGCTCTTGTTCTGAACTTCATGTTGTAGGTTGTATGGATGAAGATTCTACTAACTACGATCCAGATGCTACTAAACAAGAATTAGTTGCAGTTTGTGAATATAATTTAGTAGTAAGAGATGCAGCATCAGATGGATGGGGGAATTCTTTTATAGGAGTTGCTCAAGGAGGAGTTACTTTAGGTACATATACATTAGGTCCTGGTATTGGAGAACAGGTTTGGCCACTTACTCTAAATTCAGATGAAGAAGTAGTAGTATATTATTTTGAAGTAGGTAATCCTCAAACAACACCAGAAGAACTAAATTTCCAAACGTTACAGAATTCATTCATTATAATAGATTCAGATGAACAAGTATTGCTGGACGGCGGTACTAATCCATTTGCAGATAACGGACAAGGAGCATTACAAAACTTTGGAGCACCATTTTTTGAAAACTATTCAGCTTTACCATTCTGCGGTACGGTTTGTATTCCTATTGTAGAAGGATGTATGACTGAAGGTTCACTAAACTATAATCCAGAAGCTAATGTTGACGATGGTTCTTGTATTCCTTATATAGAGGGATGTATGAATGAATTAGCATTTAACTATAATCCAGATGCAACAGTAGACGATGGTTCCTGTATAGAGGTAATAGTAGGCTGTATGGATCCAGATTCATTTAACTATAACCCAGAAGCAAATACTGCAGGAGATTGTATCCCAGTAGTAGAAGGATGTATGGATGAAACTTCATTTAACTATAATGAAAATGCTAATGTTGACGATGGTTCTTGTATTCCAGTAGTAGAAGGTTGTATGGATGTTAACTCCATCAACTACAATCCAGATGCTAATACTGACGATGGAAGTTGTATTCCTATCGTAGAAGGTTGTACAGACCCAGATTCATTTAATTATAATGTAGACGCAAATGTTGATGATGGAAGTTGTGTACCCGTAGTATACGGTTGTATGGATCCAGATTCATTTAACTATAATCCAGATGCAAATACTGATAATGGAACTTGTGAGGCAGTAGTATTTGGTTGTACTGATCCTGATTCATTTAATTACAATCCAGATGCTAATACCGATAACGGTACCTGTGTTCCTATAGTTCTTGGATGTACAGATAATACATCATTAAATTATAATCCTGATGCTAATACAGATGATGGTTCTTGTATTCCAATCTTAGCTGGTTGTACAGACCCAGATTCATTTAACTACAATCCATTAGCTAATACAGATGATGGAAGTTGTATAGCAATTGTTTACGGTTGTACAGATCCAAATGCATTTAACTACAATCCAGATGCTAACACAGAAGACTTTAGTTGTGTAGATATAATTTATGGTTGTATGGATCCAGATTCAGTAAATTACAATCCAGAAGCTAATGTTGATAATGGTACTTGTATAACTGCAATAGTAGGTTGTACTGATCCAGAATCTTATAACTACAATCCAGAAGCTAACGTTTCAGACCCTGAAGCTTGTTTATATGATGCTGGTTGTATTACAGGTCCAGGTGAACCATACTGGTTAAATAATCAATGTTATGCTTGGGTAATCGATGTAGATAATTACTGCTGTGATAACGAATGGGATCCAATATGTCAGGAAATGTATAACTATTGCGAGAATGGTTGGCCTGATGGAGTAGATATAAATGGTATGTTCTCAAGAGAATTAGACTTTAATTCTATTGTAGTATACCCTAACCCAACAGCAAATATATTAAATATATCTTCTAATGGGGATGTCACATTCTCTGTCTATGATATTACAGGTAAAACTATAATAAAAGATTCAGACAAAAAGCAAGTTGACCTAACATCAGTAGAAGCAGGAGTTTATTTCCTTACAATTAAACATGAAGGAAAAGTATTTAACAAAAGAATAATCAAAGAATAAAATGAAAAAATTACTAATACTACTTTTAGTACTTCCGGTTTTTGCTTTCAGCCAAGACTCTAAGTTCAAAAAAGAATTAAAAAAAACAATTAAATTTTCTACTTTTTATGCAGCTGTAAATGGTGGTACATCGATATCCGATCAAAATCAATTTTCAGTTAATACCGGAGCATTAATCTCAAACACAATTAAAACTCCGTTTGATTACTCTATTGCATTCGGAGTTAGAAAGATAGCAAGATTCGATTATGAAAACAGAGCAAGTGTATTCTATAACGGTACAGAAGAATCATTTTCTGATAATGCTACATTAGGTAAAATAAAAGGGTTTGAATTCTTATTTGAAACTGATTATAGAAGAATACAAGGCCAGAAGTATTTAGACCAACATCATTTTTTAAGGTATGTAGCCAATGATTGGGTAGCTAAAGTAGAATACCTAGTAGGAGGATTTATTGATATAGAATATTTTCAAGCTTCACAGAGATATAAACGTACTCTTTCAAAAGGATTTTCAGTTAATGTTGGAGCAGCACAAAGATTATCTGAACCTTATGGGTATGATCCTTTAGAGGAATGGATGCTAAGTAATGGCAATTTACATTACACTTACCTAGCTTTACAGGAAGGTTATAATGTTAATTTTAATGGAGGAGGAGATATAGAGTATCTAAGTCCTTCCGGAAACGTTGTAGCCACTAGCACAGAAGTATGGGAGCAGGTAATTATTCCTCAAGTGTTAGTCGACTATGTTGATAAAAAACAAGACGCAGCACCTTTAAGATTAGAGTATTCTCTTATTGCTGGATTTGATTATTACAAATATACTAAAAATTTCTGGTTACACGCATGGGGTAATGTTATGCCTTTTCATGTAGATACAGGAAATGAATTTTCTTTTCATAAGTTTAATGGAGGACAATGGATAGACTATTCTGGAGGTCTTATTTTTGGTTATAAATTAAATAAGTCTTTAGGATTATTTGCTGAAGGAACTTATAATAAATATTGGAATAGAAAATGGCATAAATTTTCAATGGGAGTTAACTATATAATTTTTTAAAAAATGGCGAAAGAATTAAGCGAAAACACTAGCTTTAATATCAGCATTCAAACACTAATAGGTATTGCATTCGGGATAGCAACAGTTGTAGGTATGTGGTTTGCATTGCAATCTGACATACAGGAAGCAAAAGAACTTCCAGTACCACCTCCACCCGATGTTACTAGAATGGAATATGATATGAAAGATCAGTTGATCCGTCAAACAATTATGACTACTCAAGAGGACGTTCAGGAATTGAAAGACAGGTTAATTAGAATGGAGGAGAAGATTGATAAACTTAGATAATTTATTATGAAAAAATTTACATTAGTTTCTTTACTTTTAATGACTTCATTTTCTATGTTTAGTCAAATAGAGGTAAAATACTTTAATGCATCTTGGAACGGCGCTAACGAAATACAATGGATATCAGACTTAACTGACTGTGAAATTGAAAAGTACGATATTGGAGCTAAACCAGCAGATGCAGCTAAATATAAAGTAGTAGTAGTACCAACGATACTAGTATTTCAAGATGGAGAAGAAGTTGAAAGGTATCAAGCTGACATTAGTTTTAAGATGGATGCTACAAGACAAGAAGTTCAAGATGAAATAGATGAGCTCATAATGAGTGCATTCTAACAATTAGATTGACTATTTATAATAAACGAGTTACTAACAATAAAGTTACATTATGTTAAACAAATTTAAAAATAATTGGACTATGTTTAAAAACATTTTCAACGACAAGAACGACATTAATGAGAAATCAGTAGTAGGCTTTGCTGCATTTGCAGTAATGGTCATCTTTGCTGTTACAGACCTTATGACAGGGTACTTTGGAAAAGATTTAGTAATTAATGAATTTATTTATGATTCTTTTGTATGGATAGTACTAGGCTCTTTTGGTATAGCTGAGGTAGGTAAGGTATTTGGATCAAAAAGTTCAACACCTGCTCCAGAAGCACCGGTAGAAGAAGAGAAAGAAGAAGAAGGCGGAAAAAATATAAATATTAATATAGAAGATTGGTAAGATGAAATTAGAAGTTATAAGATTTAGTTCACAAAATGATTCTTCTCTAGGTTTACTTTTTGATGTAACAAACGGAAGAAAGTTTCTTTGCTTTACTTTAGAAGATGAAGATAGAGAAACAAAAGTAATGTCTGAAACTAGAATACCAGCAGGTATATATGAGTTAAAGTTAAGAACAACTGGAGGGTTCCATGGCAGATATTCTAAGAAGTACGGTTCATTTCATAAAGGTATGATACATGTACAAAATGTACCTAACTTTAGGTATATATTATGGCATACAGGAAATACAGATGAGCATACCGCAGGATGTTTACTTTTAGGAGATACTTCACAACAGAATATAAGTAAGGAAGGCTTTATTGGAGGTTCAACAAGTGCTTACAAAAGAGTATATCCAGCAATAGCATCTGCAATCTTAGCTGGAGAGCAGGTTAGAGTTAAGTATATTGACTTTGACCAAGGAGTAAAGCACGGATAAGTTGCTTCTTTAATATATTCTTCTTATATTAGTTATATGTTACCGACTAGTAAACTACAGACTTATTTATTTTATGCCATTCTTGGCATGTTTGTTGGGTATGTGATATTTAGTAAAGACGATATCGAAGTCGATATAGAAGCATATAGAGTAGAAATTAACCTACTACAACAAAAAATTGACTCTATAAGTACTCACAACAAAGTTCTTAAACAAGAAGCAGATTCATTATCTGTAAAGTTAGTTGAGTACGATAGTAAAATTAAACGTTTAAATACTAGAATTTATGTTATTAAAAAACAAACTGAAGAAAAGCTTAATGCTATTGATAGTCTTGGTAGCTCTGAGTTACAAGGGTTTTTCACAGACAGATACAGTACAAAAAAAGATAGTATTAACTAAACCGATTGCTAAGTTAGTAGTAAAAGATCTCATCTCAGGTGATCAACTAAAATTAGAACTTAAAACTACCTTAGACATATTAGATCAAACTAACTTTAAGCTAGCTACTCAAACTAACTTAGTAACTAATCTTCAAGGTCAGGTTGTTAATTTTGAATCTATAGTCGGTAATCTTCAAAATAAGTATGACACTCAAGCAAGACTCTCAGATGATTTAGAAGCTGCTCTAAAAAAGGCTAACCGTAAGACTAAATTATATAAAATTGGAACTTACATAGGAGGAGGAGCGTTACTACTATTATTAGCAAAATGATAAAAAAGATCAAAAGAAATCTATTCCCAGGGCTGATCGCATTATCAGCTCTTTCAGTATCTGCATCAGCAGCATTTTATTCTGTGTATGGGTTGAGTAAGTTATTTGCAGGAGCGAGCTTAGAAGTAATAATAATGGCAGGGTCATTAGAATTTGCTAAATTAGTAACTGCTTCTTTGCTTTATCAGTATTGGGACACTCTAAATAAAGGTCTCAGAACGTATCTGACTGTAGCTACAGTAGTTTTAGTCTTGATTACTAGTATGGGTATATATGGATTTTTAAGTGCGGCTTATCAAGATACGTATAGACAGCTTATTATTAAAGAAAATCAAACTTCATTCTTAGATCAAAAGAAACAATTTTATGAAAAAGATGTTATTCGGTACGATGAAGAACTTCAAAGAATTTCTAATAACATCAGTACTCTTTCCAATGCTAGGTCTCAGCAAATCCAGGTTCGAGACACCTCGGTGGTTGGAGGCGTTAGAACCACAATATCCACGGCTGAGTTACGTTTGGCACAAAGTCGAATTAATGTGGAAGAACAGAATAGAAAAGATATTCAAGCTAAAAGAGAAATCGTAGCTGACAGCTTACAGAAGTATCAACTAGCTATTTTAGATTTAGAAAATAATTTAGATGTAGCTGGAGAGTTAGGACCTTTAGAATACCTTTCAGGACTTACAGGTACACCAATGGATAAGATTATTAATATTCTTTTGTTAGTAATTATATTTGTATTTGATCCT
>Ga0181369_1000323_pt1 | contig 13613 bp, 12 predicted proteins | sample LowvirmetaG_8_FD_130088 | JGI IMG/M metagenome (GOLD analysis project Ga0181369, IMG submission 130088) | Marine viral communities from the Subarctic Pacific Ocean - Lowphox_04 viral metaG | ecosystem: Environmental > Aquatic > Marine > Oceanic | place: Subarctic Pacific Ocean | collected... | reverse complement strand
CGTCTTGACCGTAAATCTTGAGAGACTCGATTACTATATCTTCGTAGAGATTTTGTTCTGATCTTACATTATCTCTTATGTAATAATTGCGCATGCCATCACCCTACAAAGAAATCTGCGGGCATTTCGTGTTCGAGTCTAATCCTCTCTTTAAGGTCTTGAATTTCTCCCTGTGCATCATCAAAAAGTTGTCTACCATTTAATATCACACCGCCGGGCAGTTGCATACCCTCGAATTTCATTAGATTCATGCCCCACTGCTCTTTGATAAGAGCACCAGTAAATTCTTTTAGCCACATGTCATTATATATTGAGGTGTGCGTATTCGGATCAATTGTATTATATACTTCATAGACAATATAATCACCAGCTGTCACATCTAAATCTTCTAAGTGGCCGTGTAAATAAATTCTATTTTGTCTACGTGCAAAATCTACCATTGTATGACCATTGAGTGTCATATCAAGCAAGGACAAATATTGTTGAATTTGCTCGTAATATGCAATATCTCCAGCAAACTGAGACATATCAGTTAATTCTGATAAGTGCATCTGGTACCGCAGGTTAAATAATTGCCCTGAAGAAGATGAACTTGATATTAGTGGAAACACTCTAGATACGAAATGCACATCAGAAGATGTCGTGATGTATTTGTTAGTAACATCTGTTGATGTCAACTCATGAGATACATAAGCACGATAAGTAGCATCAGAATGAAACTCTTGATAATACTGAATCGCTTCGTCAACTCGATCTTCGAGCTGATCTTCATCAACATTGACTTCAATGACTGGCTCGCCAAGCCTTCGCTTGCACCAGTCAATTAGTGTATCTCTCGAATTAGGTGATGCCATTAGCTACCGGCTCCAATAATTGTTTTCAGTGTAGATCCTGCCGCATTCTTAATTAATAGTGTACTTGCACTAGCTAGTTCAGATGAAGTAACTGTATTAGCAGCAAGAGCGATTGAAATGCTAATTCCAGCCGATCCATCAAAGTTTGCACTACCCGTAGCATCTCCAGCAATCGCAATTGCTCGAGCAGTTGCCAATGTTGCGGCGCTACCAGATGCGTTACCGGTTAGATCTCCAACAAATCCTGTTGCAGTTATCTTGCCTGTACTTGGATTATACGTCATATTGCCATCGGCTTCAACACCGAGGTTGCCAGATCCTGCAGCTCCAGCTGCGAACAAAATCACATTATTTTCGTTAGTGTTTTCATTATCTGAGACTGTAACCGTAGTTGCAATTGCCGCAGTACCTGAAGTATTCTGGTTACCACCAGTGTTAACACCCGGAAGGTTAATTGCTGCACTACCGTCAAAGTTTACTCCGCCAATGGCTCTAGCAGTTGCTAGTTTCGTGGCAGTTCCTGCATTACCAGACGCGTCACCTGTCAGATCTCCGACAAATCCAGTAGCGGTTATTTTACCTGTGCTAGGATTATAAGTAAGTGTTCCGTCAGCTTCTAATCCAAGATTGCCACCATCAACATCTCCACCGGCAGTAAAGACTATAGCATTATCTTCGTCAGTGTTTTCGTTATCAGTTATAGTAACAGTTGTAGCAATTGCTGCTGTACCAGAAGTGTTCTGGTTGCCAGCGGTATTGACACCAGGGAGGTTAATATTACCAGTACCGTCGAAGCTAACTCCACCAATATTACGAGCAGTCTCTAAGGCTGTAGCAGTTCCTGCATTACCAGATGCGTCGCCTGTTAATGCACCAACAAATCCTGTTGCAGTTATTTTACCTGTGCTAGGATTGTAAGTCATATTGCCATCGGCTTCAAGGCCAATGTTTCCTGAACCAGCTGCTCCAGCTCCAAATATAATTACGTTATTCTCGTTAGTGTTTTCGTTATCAGTTATAGTAACTGCTGTAGCTACTCCAGCTGTACCAGATATATCGCCTGTAACATCTCCTGTTAACGCTCCGACAAATCCAGTTGCTGTAATCTTACCAGTACTTGGATTGTAAGTCATATTGCCGTCAGCTTCGACGCCAAGGTTACCTGACCCAGCGGCTCCAGCACCGAAGAGAATTACATTATTTTCATTAGTGTTTTCGTTGTCTGAAACCGTAACGGTGGTTGCAATTGCAGCTGTACCAGATGTGTTTTGGTTACCAGCTTGGTTGACGCCGGGAAGGTTAATCGCTGCAGTACCGTCAAAGTTTACTCCACCGATAGCTCTTGCAGTTGCTAAAGCAGTTGCGGTAGATGCATTACCTTCAAGGGCAGCTATTAAAGTTCCAGTTGCAACTGTCATATTGCCAGTCGAAGAACCTGTAGCAGTAGTTGTACCCATCTTGAACTTGTCTTCTGACTCGTCCCAGATAATTGCTGCGTTATTACCAGTTGAGCCACGTTCAAAGACAAATCCAAGATCGTTAGCGTTCGAACCAGCTCCTGTATTCAATTCAATTAGAGGATCAGCAATTGTTTGAACTGTTGAATTAACGGTAGTGGTTGTTCCATTAACTGTAAAGTTACCACCAACAATTACATTACCTGAAGCATATAAGCCATTAAATGTTACTGAGTCTGTGGTTGCTACAGCCTGACCAATTGATATTTCACCGCTTGAGATTCCAACACCTGTACCACCGCTTATATGAGCCCGTACTTCGGAAGCAGATGGTCCAGTATACGTGAAAGCACCGGTTCCACTATTATAACTAAATGATCCATCCCCACCAGCGTCAGTAGCAGAAAAGTGTGCTCGAGCATTAGCCGCGGATGGTCCAGTGTATGTTAACTTTCCTTTAGATGAATCGTAAGCGAATGATCCATCTCCACCAGCATCTACCACATTTATTGCGTCTCTAGCAGCGCTGATGCCTCTGGCAGTTGTAAAATATAAATTAGTTTGTTCTGGAACATCAGCAGTACTTACTTGATTTGTACCTGTTCCAAAATCAATATGAGTATCGTCGATACCATCAGCTTTAATAGTTACTGCGCCGCTGCTAACTCCGAAATGATCTGAACTAAAGCTTGCTATACCTTTATTACTAGTAGTAGCATCTTCTGCTGAAATTGCTCCAGATGATATGTCAATACCTTCACCAGCAGAAAAGTGTGCTCTTACGTCAGATGCAGAAGGTCCAGTATATGTTAACTTTCCTCTAGCTGAATCGTAAGCGAATGATCCATCTCCACCGGCATCAACTACATTAATGTGTGCTCGTACTTCAGCCGCAGACGGTCCACGATATCTAAATTTACCAGTTCCTTCTTCGTACGTAAAAGCTCCATCTCCACCAGAATCAACCGCCGAGAATATTGCTCTTATGTTTGCAGAGTCAACGTTAATTTCACCTGATGTAATACTTACACCTTTATTTGCTGTAATATGTGCTCTTACGTCGGAGGCAGAAGGTCCAGTATATGTAAATGCACCAGTTGAACTATTATAAGCAAACGATCCGTCTCCACCAGCATCGGTGGCAGAAACATGTGCTCGTACTTCAGAAGCAGATGGACCAGTATATGTAAATTTACCTGAGGCAGAATCAAAGGCAAAAGAACCATCACCACCGGCATCTGTTACTTGAAGATGACTTCGTGTTCGAGCAGCTGTAGTAAAGAGATTAGTTGAACCTTCGGCAAGGTCGTCAGTGCCTATAGTTCCAAGAGTTGCAGCTGCAATACTAGTAGCCGCTCCAGCACTATCTTGAATCTCTAATTTATTTCCACTAGCTCGTAACTTTACACCACCAAGGTGAATAGTACCAGATGATAAGTGAATATCTCTAAATTTTAGCGATGAAGTACCAATGTCATACGATGAGTCAGCACCCGGTGTAATATGACCATTGACTTCGAGCGCCCCTTGGACGTCAAGTCTATCGTCCGACGGGATCTCTCGAATACTCGATCCTTCAATGATTAGTGGAATACGATCTGCCATTTTTTGATTCCTTTAGTTTCCTTTGTCTATTTATACATTAAAGCGAGATAGTTACTGCCGCGCTGTCTTTATCTAATAATTGTACTGAGTTACCAAAACCAATCACGGCTCCAGTTGCAATCGATGCTGCTTGAACGATTGGAAGCGAAACTAATACAGTTCCAGCGCTATCAGCAAAATCAAGAGTAGATCCAGTAGCTTCATTGCTTTGTCTTCGTTGAACATACGCTGAATCGATAAGATTATTAACAAATTCGCGTGTTAGAATTGTACCGGTTGAGTCTGGTAATGTAAGTCCGTGATTTGCTGTATAGTCACCAGGGATAAGCGCTTGTTGAAAAGAATCGTCATCAAAGATAAGGCGCTCGTGAGACGCCAGTACGATACCGGTCGGAGCTAACTTCATCTTTGTTCTTTGAATACCAGATTGAGTAACAGTAAAGTGTAACTCAGCATCTTCTGAATCAGCCGATGCATCATTTATAAATGTTTCAATCTTTGCGTATGTTATAGCTGAGTCAGCATCATTTCTACCGCGGAACTCAATTTGTGCTAGCGCGTCCGAATCTGCAGGGCTTGAACTATTTCTATCAAGAACAATTCTTGGTCCTGCCACATTTCCAGCATCTACTAGAGTGTACTTAAATTCAGAGTTTTCAAGCTCTCTTGATCTAATGCTAACATAATCCGAATCAATTAACTGAGAAGTTAGTGCTGAATCCAATCCGCCAGCATCTGTGGCTAAGATAAACTTGGAAGTGCCGGCATCAAACTTTAATATTTGACCTTCAGTTGGAACACCATAAGTTACATTACTTAACGAGCCAGTGCTATCAACATCTGATTTAGCATTAATAAGCGCAAGTAAAGTGCCATAAGCTGAGTCATCATCGTTTAAAGCGGCCGCAATTTCATCAAGAGTATCTAGTGTTCCCGGAGCTCCAGCAATAAGAGCATTGATTTGTGCAGTGACATAGGCTGAATCAATAAACAGATTATCATTTCTGATAAGATTAATTGTTCTTTCAGAGTCAAGCGATACAGACTCAACGTAGGCTGAATCGATCAAGTTATTAACGTTAATGCGAGAAATAATATAATCTGAATCAATTAATTGAATAACAGATGCTGAGTCAGTAGTAGCTGTCAGAGTAATTGTTTTTGTGACGCCAGTTCCGGATGCTACTATACCGCTACCGACAAAGTTTAAAGTAGTAGCGGCTGATGATAAGGCTACTCCTTCATCTTGGATTGTTATTGATGGTGTAGTAGTAGATTGTCTAGCTTGAACATACGAAGAATCGATTAATTGAATAACAGCAGCAGAATCTGTTCCCGCTCCGCCAGCTCTTGCTACTACGTATGCAGAATCAACGGTTGATGTAATTAAACTAATTGTTGCAGCAGAATCAGTGCCAGCTGTAACTCTTGACTGAACATAAGAACTATCAACTAGCGATATAATAGAAGCTGAATCAACTAATGCCTGACGTGATTGAACATAAGAACTATCAATAAGATTAATTGTTCTTTCAGAATCAAGCGAATTCGCTTCGATTTGTGCAGCAACAAAAGCTGAATCTACTAAGTTATTAACGTTAATACGAGAAATAATATAATCTGAATCAATAAGCTGTATTGCGTCGGCCGAATCGAAATCTGATTTAGCAGCAATCAATCCAATAAGTGTATTGTAAGCTGAATCATCATCATTAAGCGCTGCAGCAATTTCATTTAATGTATCGAGTGTGCCGGGAGCGCCATCAATTAAATTATTAATTTGAGTTGTGACAAACGCGCTATCAGTAAAGTTGCTTGTATTATATTGAATTTGACGTGCTTGTACATAGGCAGAATCTATAAGATTAATTGCTTCAGATGAATCTAAAAAGTCTTGAGCTGGTGCTCGCGCTAGTACATAAGCAGAATCTACAATATTCGTTATAAACGATGAATCTCGCTGTAGATCTACTTGTCTTGCTTGAACATAAGCAGAATCGATAAATGATATTGCCGCTGAATCAAACCGAGTTCTTGTATAATATAGATTATCGCCTTCTGATAAGTCAGTTGTCGAGTTGGCAGCAAGATCCATTTTTGTCTTATTAAGATCTGAATCTCTTGCAACAAACTGGCCACCTGAATCACTTAAACTTAGTGAACCAAGCTTAATAGTACCGCCTGAAAGAAATAGTGTACGGAACTTCTTAGTTGATGAACCAAGGTCAATCGAACTATCAAGGTGCGGAATAATTGAATTTGTGAGTGCGCCTAAAGAACTATCAAGAATGCTCGTTATAAACGACGAATCTCGTTGTAGATCTACCTGTCTTGCTTGAACATATGCTGAATCAATAAGACTAATTGTTTCTGCAGAATCAAGTGAATTGGCTGAAACAATTGCACGTACGTCTGCCGAATCAAATCCGTCTGCCGCTTCGTTAATGCTTGAGATAGGTCTGCCAACCGTAACTCTTTTAACGTAGGTCCTTTGTTCGACCAGTACTCGCATATCAGTTCCTATTTAGTGACTGATGGCGTAACCTGAATTCGGCCTTCAAGGATTCTTTCTGTAATAGTTTGACTATCGCTATCTATGAAAGAAAGTTCTACATCATATACATACCGCCCAGCTCTTAGCGCATCGGTTTGAGAATTAGTTAATGACAAAGTTACAATACCATCAGAAGATGGACTTGCGACAAGTGTAGTAAAGTTTTGAATGTCTGCTGAGTCAGTAGAATTATAGTTCTTTTTCATCTTTGCCGCGACCGAATGGCCGGTTAAAGATTTAGCTGCGCCAGTGTTATCAACTAGTTCTAGTTGTATAGCCACGTCGGTGCCTTGATCTATTGTGATTTCTTCGTACTGAGCCATGAACTACTCCGGTGAGTTCTTTGTCGGTGTTGCCACCCTGCCTATAGCCATTATTTATACAATTTTGGTTTTAGGGATCTTAGAATCAGCAGAAGAAACACAACTATTTGTGATACATGGCATAGGTTTATCAAATAATTTGAAACCAGTTGTGATATTACCCAGTGGTTCGTCATCACACGAGTAGCTACGTTTAATAGAACCATCAGGCTCACGAATGATAATACTACGATATCCAGACTCGCAGCTCCATCCTTTGAACTTATTGAATTCAAAAGTGTTGAATCGCTCAGCTTGATCCATGTACCACTTTTTGCCTTCATTGTCTTCTAATTCCACTTGCATATGTTGTGGAACACCGGTAGTTTCATACCTTAAATCTAATTGTTTCTTTGGCTTTGGCCTAGTGATTTCTTTTTTCTGCTCGGTATATCCTCGTTGAGGCATGCCATTCCGTAAGCGCTCAAGCATATCATCAGTATAACCATCAACAATAAAACTAGCAGTAGGATCAGACTGAGGTTTAAGAGTGACATTGATTCCTCTTTCATGGAAGTACAACGCGTCTTCCCAGCATTGCTCAAATAGATCCGGCAGCATCACTTGATTAATTGTTACTTGAATGTCTTGGCTCTGGCAATATTCTAACTTGTCGGCAAACTCCGCAACTTTGGCTTGTGTATCCACATGTTCTCTATGGCACGAGGCTGTGATACTTGACCTGTGAAACTTACTGCAAATTGCAGCGTATTCTTCAAACCATTTCATTTTACGTGAAATGTTAGAAGTCATATGTACTGAATGATAGTTACAATTAGGAACATCATCGGCTAGATATTCCATGATTTCTAAATATTGTGGATGAAATGTGGGTTCACCACCACTAAAACTAAAATGAAAAGAATTATATCCGTTACCGCGAGATTGGCGTTTAATCTCATCAATTGTCATAAGAATCAAATCAATTGGTCTATGATCTTTTGTACGACTCGACGCGTATGGCCAACAATAAGAACACGAGTAATTACAAAAACGACCAAGAAGCCAGCTCACTGTAAATAAATCACGGTGCAGCATAGTCCGTTGACCTACTTTTACAATATTGTCGAGCGGTATCTTCGTAAAGTCGTATTGACTCCATTTCAAATCAGTCATAAACAAATCCAGCACATAATAAAGGTGTTGGCTCAATATCTTCTAAAATTGTGCCATTCATTGTATCTATAAACATATCTGCTATTTCATCTTGACCTTTTTGATTAGGATGCGCACCGGGTAAAGTTTGCCATTGATGTTTATCTTTATCATTGTGATTAGATAATCTACCAGCTAAAACTTCAGCGTAAGATAAATTAAATTCAGCTATAGCAGGATGATCAGCTAGCCAATGATATACGTCTTCTTGATCTTTCACTTTCGCGTGGAAACCGTGATTTAGCCGATGATAACATGGAATATTAAAACTATCGCACACTAACTGTATTTTTCTCATATTTCTAAAAGATTTATTGATAGCAACTTTTTGAGAAATGTTTTTATCGGTTAATCTGTTTTGCTTTTCGCTGTAATCCCAAAGTGTAATAGTATCAAAAACATTTACTCTATACGCTTCAGTCCAATACACCATCACAGTACAATCGTACTTATCATGATTTTCTAATATTGCGTCAAACACAGTATTTTCTATATAATCGTTAGCTTTACCACGCTTTGCTACATTAAGTAATTTAGATTCCATGTGATCAGCAACCTTTGTTGGCCAAGTAACCACTCCGCCTTCGTGCAAATAATCAGGCGTTCTTTGATCGGTAAAACTACATCCGCCAGTTATAAGTATTTTAGTCATAAACAAAAGACCATAATCTATTAGCAGTTATCCAATGAGTGTTTAACGGCACATATTTACCTTCCATTTTATCTATAAACATTTTAGCTATTTTATCTTGACCAGACTGATTAGGATGCAAACAGGGTAAAAGATCACTTTCTTCCAGTTCGTGTAAAAACCCAAGCTCCCAGTGGTCTAAGTTCATATTCAGAGTCTTACCGTATTCAGTGTTTTCTTCTTTCACTAGAATGTTTTGCTGTATAAACCCTAATCCAGACTCATGATAATTTTTTATTCCTATATCATCTAGCCAATTCATTGTTCTATTGATAGACCTAGCCGAGTGTCTCATGATCTCTTTATAGTCAAAATCAAGCTCAGACAACATTTGAGATATTAAATATTTACGAAAAGGCTCTTTTGACTCAACAGGATGTTTCGGGTCAGTGAAATAAGATACAGGTAACTCTTCCCAGTCTTCGCGATGGACGTTTGGGTAACAACGAGACAAATAGTCTGCATCTTGATTGTCAGCTATATAAATGCTAGAGAAAAACTTCATGTCCCATGCGCTCAACCTCACTGGACATGTCCAAAGACTCATAACGACTATATCTTCGTTATTTGGCGTAGATTGAACTGCGTCATATATACTATTTTCTATAAAAGTATTATCACAACCGCCAACAGCAATATTGACAAAATCCCAATTCATTCTTTCAGCTACAATTTGTGGCCACGTGATAATGCCGCGGCTGTGGTACCGCTGGCCAGCGATGCGCTTGCCTCCTTCTTCGCCTTGAGCAGTATTACTACATCCGGCAGCAATTAACTTAGTCATAAATTATTCCGAATTTTTGTTGCTGAGATTGCATGAATTTCTTCGCCTAAATCATACTGCTTAATTGTATAACCAACATCACGACCATAACCAATATTAGTTATGTTTGGTACAACTATTATAACATAGTCTTTATCATAAGTAAACATATTTAGTTTTGTCTTAATAACACTTTGTACTTGAAGAGGTGGATATGGATCTTGATCGCTTAATTCCATACTGCGAACCATAATTACAACCTGACCAGTTTCTGCATGAATTTTCTTAAAAAGCGCGGTGTGACCGTCGTGCCATGGCTGAAATCTACCAAGCATCTGTGATGTAGGTTTATTGTAATTCATTTCTTTTCATCCAACCTTGTACTATTTCTAATAACTGTGTGTCTGTGTCGTTAAACCATTTTGCTACATGATAGTTACATTCTACTGGAGATTCAAACATTTGATTGGTATCTTCAAACCGCCCTTCTTTAATAGTGTCCATCCACACTGTGTAGTCTGGTGCAAACTCGGATCTTGCTGATTCTGTAGGACAAACAAAGTCTGCAACTACAATCTTTCCAGCCATAACAGCGCCATCTGCTAAGTGCTTCATGCGCTGTGCTTGGCGCATGCGTCCTTCTAATGAGAAGTCCCAATCATCATACCGCCGGCGAACAGCATCAGCATTTATCCAAATACCGCCAATTAGTTTTGCAAATGGTTCTGCTAAAGTGCTTTTACCTGAACCGGGTAGTCCGAATATTAATATTTTCATAATCGCACTCTTTCCTAGTCATAAACATAATCAAACTTATTGTTCGGTGCTACATCTGTAGACTTCATTGGTATGCCATTCATGGTATCTATAAACATCTGGGCTATTAAGTTTTGCCCTTTTTGGTTTGGATGGTCGCATTTTAATCTCATATCCGGAGTTGATGCTTCAGTTTCAGTTGACCATCTACCAGACATGACTTCAAAAAACGATAAATCAAATTCTTTTAAAGCTGCGTGATCTTTTAGCCATTCAGCAATACCAGCCCAAACACCTTCATCGTGCGCGTGCAGATTCTTCTTGAAAAAGCCTAGTCCTAATCTTTGGTATATTGGTACATTTAACGTATCGCACACAAACTTTATTCTTCTCATATTGCGAAAAGATTTATCGATAGCTCGTGATGGGAAAATTTCATCATACTCAAACATGTCCGCGTGTTTAGCTATCGGATCATCTATCATTTTATATGGTCCTGTAGTTCTAGGATTGTTACTATATCGCCAAAACGTTCTTTTATCATGCACGTTAACTCTATTCGCGTCTGTCCATAGTATCATAACTGTACAATCAAACATATCACGATGATGTAATACAGCGTCAAACACTGTGTTTTCAATAAAGTCGTTGCTCATTCCTCCTTTTGCAACATTGAACAATTTCATACCTAACTCGTCTGCTACAATTTGTGGCCAAGTGAACACACCGTCTACATATGCAGGGTGTCCTTGATCACTATTGCTATCTCCTCCAACAATAAGCATTTTCTCAGTCATAAACGTAATCTGCCTCTGTTGTGGCTCTCTCTTCGTATGTCTCAATAAATTTGTTAGCAAAACTATGCGCAATAAGTTGCATCCCTTTAGCATTTGGATGTTGTTCTTCCGAACTCAAGAAATACCTTGGATATAACTCATAGCACGAACTTCCTAATTCAAATAAGTCTCCACCTACTACGTTTTCCCATTCTCTTATTTTGTTAAAATAATGATTGATTGGATTATCTTTTTCTCTTATAGCTTTATGGCATTCTTCTCTATTCCACATATTAATAGTAGGATCAATCATCCACTCAATACCATTCATAATATTAAGAGCTTTGTGGTGGATAATTGGAATGCTTTTAGATTTACAATACGCGTCTAGTAAGTAAATATTTCTTATTGACCACCGCATAACCATACGATAAAAATCATCTTTACTCACACCAGTAACTCCATGGCCACAAACACTTTCCGGAACGTCTGGATCATAGTTTTCTCTAAACCGATCAGGACAATAGCTTACGTAATTTTCAACATGTGCCTGTAACAGCGCGGCTATAGATTTTTGGCATTCAATTTTACCTAATCCAAACGGTGGATCTAATACAGGCATAAAGGCATTAAAAGTAAGTTGAGATATTGGCATGTCAAACAACGACATCCTTTGAGCCGCAGACCAATTGACCATAACTACGAGATCTCTATCTAAGTTTTGTTCAATAGCATCTAGCGTACGGCCTTGAATATACTCATTAGACGCTCCACCCATACCAGTATTTACTAGATCCCAATCAAAGAACTCAGCTACATAGTCAGGCCATATCTTATCCATACCAGCTTCTTTATAGTATGGTTCAGTTGGAGACGTCCAACTGCATCCACCAGTAATTAATAACTTTTTAGAAGACTTTGACATTATATTTTCTTTCAAACTCTAAAGCATGCGACCATTCATTACATATTGGTTCACCTTTGATATTTAGGCTAGTATTAAGTAACATAGGAACTTCAGTATGATTGTACCATTCTTCAAGGATTTGTCTAAGTACCGATTTACAATCTTTTCTTACTACTTGTACTCTTGCAGTTCCATCTACGTGTGTAACTGATTTATAATCGTGTTTAGCCGTCGCAGTGAATTGCATATACTCATTCATTGGACCTTCAAAATATTTATGAGCAAACTCTTCTAAAATAGCTGGAGCAAATGGTCTAAACTTGTCACGCTTCTTAATTTCATTTACTGTATCTTTTATGTCTAGACATGGATTAGCCAGAAGGCTCCTATTACCAAGAGCACGAGGACCAAACTCAGCTCTACCATCACATATACCGGCAACGGAATGTTGCACAAGATGTTCCACAACTTTTCTAGGATTGATAACATGGTCTTTTATAGCTTCTGTACCTAAGTAAGGATCTTTCCATATTAACTTATGACCAAAATGTCTAGCAGCTGCACCAAGTGCAGAACCAGCATCACCGGGATTAGGCATAATCCAAATATTTTTATTTTTTATTTTTGAATTAGCCACACAGTTAAGAGCGCATCCACCCATCAAAATAAGATTTTTATGTTTGCAGTGTGTTTCTATCAATTTAAGCAATTCATCTTCATAAAACTTTTGAACTGATGCTGCAACATCTGCGTAATCAGGTTTTCTATAGTTAGATGTTATGGTCTCTAGTGATACACCGGTATGACAATTTCTATCAAGAAGATGACTTAAATTGTAACGAGGCTCGCCATAAGCAGCTAAGCCCATCACTATATATTCTTCTTCCATAGGTTTGTAACCTAACGCATGCGTAACTGCAGAATAAATTAAACCAAGGCTTTGAGGATATTGCATTTCCCATGTCTTGGTAAACACTTTATCTCTTACTTGAAACACTGCAGACGATTCAGACTCTCCAATGGCATCTACACAAAGTATATCACAATCTTCAAAGGGTGCTGTTGCCCATCCAGCCCAAGCATGCGTTTCATAATGATTATACTCTACGTCAGTTTTTATATTTGTTTCGAGTAAAGTTTGGCCAGCTAATTTTCTTCTTTCGTTAACTCTTTCTTTGACCTCGTGGCCTACAACAACATCATAGTCCGTAGGTAAATATGCCGGCATAACCCACTTGTAATTCTTTTCTCGTACAAATCTTTCCATATGATGCGCTTCAATAATTGCACCATCTTCAACAACCGCATATGCGGCATCATGACTGCCTTCAGCAATACCAAGTATTCTCATTTCCACTGCGCCTCAAATGGGTCAAAGCCCACATTACATTTTGTTCCACACGTTTTAAGACGTCCCTGACTAACTCCATGTATGTCCCAACTATTCTTAACTGTTGCAAAGAAGTCGCCTTTCAGGATCTCTTGAAGAGGAGTAAAGTGAACGTTAATCTTTTCAAAGCCACCAGTTGATTGTATGACTTTATATTCTTGAGAGTTTTCTATTGGACGCCACCATTTGTATACCTGACCGGCCAACCAACAGCACGGAAAGACAAGTCCTTCGGCAGATACATAAATCTCTTTTTTTAGTACACACTTTGGTTTGATTTGAGCGACGTCAATAAAGCTATCCATAGATCCAAATTTGTCTACAATTTTATCATAATCGTTAT
>Ga0181369_1000322_pt1 | contig 13636 bp, 9 predicted proteins | sample LowvirmetaG_8_FD_130088 | JGI IMG/M metagenome (GOLD analysis project Ga0181369, IMG submission 130088) | Marine viral communities from the Subarctic Pacific Ocean - Lowphox_04 viral metaG | ecosystem: Environmental > Aquatic > Marine > Oceanic | place: Subarctic Pacific Ocean | collected 2015-11-29 | reverse complement strand
GGGAGATGAGAGTTAACATTCCTGGAACACCAGAAAATCTTATCTAGATAGTAAACACTTAGAGTATTAGAAATGGCAACAGCCACAAACACAGGTAATGACAGAAAACCAGGCGAAAATGGCGGCAATAATTTAAAGTCTAATTATTCTGCTATTACCTATGGAAACAACCATGGAAGTCTTTCCTTTGGTAAAATCCATAAGAGAGCTGATGTTACATCTGATGTTATGTTGCAGGCATCAGACGGTGAACACTTCATGTCCATGGATAAGGATGGTCCAAGAAAAGGTTGGACTACCTTTATGGGACCTGGAAACTTTCAGGTTGAGTGTGGAAGTAATAGGGCAGAAGAAGATGATACTTGCATGATTAATGCAAAGAATGGTAATATTGACATTATTGCAACTAATGGTAAAATAAGATTACAGGCAAATGATATTGAGTTAGTTGCTTTTCATGGCGATACTACCAAGGGCAATATAAAAATGGTTGCCTCTGAGAGTATCAGTGGTGAAGCAAAAAAGATATTGTTATCCTCTAAAAACAATACCAAAATCATGTCATCTGGAATCACTGAGTGTATTGGTAATAGTTGCCTGAAAATTTATGGATCAATTATTTCTGGTATAAGTGATGCAGTTTCAGTTAAAGACTCTAAGGTCGGGGGTCAAAGATATCAAGTACAACAAAATCAAGCATAAAAAATGTCATTTAACTTAGACGACGCCAACGTTGGTGGTCAGATAAAAGTAGGAACTGGCATCTTCCCTGCTATTGGTGAGGGTGTTACTAGAGTAAATGGATCGGCAGGTATCGAAGGACCTGTTGTGATGGGAAACCCTACTACATTCCCATGGCCATATGCAACGGTAAATATCGCACCACTGACCAACAGTGATAATTTACTTGGACCTTTAATTCCAGGTGGATTTTGTTATGGTCCTCCAAGTAATCCATTTTCACTCGCTGTAAATGGTGCTGCAGGATTCTTGGGGCCAGTTGAGACTGCGATGAATGTAATCGTTGGCGGTAACTGTCTTGTTCAGGGTAATGTAATTTCAAATTGTGGTGGTCATGTTCTTGCCGCAAAGAAAAACTTTGATATTCCTCACCCAACCAAAGAGGGATACAGACTAAGACACACCTGCCCTGAAGGACCATCAAATGATGTTTACTTCCGTGGCACGGTAAGAAATAAAAAAGAAATTCTTCTTCCAAATTACTGGAAGGAACTTGTAGACTGGACTACAATTACAGTCAATCTGACTCCAATCGGAGCACATCAAGATGTGATTGTAAAGAGAATTGATGAGGAGAAAGTATATCTCCAAGCGATGGGTGGAATGCCCATCAACTGTTTCTTTCATATATACGGGACCAGAGCCGATGGAGAGAGACTTATCCCTGAATATGAGGGAGAGTCACCTGCAGATTACCCAGGAAATAATGACGAGTATTCTGTGTCTGGATATCACTACGATAAGAGAGGTTAATTATGGCAGGAGAATACGTACCAGGTTCTGGTGGTAAAGATTGTAATGATTATGCAACTTGGGGAACACCATCCACTAGTTACTATTACATTTTCAAGGGTAATGCAAAGGAAAGTGACTATCCAGAGGAGGCATGTACTCCTTGGTATCACCAGACAGCACAGATTGATGGTCTCCAGATAAACACCCCAGGTATTATTGGGGATGGTTCTATTAATATTACTGGAACTATCACAAGTGCAAGTGAAGTAACTGCTGCTGGTATTACACTGACTACTAGAAAACCATTTGATATTCCTCACCCAACCAAGAAGGGTCATCGTCTTCGTCATGTATGTTTAGAGGGGCCAGAGTCTGGTGTCTATTATAGAGGTAGATTGACAGGTAAGAATGTCATCGAATTACCTGAGTATTGGAGAGGTCTGGTTGATGCAGAGACGATCACGGTAACTCTGACTCAAATCAAAACATCACAGGACTTGATTATTGATGGTATCGAATGGGGAACAAGAGTCAAAGTTAGATCAGGAAACGGAACTAATATTGATTGCTTCTATCTTGTTCATGCAGAGAGAAAAGACGGAGAAAAACTAATCGTAGAATATGAAGGAGAATCATCAGATGATTATCCTGGTGACAATTCAATTTACAGTATTAATAAGTAGGAGATAAATCATGCCACAGTATTACTATGTTGTAGACACATCAATCACGAACGATGCAGGAGTAGCAGTCGGACAGACAACATATGATCTTTTGGTTGATGAAAGATTAAATCATGGTGTTATTCCAATAACAGCAGGTCCTGGTGCAGGAACCACCTGGGCTGGAACAGATTCTCCACCAGGGACACAAATTGGTATTCATACCACACAAAAAGTTGGTATCGGTGGAACAGCAATATCAGACTTTAATTTAAAAGTTCATGGTAGCCTTGATACCAATATTGCTGGAGTTGGTGTTGCTACTATTGGTATCGCGACTTTTGGTGGGTCATATGAAACAGTAAGACCTAATGATAAAATTTTATCTCCATCAAATAATGCCGTAGCACTAACAGAGATTGGTAGTAGTGGTGATATTGCAATTGATGTATCGAAGGAAACAGTAGCTATTGGAACGATTGGCGCACAACCTCGATATAATTTTACTAATGTTTCGTTGGAAAACAAGAGAATGTGTACTGTGTCTGTGATTGGACTTGGATCTGCTCCTGGTGATGTAGGTGCAGGCACTACCTACACAATTAATGGTGGTTCTGTGAAGCACCTTACTTGGGCCACAGCAGCGACACCAAATTTTGATAGCAGTCACTACAACATCATTACTTTTAGAATTCTTCAAGACTCCGTGGGTCTGACTTCCGTGTTTGCAGTCAAGGAATAGGTTGACACCGTGCCCTGATTGCCCTATAATAAGCAGGTAATCAAACGAACCCCATGCAAGACGAGTACCTGACCCGCTGTGTTGTCGATCCCACGTCCCGTAAGTTCTTCCTGTACTCCAGTGATGGCGATGAGCGTGTCGTGGATTGCGAAACCGTGGAGCAGTTCATGGCAGTCCTTGAGATGGTACGTGATAAGTGTGATGAAGACACACTAGCGTATGCATCTCCCCTCTGACCAAAATTAGCTTTTAATTCCAAAAAGGGGCGAAAAAAAATTCCCCAAATTTTTTGCCCTATTACCTTTTTATGAATAACTATTCTGCAGAGTTTTACAAAGAAATCCTGGAGTGCTACAATTATGAGACCAGAAACCCGACAATCTATGGAAATGTTGTTCGTGGCGAAATGGAACTTACCCAAAGCAGCGAAAAATGCGGGTCTGACCAACAAGGAGATGAAGATCACGTTTAACGAATATTGTGCATTTCACCCCGCTACTTATGAGACTGAATAATCTTAAAATTTACTGTCAGACCGAGGAAGACCAATCCAACGTATTTGACTTTCTTTTTTGCGAATATCAAAATGACATCAAATACTGTACTTGGGAGCCTGACGGTGATGACGAAAATCCTGGAACTTGGGGAATGTTCGTCGATGACTTTCCACCCGAATTATGGGACAAAATGATCAATTATCTGGAAAGTGAAGATTCTTGGGTTCTTGAAGAAACAGTGGAAATGTCATTAGACGACGATGACAATAATATCTACAAGGAATATTATCCTTGATTTTTGGGAGCGTGGCGGAATCGGTAGACGCACCAGACTTAAAATCTGTTGAACATTAAGTTCGTGGGGGTTCAAGTCCCCCCGCTCCTATTGCCCCACTAAATATAGATGGGGTATGCCACAGTCCCATGAAATATCGCATAGATACAAAGTATCGTATAGATACGAAATACTGCTGGTATAGAGGAAAGAGGCAGATTGTATTGATGTATTTCATACAAAATGTTCCTTTCACTTTTGATGATCTTCCTGACTTTGCCACTCATGATGCGGAAATCGTTGAAATGGCCAATAGTGGGAAAGCATATGAAGAAGAAGATCTATACAGATCTGCCATGTATCTAATGATGGAGGAATGTAATCCACTGCTACACGAACTAGAGTTAGAAAACCCAGAACTGTTACCTGTAGATTGATGCCAACTTAGCTCAGCTGGATAGAGCAGGGTTTTTGTAAAGCTCAGGTCATCGGTTCAAGTCCGATAGTTGGCTTATTAAGGAGGAAAAATGGTTATAAATCTTTGGTATAATCAAAAAATGAAAGAGTGGAGATGGTCTCTCACCGAAACTGGTATTATGACTCAACATACTGGTGGTCAAGAAGAACTCCGTGATGCCATGAATGATGTTGCAAATACCGTGGAATATATACTTGACAACGAGTTAAAAGAAGAGTAATATATAAAGGTGTGAAGGAAGTGCGAAAAGGGTGACCCTATATAGGGTTGCCCTTTTTTCGTTTGATAAATAATCCTAACAGAACTTATAGTGTAATAAGATGGGTCTTTCCAGATTAGATAATTTTCTGAAGTCTTCGCGTGGTACTATTCTTTATGTAGATCCTAATAGTTTAGACGCGACTGATAGTATTGAAAATCAGGGTAATTCACTGACTCGTCCCTTCAAAACGATTCAGCGTGCGTTAATAGAATCTGCAAGATTTTCATATCAAGCCGGGTTGAATAATGACAGGTTTGGAAAAACCACGATCTTGCTGTATCCTGGCGATCACGTAGTTGATAATAGACCTGGATTTATTCCAGACGGGCAAAATAATTATAGATTACGAAACGGATCTACGACTGATGATTTACCTGCATTAGATCTCACATCTAATTTAGATCTTGCATCCCCGAATAATGAGCTCTATAAGCTTAATAGTATACATGGTGGCGTAATTCTTCCTCGCGGTACTTCTCTGGTTGGTTTAGATCTTCGTAAGACAAAGATTAGACCAAAATATGTCCCAGATCCAGAAAATGATAATATCGAAAGATCAGCAATATTTAGAGTCACTGGTGCATGTTATCTGTGGCAGTTCTCTATATTTGATGGAGACCCTAACGGTAAGGTTTATAAGGACTATACAGTAAACACACATGTCCCTAACTTCTCACACCACAAGTTAACGGTATTTGAATATGCTGATGGTGTGAATGGTGTCAATATCAGTGATACTTTCCAATCATATTCTACAACTAGAACTGACCTGGATATGTATTATGAGAAAGTTGGTTTGGTTTATGGACAATCTTCTGGTCGTGCAATTGAACCAGATTATCCATCTACTGGTCTTGATATTCAACCCAAGATTGATGAGTATCGTATTGTTGGATCAACGGGTCAAAGTGTGGGTATTTCCAGCATTAAGGCTGGCGATGGCGTAACTGCAACTACTACTATCACCGTTACCACCGATACTGCAGTTCCTGGACTTGACGTAGATACTCCTTTCCGTATTGATGGTCTTAGTGCAACTGGATATAATGGACAATTCGTTGTATTTGACAAAACGAGTAGCACAGAAATCAAATATATTGTTCAAAATACGCCAACAGTTGCACTTCCAACGGTAGCTGGTTCCGAGTTATCACTTTCTTCTGATACTGTTACATCCGCATCACCATATATCTTTAACATCTCTCTGAGATCTGTCTTCGGTATGTGTGGTATGGAAGCAGATGGATCCAAGGCAACTGGATTTAAATCCATGGTTGTTGCTCAGTATACTGGTATCGGTCTCCAGAAAGATAATAATGCATTCGTGAGATATAATACATCAGAACCAGCAACTGGAAATTATGATGATAGTACGACCGTTAATAATTTAAGTAATGATTCTAGATCACGATATAAACCAGAATACAGGAACTTCCACGTAAAAGTATCAAACAACTCCTTCATTCAGGCAGTTTCGATCTTTGCGATTGGATTCTCTGAGCACTTTGTAACTGAGAATGGTGGTGATATTTCACTGACCAACTCTAACTCAAACTTTGGTGCAAACGCACTGACTTCTGTTGGATTTAGAACCGATGCATTCTCTCAGGATGACATCGGATACATCACTCACATCATCCCACCCAAAGAAGTTTCTCTTACAGAATCTGCGATTGAATTTAATTCGATTGACGTAACAAAAACTGATGTTGTTGCTGGTGTTGGATCTACCGGCAATTTGTATCTTCTTAGCCAAACGAATGCTGGTGCTCCACCAGAAAACGTTATTGAGGGATATAGATTCGGTGCAAGAACAAATGATCAACTTCGTGTTCTCATCTCTCAAGCAGGAATTGTAACTGAATATACTGCACGTATTGTCATGCCCGACAATACTGAAAATCCAGTGTCCAGCGGAGAAAAATCATTTAAAGTAAAGAGAAGTGCTGCAGGAATTAACAGTATCGGATCTTTTAGTGATGGTGGTGTAGAGGGTGTTATTACACTTACAGGACAACACAATTTCTTGAATGGAGAATCTGTTCGTGTTATTAGCTCTACGGGACAACTCCCAGATGGATTGATTTCAAATAATGTTGCTTTTGCTATTACAACTTCATCTTTATTCAGCGGAAATACCAATATTCAACTTGCGAAAACTCTTAATGATGCAATTAACGGAACTCCAATCCCTATTAATGAAAAGGGTGGAGAACTGACTGTTGTAAGTAGAGTATCTGATAAAAACTCTGGAGATATTGGCCATCCAATCCAGTACGACTCTACAAACTCACAGTGGTATGTTAAAGTTGCTCTTGCTGCAACCGAAAACTCAATCTATCCGACAATTGTAAGTCTTGGCACCACAGATCTTGGAACAGCAACTCCGAGAACATTCTTCAAGAGAAGAACTGATGCAAGATCCGGTCTTGATAAAACTTATAGAATGAGATATGTTATTCCTAGTGATTCTGGAATAGCCACCGCAAGACCTCCAGTAGAAGGATTTATTCTTCAAGAATCTAATACCTCTATTGGTTCAACTGATGGTGAGATTCAAACTTACTTTGGATCTGGTTCAATCACCAACGTAAACCAACAAAGAAACTTTAGATTTATTGCTGGTGCATCTTGGGACGGAACTTCAGGTAATATTGACACTGAACTTCCTCACGAATTAAAGATTGGAAACGAGGTAGAACTCAAGAACATTACAAGCACAGAAAATACCTCTGGTACAGATAACTCTGGATTTAATGGTCTGCATATTGTTACTGGTATCTCCAGTGCAAAACAATTCTCTGTTGGAATTAATACAGATCCTGGCACATTTAGCAACAATACAACTGATAGATCAACATCTCTTCCTTTCTTTAGAAGAAAGAAGTTTGCTGATACCTACTATGTTTATAGAATTTCTGAGTCACAACAATATGTTGCTGGAAAACAAGATGGTGTTTACTACCTAAGTGTTCTGAATGCTTCCGTCAGACCAACAGTATCTCCATTTACTGCAGACAAGTATTCTCAACCGGTAAAACAACTCTTCCCACAAATTAGTAGAGATAATCCAGTTTCCGATCCAGGAGAGACAAAATCTTTTGCTGCTTCTAGTTTAATTGGTAAAGTTGATGTAAATGATACCAGAAACAGTATTACTAAAGAGGCTCTGAATAAGTACAGAGATGACTATACAGTTGGTATTGCTCTTACTGACATCTTTTCAACCACTGGTGCGGCACATACGATTCATACTCAGTATGATCATGGACTGAACAGACTGACTAAAGTTCAAGTTAATGAAGTTGGCGCTGGCTATAGCAACGGCACATATTATAATGCAAGTTTGGTTGCCATCGGTTCATCCACAACTGGTAAGCACGCAACTGCTAAGGTTGTGATTGCATCTAATGCTGTTGATTCAGTCACCATCATGGATGGTGGTTCTGCATATGGTATTGGTAATACCATGGCAATCGTTGGTGTTACTACAACTGGAACAGGAACATTTACTGAAGCTGTTGTAGAGGTAACGAAGATCTATGATAACGTTGGTGATGTTATTCGTGTTACTGGAGTTTCCTCTGAAGGATATGCGGCATACAATCAACTCTATAGAATTACTGACGTTGCGATTGGATCTGCAACCACTGTAACTGTTGCTGCTGCTTCTTCTATTCCAAGCACTGGCATTTCCTCAGACACGGTTGGTGTTGGTGTCACTGTGACTGGTGATGCATATGCATATCTGGCAGGCGAGGCAATCAGAGTTAATACCTTTACCTACACTGGTCCTGCTGGTATTGCAACGATCACAACGCATAATCAGCATGGTTTAGCGGTGGATCGTGCTGTGACCATCAGCGGTGCAGGTCAAACACAATATAATGGATCATTTGTTGTCACCAAAGTCAACTCACTGACATCATTTGAAGCAAATCTTGGTGTTAGCACCTTAGCTCCAACTGCATTAGGAACGATTTTTGCACTTCCTGAAGGTGTTTCATCTAATGATGGAAATATCACTGTTGAGGATGAAAATATTGCTGGTAGAATGATTCCAACTTATGCTGGAATTACCACCACAATCTCTAATTCTATTGCAAACGCAACCACAGATTCTATCAATATTCAAACTATTGGTGATCTTGATATTAACATCGGTGACTTCTTACTGGTTGATGGTGAACTGATGAGAGTCAAGACAACCACTACTGGATCTAATCCTGTCAAAGTTTTCCGTGGTATTCTTGGCACGAAAGCAACCTCACATATCATTAACTCTGTTATCCGAAAGGTTAGAATTGACCCCGTTGAACTTAGAAGACACTCCATTATTCGTGCTTCTGGTCATACGTTTGAGTATGTTGGATTTGGTCCTGGTAACTATTCTACGGCATTCCCAGATAAGCACGATAGAGCAATCAGTGTTGATGAAGAACTGTTAGCTCAGTCCAATAAGAGAGAAGGTGGAATCAACTTCTACACCGGAATGAACGACAAGGGTATTTCATACTCTGGTAACAAACGTCTCAGCACAATCACTGGAAGAGAAGAAATCTTTGATACTCCTGTTGAAACTGTTGAGGGTGAGGATGTTAGTGTTCTGCCAAATCTGAATGTTGTTGCTCCTGTTGAATTGGTTGCAAGTCGTTCAATTACGGTTGAGGGTGGACCTGATCAAAAGGTTGTATCTAAGTTTAATGGCCCAGTTATTATTAATAATAAACTGACTGTCAATTCTACAAAAGGATTTGAAACAAACAATATCTTTATTCAAGGTGACGCAACAGTTTCTAGAAAGCACACTGTAGGTATTGCAACTCCAGTTCTTGCAGGAAACCCAGGAGATATTGTATATAATGCTAACCCAAATGAGGGTGGATATGTTGGTTGGGTATACGCTGTAGAAAATGGATGGAGACGTTTTGGTAATGTCAGCACAGCAACTAGCACCAGTGATGATATTGTTCATACCCTTGGAATTTCAACGTCATCTCTGACTGCAGACAGTAAACTTCAGGTAGGATCGGGAACTTCAATATTTGCTGTCGATGCTGATGGTGTTGGTATTGGTTCAACTGCTAATGGATTCAAACTTCGTGTTGTTGGTGAATCTAGATTTAGTGGATCTGTTGTTGCAACAGCATTTACTGGAGATGGTTCGGGTTTAACGAATCTTTCAAATGACTCTCTGTTTAATACTGTACCTGCAGGTATCGGTACTGGTATTTCTCCAGTTGAGGTATTGAATGTTGGTATTGGAACAACCAGACCACTCTCTGATGTTAATCTAACAGTTGGTGCTGTTGGTTCCTCTGGAACTTCCATGCATGTCTTCTCTGAAGCTAAGTTTGCTGGTATTGCCACTGTAAATGATCTGACAGTTGCTGGATTCAGCACGGTTGTTGGCAACTTTGATATCCAAAATTCTTCTGGTCAGATTACTGCTGGTGTTGTCACTGCAACTACGCTGAATGTAGGTGCCGCAGGAACAATTATTACCACGCAGGTTGGATTTGGATCGGTTGGTATTGGTTCTACTCAACCAACTGCGATGCTTGATATTGGCGGACATAGTAAGTTTACGACTTATTCCGAAGCAGTTGCATCTCCATCAATCTCTGCTAATGAAATCACACTTGATCTTTCTGCAGCACAATCATTTACGATTACTGCATCTGATGACATCAACGCATTTGTTCTGACGAATCCTCCTTCAGGATCAACTTCATTCACAGTTAAGATTCTTCAAGACTCAACTGGTGGTCATTCTGTTGGTATAGATACCTTTAAGAACATCAGTGGAACAGCAATTCCAGTCTATTGGCCTGGTGGTGGAGTCTTACCAATCGTTACTACAACGGCAGATAGGGTAGACATCTATTCATTCAAGTTATTTGATGGTGATAATGTTACATCCTCTGGTCTGTATGGTGTCGTAGGAGGTCAGAACTTCGCATAATGGAGAATATCAATTTTAGAGGGATTCCAACATCCCTATTTCTCAACGGACCAAAAGTGGGGATCGTTACTGATCCCCAGAGTGTATCAAATGTTTTAGGAGTTGCAACTTTTACTGGAATTGCAACAGCGACATTTCCAGACACTAATTTTGCTCTTGATGGTGGATCTGTTGCATTTAACTGGTATTTTGATGGATCTAGAATTTTAGATACTAGTGAGGATAGTGCTAGTAATGCTGAAATTGTGGGTTTTAGTTCTGCAACAGGAGCTGGATCTACAATCACTATTAGTGGATTAACAACTGATGATGATGGAAAAGAAGTTTATTTTGAAGCGGAATATGTTCCTAGTGCATATCAAACCACACCACCTGTAACGGCAGGAACTGCAAGATCAACAGGAAATGCTTTTAATGAACCATTACAATCTGGTATTGGAACTGTAAACGTATCTCCAATTATTGATATCACTACTCAACCAACAGGTCAGTTAGTATCTGTTGAAGACACTGCAACATATACAATCGCAGCACAAAAAACACCTGGTGGTGGTGCAGTAAATTATCAGTGGCAATTAAATGGTAATGATTTATCTGATGGAACAACCACTAGAACTGTAATTGGAGGATCTTCTGCAGTGATTACGATCACTGGATCTGATGGTTCTAGTACTGAAATTGATTTTAGTCAAGTATCTTCATATGATACTTTTACACCTGAAGTAACTTATACCCTTGTTGCGGATGCAAACGTAACAACAAAACTTTTTGCTGCTGGCGGTGGCGGTGGTGGATCTGATGTTAGGTCAGTTGCTGGATCTAAAGGTGGATTAGCAGAGGGAACATTTACATTTGTAAAAGATCAGGAATATAAACTGATTGTTGGTAGTGGTGGAGATCGTGTTACTGCAGGTCGTCCTGGAGGTGGAACTGGTGGTGGATCTAGAGGTAGCAGTGGAAGAGGTGGTGGAGGAGGATATACTGGATTATTTGAAGGAAGTATTACTCATGCAAATGCCATTATCATAGGTGGTGGAGGTGGTGGATCCACTGGTGATGTTGGAAGAGGTGGTGCAGGTGGTGGAAATGAAGGAAATGCTGGCTCTAATGGAGGCAGAGCAGGACTGGGCGGATCTCAAACCGCAGGTGGTTCTGGAAAAGGATCTTCTGGTTCTGGTTCGGAATTACAGGGCGGAGATGGTTCTAGTGCTGGTGCAGGTGGTGCTGGATATTATGGTGGAGGTGGTGGAAATCCATCAGGAACCATTTCAGATGGTGCAGGTGGTGGAGGATCAGGATATATTGGTGGTGTAACTGATGGAACAAATACAACGGCTGGAGGTGCCGCAGCTAATGGTGGATCTGGTGCAGATGGTTCATTCCGAATTGAATTCACTGCAGCAACAAAAGAAGTCTCAACAACAGTCACTGGATCCAACACTGATACTCTGACAATTACTGCAGAAGCATCAGCAAACGGAACAATTAGATGTAAATGCACTGCAACTGATGTTCAAGAATCACCAGTATTTTCAAATACTGTAAGTTATGTTGTTACAGCACCAAGATCACTTATTGAAATTGAGACTTATAATTATAATGATGCAACTGCAACACTCTCAGATTTTGACTTAGCTAATGGTGACTTGATAATTAATTATGCATCATATACTGGAAATGCAGTATGTTTATATTCAGGTGATCAAGATATTGATGTTGAAATGGAATTGTATGGTGGAAAAGGTGATGATACTGGATCAAGGTCTGGTGGAGAGGGTGGATACTCTAAGATTAGATTTACCATGGAAAGAGATGTAGAACATGTTCTCACAGGATTATTCCCCGCAGTTAATGCTCCATTCCTTTATAGAAAAGCATCTGTAATAGCAATCGTCGGTGGAGGAGGAATGGCTGGAGTTAATGGAAATGGTGGACTTGGTGGTGGAATCGGAGTTTCTGGATCTGATGGTCAAGGTGGTGGTGGAGAAGCTCCTATTGCTATTGGAGCAGGAGAAGGGGGTCAAAGAGCTAGATTTGGTGGTAAATTTGATGGTGAAGCACTGACTGGGGGACTCATCGCAGATGATCACCAAGCAGAGGGTGTAAATAATGGTGATAGCGCACCATGTCCTAGAGGAGTTTATTGGAGACAGCAGGGTAAGGCACCTTGCGATGATCTTGGAGATATTAAGTTTAGAACTCCAAATGGAACAGAAATATCCAACACTGCAGTGATATCAAGAGGGTATAAATCTGGATATAATGCCATTCAAACAGCAGGAGCTGGGGAACTGTCAACGCAATCTGGAGATGGTGGTAATGGTTATAGTGGTGGATTTGGTGGAACAAATGGTGGTGGAGGTGGTGGTGCTTATGGATATACTGATGGTTCTGTAACTGTTGTAGAGAGCACACAAGGTGGAGGTCTTGGTCCAGCAAAAGTTATTATTCGTATTGCTGATGCAAGTGTGGTTAATCCAGGATCAACACTTCAAGAAGTAACATTTACTGTTACTAGATCTGCAGTATCTGATATTACGGTTACTTTTGCGAAACAAAGTGGAACCGGACCAGATAAAATCACTTTTGGACCCAATTCAGGAACTGTTGTTGTACGTGCAGGATTTGGTGTGGTTTATACGAGAGAAAGTATTTTGATTAATGGTGCTTCTGGTGGACTGGCAAGATTAACTGGAGACACTTTAGAAATAGAAGATGGTAATAGTAATGATTATCAGGATTTGACAATCACTCCAGACAAAGGTAGATTTACAAGTGACTCTAGATATGAATTTACCAGAGCAAGTGAACTAGTTACCTTTACACAGTCTCTGACTGGAGATCATCTTGGATTTACCATGACCCTAGTTTCTGGAACTGGAACTGGACCACAAACTATCAAATTTGGTGGTTCTGGTCTCACACTGCCTTACAATAATCCAGTCACTGCAACAATTCAGCAGGGAGCAGCTTATACTATTACATCAACAAATAATGTCACCACAAGAAGTTTGAGTGCGGATGGTACTCTTACTCTTACTGATGTAGATAGCAACCCTGGAACTTTGGAAATCACTCCAGATAAAGGGGAATGGACTTCAACATCCAGATACGAGTTCACCTAGATACTTGTATAAATAATAAAAAATAAGCGGGGGAGAGTGAACCCGAATGGCAGTCAATAAGAATTTTGTTGTCAAAAACGGGCTAGAAGTAGCAACAGATGTCATTCTGGCAAATGCTTCTACCAAAAATGTCGGTATTGGTTCTACCCAACCAG
>Ga0181369_1000319_pt1 | contig 13686 bp, 17 predicted proteins | sample LowvirmetaG_8_FD_130088 | JGI IMG/M metagenome (GOLD analysis project Ga0181369, IMG submission 130088) | Marine viral communities from the Subarctic Pacific Ocean - Lowphox_04 viral metaG | ecosystem: Environmental > Aquatic > Marine > Oceanic | place: Subarctic Pacific Ocean | collected... | reverse complement strand
CTTTGGCAATAAACAGACCAACAAAAGGCAATATGTCTTCTGTTTTGTGTTCTACTTCCTCCGGTTCTGGAGGCTCAGGTTTGGGTCCAGTCGACCCAATAGACCCAAGAGTTAATTGTAAATCTAGAAAAAAAAGAGAAAAAGTCAGAGAGCAAGTAAGAGATTACATTTTGCTGATGCTAGGAGCACCTACATTGAAACTAGAGTTTGATGAACAAGCTTTAGATTTTTGTGTAGATCAAGCTCTTAAAGTTTTTGAAGATTATGCTGGTCGTGAGTATTTCTCATACTATGTGTTTGATTCTGTTGCTGGAAAAAGTGTTTATGAAATGCCTCCAGATGTAGGCTTAGTCAGAAATGTTTTTTACAAAGAAATAGGAAGCTTTGGATTTCAAAGTAGTGATTTAGATGGCGCTATACCTATAGAATATTTTTATCCCGGAGGAGCTTACGCTTCTATTCAAGGAGGGCTAATAGACCCTGTGCAGCCCATATGGGGAAGAATGGGAGAATGGGTTCTTTACAAGCAATACGAAGAAATGTTTTCAAGAGTAAGTTCTAATCTTGGAGGTTGGGAATTTGTTGGAGGTTTAAATACTATTAAATTATATCCAATTCCGTACCGGCCTCAAAAAGTTATAGTTCATTATCTTCAAAAATGCAAAGATTGGGGGGATGTTACTCAAGCCATGCAAGAAGGAGCTTTGACATATGCAAAAGAAATACTTGGAAGAATTAGAAGTAAGTACCAAAATGTTCCCGGAGTTGGCGGAGGTGTTGTTTTAGATGGCCAGCAACTTCTAACAGAAGCTAGAGAAGATAGGGCCAAGTGGTTTGAAGATTTGATTTTCAAATTTGGAGATTTGCCTTATATATCTATGGATTAAGGACTATATAGAAATATGAAATTCACAGAATGGTATTCACTAAGAGAAGATGCATCAAGATACTCTGTAGCAGTTAATTACAAAACTAATATGGAAGATGTCTTAGATGGGTTTGCTAAGATAGCATTATCATACGTAAGTGCTGGGATGAAAAACTGTGGTTATCATGTTAAATTGGTATTTGACAATGAACCTTTAAGGATTTTAGTTTCTTCGAGAAATTGGGATGATGGAGAATGGGTTGGAATGATTAGCTTCAATCCAGAAGTTGACAAAGGTTGTTTTGTTACTTCTAAAGGGTTTTACAACAAAAGTAGAAAATCAGTTATGGTTCAGAGTTCAGAAAAATGCCCATGCGAAAAACCATCAGAAATGGTTAAACATTTAAAAGATATAATGGACAATTTAAAAAGTAAAAAAGATAAGCATGTTGAAAAGTTAAAAGCTGTGCCTATGAAACGTGGTCCTAAATCTTAAATAAAATCCCAACTTGTTTTGTTATCTTTGATTTCTTCTATTTTTCTTAGTATTTTTTTAGGCATATTCAAATTAATGATCTGAATTATATCTGAATTTAATTCCAATTCTTCTTTCTTAGTTATTTTTTTTAAAAAGTTTGCGTCATATCCAAAGCAATCATGACATGTTGAAGGATCGCCGCCGTTATTCCAGAATTCATCAGAATTTAATTTGTCATAATCTATTTTCCAAAAATTAAAATGCTTTTCTTTTTTTACAAAATCAATTACGAATTCAACAATGTCATATACAAGTTCAATTGAACTCGGATAAAATAACCAAAAATTACTTGGAGTTCTGTATTCAATCCCATACGACGTTTTTCTATATCTTCCAAATTTGCCGAAATAAGATCTTCTTTTGCAACAGTTTTTTGAATCATCTATTGATATTAAAGAAAGCCCTAAAAATAAATCTAGCATCCGAACAAGCATGACTTGTTCTTCTTGATTTTTTATATCAATTCCTATGTGAACATGCCCGCCTGCGAATCTAGCATCCCCTAACGCAAAACTCATCTGGTGAGCATCTAGATCGTATGCACAATACTCTCTTTCACAACCAAATTCAAAAGCATCTTTATGATTTAATTCTGATCTAGAAAAAACAGCAAAAGAATCCTTGCTAATTTTCAAAGGCTTAATTAATTTAACTAAATTATTTAAAGAATATTTAATATTTTTTAAGAATTCTTCTTTTGTAAAAGAAGGAGTTGTATTTACTTCTGCTAGAACATTGTCATAGTAGATTTTATTTTTACTGCCTTGAACAGCTTTATTCTTATGTTTTAATATTCCTATTGAGCTTTTTGGTGTATAATCAATATCAGTTAAAATAAATTCTGGATCTGTTCCTATGCTGAAATTCATGTGGTTATTTTAGTATTTGAAATTATTGATGTCAATTTAACTAAATAAGCATGTTCGAATTATTTAAAAAAGATTATCAAGATGACTATATCAGCAAGTGACATTAATTTTTACTATTCAGGCGGCAGCAACAATTTAGATCCTACCAAATCAATTGGAGGACAAGCTTCTGTAAATTTAATAGAAGGCATATCAAATAGTATATTTTCAGATGTTACGGATGTTGCCGTAACAGAAGATAAAATTGATTATAGGTGCTTTTACATATTTAATACTTCAGAATTATATTCTTTGTACGAAACAAATATTTACGTTCTTTCTCAATCAGGGTCAGGAAGTATTTACTCTAATCTTACTTTGGGATTATCAACTCAAACAGAAGTTCAAAATTTAAATATTGCTCTTACAGGAACTCCTGCAAGTGGTAGTTTTAAATTACAGTACGAAACATCAGTTACAGAAGCTATTTCGTATAGCAGTGATTCAGAAGAGATGGCAGATAACATTGAGAAAGAGCTGAATAGATTATCTGTTCCGGGAGGAAATTTTTCTGGAGTGGTTGTCAATGCTTCTTCAAATTCTGATTTTCTAATTTCTTTTTTAGGATCTGAGAACAATAGAAATCATGAGCTTTTACTAGCCACAGATTTAAACATAACTCCTTCTGCTACTATTACAATTGGAGAAACTTCTCAAGGACAGCCTATCAATTCTGAAGCTCCTCTTTTGCCGAATTCTTTAACTACTCCTTTTGGAGTTACGTTTAATGCTACTTCGTCATCTAATAGAATTTCAATAGGAGACTTAAGACCGGGAGATGGAGTGCCTATTTGGATTAGAAGAGCTATCAAAGGGTCTTCTTCTTCAACTGTAGATTTAGAATTTAAATTAAGAATATCTGGCAAAGCAACACAGAGCTAATTATGGAATGCCCATTAAATAAAAAAGAATGCAATGATGTTAAATGCTATCATGTAACAGACATTGACAAAGAAGGGAATGTTGAAAATTTAGATCTTTGTAAAAAATGTTTTTTTAATGATTTCAAAAAATCAAAAGAATCTTCTTTGATAATACATCCTTCTGTTAGACATAATATTTGCGAATGTGGGTTATCATTTGAACAATACATAAAAACCGGAATACTTGGATGTCCTTTGTGCTATTATACTTTTCAAGACTTTGTATCATTGGTTATAAACAAGGTCCAAACGACTCCTTCTAATAAAGAAATCGCCCACACAGGAAAGTCTCCAAAACAAAAAAAGAAAGCCTTTGAAGTTGACTTCAAAGGCTTTCTCGCAAAAATAGAGAAAAAACTTTCTTCTTGCGTAGAACAAGAAAACTACGAAGAAGCCCATCGCTTAAAAACAATAATAATGGGATTAAAATCTCTAATAGCTCAATTCGAAAAACACTCTAACAATTCTGAACAACAAAAATTAATCCAAGAAGAAATCAATAAACTAATATTGAGAGAATCACAACATTAGCTCAAGCATAAAAGATTTTAAACTTTCGAATAGCTTCTTGGGATCTACTATTCCAAAGCCTTCATAAAATCTATTATTTTTCATTTTTTCATTTTTAATTGGAAAGGTGTACTGCTTGAAAACTTTTACATAGTCTGCTTTGGTTCTCAATTGCATTTCGTTTCCATTAGCTCTTGAGTATGACAAAAGCAAAGCAGCAATTCCAACCATAAAAGGCGTTGCCATACTTGTTCCACTTAGGACAGCATACCAATCGTCAGGTACGGTAGATAAAATCTTATTGCCCGGAGCCATAAAATCTAAATTGTGCCCTGTGTTGCTGAAGTGTGATCTTCTTTTGTTTTCATCAATAGATCCAATTGCTATTGTTTCAGGATAATTAGCAGGGTAAAAAACCTTTTTTGTATTTCCAGAATTTCCAGCAGCAACAAAAGAAACTACTCCTTTTGAGGTTGCATACTTTAAAGCTTTCTCCACGCCAGAAACAGGATTAGGAGCGCCCAAGGACATGCAGATAAAATCTGCCCTTCCTTTGTCTACTGCCCATCTTATTCCTTCGCAAACGCTTTTTTCACTTCCGTTTCCAGCATTGTCTAAAACTTTCACAGGAAGAATATTACACTCAGGCGCAACTCCTACTACTCCTATATCATTATTTTCGCTTGCTATTATTCCACAAACGTGCGTGCCATGATTGTTGTCATCCCAAGGCTTTTTTCTTGGGTTAATGAAATTAGCTCCGGGGAGCAAATTATTTTTTAAATCAGGGTGATCCAAATCACAACCACTATCTAAGACTGCAACTCGAACTCCTTTGCCTTTAGATTTCTTCCAAACAGAAGGTACGTTTAAAGCGCTGATTCCCCAGCTAGCTTTTTGCTTGACCTCCTGAATAGAAAAAACATTTTCCATTTCATATGGAAATAAGCTCAATCTATCCTTCATAATAAACCTCCTTGTTTATTTATTTATTTATTTATTTTGTTAAAATAAGGGTTCTTGAAATTTCTTCCAAGAACCCTTTGGTATCAACCGATTATTTGATTAGCCTATCAATCTGTTGATCAGCACATCTTTGGTCCCAGAAACTTTTTTGCCTGCTTTTTTGAGCAAATCTTTTAGTTCTGTTACTTTTAAAGATTTGTAAAAATCAAAGTCTTTGCTTGAATCTTTAACTTCCACAACCTCTTCAACTACTTCAGGTTTCCAATTTCCGTCTCTATATTTTCCAACCATCCAATCAATTGCATTGGAAATCAAAACGTATATAACGTATTGCTTGACTTGCTTGGCAAATGGCTTTAGCCATATAGGTAAAGCTTCTTTAATTACATATTCATATAATCTGTCTATGCCATTTAGAACAGTGGCTTTCTTATCAGGTCCGTAGTCAACAAACTCCTCAACAGTTTGAATCAATTCATCAACTGCTCCCATCAAAAAGGTTGTAACAGCAGATACATTTGCTCCACTAATTACCTTTTTCCACCAACTAGCTTTTGGCATTTCTTTAGACTGCTCATCCCAAGCAGCAGATAGAGCCTGAATTTTTGCTTCTATTGGCTCGATGTTTTTAACTTCACCAATTTTATTAGGTTCAGTTTTGATATTTAATTTAAACAACATGTGCACCTCCTTGATTAATCGTTGTTTTAGTACTAATTTATATATAAATATTAAACATTATTTTAATCAATCAAAGCTTAATTTTTTTATAGAATTGACAACGTCTAAAAACACATCATTCCAATTTCCTGCTTCTTTTTGCCTGAAGAGTTTTAAGGTCGGGTATAAGTAGCTACGATCAGAAAGAACTCCCCATCTCCAATCAGGGAAAAAAGGCAACAACCCAAATGTTTGTTTTCCCATTGCGCTTGCTAAATGAAGAATTGAAGTGTCTACACTTATTACTAAATCCAAACCATCTATAATTGAAGCCGTATCTTCCCATGTCTTCATGTGAGGAGACATGTTTACAATTTTAATTTCATTACAGTCAGACAAGTTAACAGGTTTTTTCTCATAAGGTCTTATTCTTGAGCTTAGTTCTTTTTGCAGGCTGAACAGTTTCACATTTGGAATTTTATATATATCTTTAAAAAAAGATAAGGGACATGATCTTTCGTTATCTCTTGAATGCTTCGGATTACCAGCCCAACATATTCCTATTTTAAAAAAATTTTCAAAATAAGAATAATCACATTTCTTATTTGCAAATATATAAGGCTTGAATTTGTTTTCTATTTCTTTTTTGCTTATGTTTAAGTAATACGGAATGTCGATTATGGAACAATAGAAATCGTAACCAGACAAGTTTTTTAGATCAAAATCTTTATCTTTCATGAATTCATTTTCTTCAAATGAAAAAAGGCCATCGGCTTCAGAAGGAATAATTATTTTAAATTTTACTTTTGGATTTATTTTTTTGAAATCTTGTACAAATCTAATAAAGTTTATGCAGTCGCCTATGCCTTGCTCTGAAAAGAAGAGAATTTTTTGACAATCTTTTATTTTTTCTCCTTCCCATTTTTTCCAATCTTGCTTTTCAAACGCTTCTTTTACTTTTTTGAGGTTTTCAAATTCTTCAAACCTATATTGATAGTGTTTGAATCCTTTTTTCATTTTTCCTTTTATGTAATAAGAACATCCTAAATCTACATTTGCCTTGCTTGAATTTGGCTCAATTTTTAAAGCTTTTTTCAAATACTTTATTGACTTATCTATTTCTAAACTTTCTGCATAGACTCCTGCAAGGTTTATGAGTGTCGTGAAATTGTTTTCATTTAATTCATAAGCTTTTTTAATATGCTTTAAAGATTGCTTAAGATTTTTTTCTAATCTCAAACAAACTCCTAAATTAAGCCAAGAATCTTCTTTCGTAGGGTTTATTTCTATAGCCAGCCTGAAGAAGTGTTTAGCTAATTCAATTTCTTCTAAATCTATAAAAAATAAACCTACTGTACTTGCTAAGTCAAAATCGTTATTGCAACCATTCTCTATTTCATTAATTTGGTTAAAATATTCTTTATTTAGATTTTTTTTAGCTATAGCATTTAAACATTTAAAATTAATGTTGTTCGGATATATTTTTAACGCTTGAGTTGCTATTAACTCAAGTTCTTCATAGTTTCTTTCTGTTATTTTTAATTTCGAAGCTTCAATTGTTTTTTTAATTAATTTATTTTTCATAAATATTCATATGGGTAAAAAGTTTCGAATAAATGTCAGTAAGTTAAGAAATCTGGAAAGCAAGCAGCGAAACTGCGGGTGCGGTGGTAGATCTCGTGGGTGTCGAGGTAAAAATTGCAAGAAAATACAAAGTCGTCAAGAACTATATAAAAGAGTAAAAAAAAGCATTAAATTTTTATAGGAGAATAATATGGGTTGTGGATGTAGAGGAGGAGGTGGAGGAAGAAGATCTAGACAAGCTCTAGGGCCAATTCCATCCAGATCAACAACAAATAGAACAGTTTCAAATCAATCAACAAGAAACCAAATTTCTATTCAAGCTCAAGGCGAAGTGAAAATTAACGGAATGACAAGAACTCAAAGAGAAGAAGAAAGAAAAAAAAGAGTTCAGAATATACTTAAACAAAGAAGAAGCGGACTGAATTAATTTGATATGTCAATTTTATTGATGTTGTTTTCTTCAATTTTCCATTCTTTTTTATTACCTAGCGTGATATTGCTTAAAATCCAAATCGACGCTAGGTCTTCTTCTAGCCAATTTATTCTTATTTTTTTAGGAAAAGATTTTCCATCTTTTACTTGAAATTCTTCTATGAACACTTCTATTGCTAAATCATTGTTTTTGTAGATTTTTTTAACTATTATTGTTTTTTCTTTTATTTTTTCTGTATTCGTTGCCAACTTGAAATTTTCATTTCCTATTTTGAATTCATCATCATTAGGATTTAAAGTAAGTATTTTTTTGAATATTATTGGACTAAGAGACTTTTTTAAACGACTATTCTCTAAATCACTTGCTTTACAATAATATAAATTTTTAGGGTTAAAATGTTTTGACCAAAACCAAAAATAATCTTTATTCAAGCCTATTTCTAAAGACGAATTCTTTATAAACATGTTGTTTGGTTTGCTTATATACATTTTCCCTTTTTGCTTAACAAAAGGAAAATTTGCATTTTGAATTAAAAAATCACATTCAAAATAGTCTACCGCTTCAAAACCACAGATAGACTCTGGATTCTGATTTGGGGGTAGTTTTTCAAAAGGGACTATATTTGAGGGAGTATTTGCTTTTTTATTAAAAATTAACATTAAAAGTATAGATATAAATATTAACAATACGATTTTTAGTATGTTTTTCATATGTAACTTATAATAAAAAAGGAGAATATTTGTTATGTTGTCTTACAGCGAGTACAAAAAACTAAATGAGTCTTTATATGGTGCGCAAGTCTTAGGCTTAAGACAACCTCACAATTTAACTCAACAACCTATGGGCGCTAACACTGAAATAGAAGAGTCAGAAGCAGCCGAAAATGAAGAAGTAAAAGCAGAAGAAGCAGAAAAAGAAGAGGTTTCTGATGCTTCTCAAGCAGAAGAAACAGTAGAAGCTCAAGCTGAAACTGAAGAAGTTAAAGCAGAAGAAACAGCTGAAACTGAAGAAGTTAAAGCAGAAGAAACAGCTGAAACTGAAGAAGTTCAAACAGAAGAAAACGATCAACTAGAAAAAATTCTCTCTGAACTTGAATCTCTTTTAGAAGGTAAATCAACAGATGTTGTTCAAGAAGTAAAAAGCAATATTAACAAAATCAAAGAATTGCTTGAAACTAAAGAGATGACAGACGAAGAAAAATCTTGGTGGAATAGCGTTAACGGTCAGCTAGGAGAAACTCAACCCGGAGAATGTGGACACGCACCATCTACAAGAATCGGATGGGGTGGTCATGAAAGTGGAAGCTGCGGTGGAACCGAAATTTCCTACTAATTTTTACCAAACCACATAAATCCTGCGGAACCAAAAATCACGATGAACATGCAAATTATTTGCTGAATGTTCATCGTGATTTTCATTTGTACAAGCATTATAAATAACGCGCAGAAAATTGGATAAGATATCTCTATCACAGAAGCTTTAACAGAACCCATTTGCTCTATAGCTTTTAGGCAATAATAATTTCCCAATAACGCTGCAATCACACTTGCAAGTAGCCAGAACAAGCCAGTTGAATCAATTTTGTTTTCGCTTTTGCCTATAAAATAATAAGAAGTCCAAAAAACTCCTGTTACAATTCCTGTAATAAGAAGAAATATTTTTTTATCAACACTTTTTAAAGATTGTTCACAAGCCCCATACGAAACTCCCCAAAATAAAGCTACAAGTATGGCGGGAATGTAATCTTTCATAAATTTACAAAATTCTTATTTTGGCCTCGGCGTCCATTGTTAGATTTCTTGCTTTTTGATAAGGGATGTCTTTTTTCAACATGTTGGTAAGTTGATTCGCGACAACTTGTACAGGAAGACCTTTTAAGGCATCTCCTTTTGTTGTTGTTCTAAACACATCTTTGCTTACATTAATTTTATCAAAATTTCTGCAATCCAAACCATATTTAATACAGAAAGCAAGAGCTTGTTGCATTTCTTCTTCTGATCCCAAAAGCATTTTCTTTAGTTTTTGATTTATTTTGCCTAATGCTCCCACTTCCATTTCTTCTTTGCCCATTAATTGCTTAAGAGGATCATCAGTCTTTCCAATAGAATCATCTTTTTTAGACTTTCCTCTTAATGAGCTTAGTATTGCTGCGTCTGTATCTTCTTCCTCGCTTGAACTTTTAAGTCCGGTTCGCGGAACTTCTGTAACTTTTGAAATTGTACTTGCTTTCAAAAAATCATAATAACTTTCTAATGACAAAATTATGTTGTCTTTGCTAGGAGGTCTAATTGGGAATAGATCTTTATTAGTACTTTTAGAGAAAAATATATCTTCTACTATTTCTTTTCTAAGTCTATCTTCTCTTGAAACAACATTTATTTCTTCTCCATTGAATAAACTGTTTAAAGCATCTCGATAGAATCCTAGATTCTCAGATCCTTTTTTAGACCAATTTATTTGTCCTTTTGCTTTTGTTCTTCCTAAGTCATTGTTTATAATTGATTGTTTTGCTGTTCTACTTGTCACTGTTTCTTTTCGAGAGACATACTCTTCGCTTCCAGATCTACCTGACTTAGAGATATTTGCTTTCATAAATTTTGACAATCTGTTTAATATTGGACTTTCTTTTCCAACTGATTTTGGCGAGCCTAATGATGAATCGTCACACTCGGAATCTTCAAGATCTTGTAAAGTTCCTTTAAGTCCAGCAAAATCTTTCCAAGTTGCCTCTCCATTTTTTATTTTTTTTGATGTCAATCTCTTTACGAAACTTTGGAATATGTCTCCTGCTCGATCTACGTCATCTCCTTTTACAAACATTTTCATTAAAAATGCTCCAAAGTCGTTGTTTGCATTGGGATTTAAATATATTTTCATTTCCTCTGGAACTTCATTGTTTTTTTCTTCCAAAGCGTTAATTGTTCTTTTGTCAAGCTCTTCTATATTTTTTGCTCTATCTTTTGGTTCATCGAGATAGAAGTTTTGGATCCATGTTTCTTTTTTTCTAATATGGCCAAGCTTAATTAATAGTTTAATTTTTTCTTTTGCTACGTCTTCTAAATCTTCTAATAGGAAGGGATTTTCTGGTTCTTTCTCCAACTCTTCAACTGCTTCTATTTGCTTGTTGTGCAGGACCTGAAGATTTTCTATATCTTTTTTTCTTTCCTCAATTCCTCCCAATCTAACCTGAACCATTAGATCTTTTATGCATTTGAGAGAACAGCAATTTACTGGTATTGAGCTTTTGGCCATTAAAGCTTGGCAGTTACAATCGCTTAAATTTTCGGATATTGTTTCTACTGATGTAGGATATTGCCAAACTTCTTGAATGACTTCAAAATCTACGTTTTCTTCAATGAAACCTCTGGTTTTCAATGCTCTTTCAAACAATTCATCTGCTTGATTAGATAGCAATTTAAGGTGACAATTGTCAAAATCTTCTTTTATATCTTCAAAAATTAGCCATTGTGCGAATCTCATTAAACTTTTCTCCTTTTTGGACTAAATTATATAGGTGAAAAAAATGAAAAAAAACTTATATATACTCTATATAAAATTGTTCACAAGGAGATTTTGTAATGCAATCATTTTTAAATTGGATGAAAGAAAACAAGCTGGAAGGCCCAGCAGACACAGATGCAGCTCCTGCCGAAGATAATCTTGAGGCACAGGAAGCTGAGGACAACACTACAGACGAGAATAGAGTAAGGACAGGATATAGTGCAAACTATCCTGATGCTTATGTTTCTGGTCAATATCCTGAAAAGTACTTTAACCCAAGCAAAGCTAATGCAGACGTTGAAGCTAAAAACATGAAGGACAAGAACATAGTTACGCCCAAAGACACTGCTGTAAAAGAAAATAAATAAGAAAAAAGCAATTAATTAAATTATTCAATCATTTTTATTAATTGCTTTTTTTATTCTACTTTCTTTATCTGAAGAAGATATTGATTTCTTTTTTTCTGGAAGCATATGAGGTACACGTTCCCAATAGCCCCAATGAAGTTCATTCTTTGGGTGCTGTAGAACTATTCCTAGTTTGTGATATTTGACAATTATCTCTTCTACTCTTTTTTTACTTAAAGAGCTTTCTTTGGATATCGCTGCAATAGATCTCCAATCATATTTTTTATTTCTGGACAAACAGACAAAAAACTTTGATTCATCATTCCCAGCTTTGGTGCCCTGTGGATAAATTTCTGTCCACTTTTGTGGTATTAATTTGTTTTTTAGATCTGGATTTTTCATTATGGCCTACCTGATACTATATTAAATGTAGTATTTAGGTGAAAAAATTATGAAAAGAAAAAACGATATCAAATCCAAATTAGCTAGAAATCAAGCCAGACTCAATAAAAAGAAGCAAAATGAAACTGGCGAAGGTTTGTTTGTATTTAGAAATAGGAGCACTACCGCTTCTATTCAACTATTTAAAAAATCAGTAGATGGTAAGATTTGGGTTGATCCCGGACAAACTTGGACTGGAGATAGTTCTTTTTTAAGAATGGTTCCTAGAGAAGCTTCTTTAGTTAAAACTATAGAAAATCCACAAAAAAAAGCAAAAGTAACTGAAGAAAAAGTAAAAGTAGAAGAAAAAATAGAATCTCAAAAGGTAAATAAAGAAGTCAAAAAAAAGACTAATAAAACTGTAAAGAAAAATTCTAGGAAGAAAAAAGTTAACAAGGAGAAAAATGTTATGAATGAAGAAAAGCTTTTACTTGATCAACCTGACCAAATTAATAATGAAGGCAAGTTAGAACATGTAGTAAAACCAACTTCAAATATCAAACAATTAAAAGAAGTTAAAAATGACGAAGAAAAAATGGAAGAATCTCTTTTAACAGAAGATCCTTTGTCTGGTGTTACTATTATTAATGAGTAATGAATAAGCTTTTAGTATCAACTCCTATCGTTAAAGATTCTGTTTTTTATAAATCAACAATATTGATTTTAAAAAACGAAGATTCCGGCAATATAGGAGTTATCACTAACAAGCGAATGAATCAAAAAATTAAAGATGTATGGGAAGAAGTAAATCCTCATTTAATTGTTCCAAAAAACAACAATTTAAGAATGGGAGGTCCTGTATATGGAAAGGTTTTTTTAGTTCATAAATCAAAAAAGTATTCAGAAGAAGAAGTTTTCCCAAATACTTATCAAAGCAGCCATCCGGATAACATAGAAAAAATAATATCCAATAAAAGAACAAGATTTGAAATGTATATTGGATTTTGTACATGGCAAGAAGAACAACTTGAGTACGAACTTGAGCAATCAGTTTGGTGGGATATAAAACCACACGACAAGTTTGTTTTTGGTGATAATTATGAAGAATGGGGCAAAGAGAAAATCAGACAAGATGTTGAATATTTAAAAAAAATGGATTTGAGTCCAAGACAAAACTATCTTATGAATTGAGAAATACTTATGAAAGGCGTAATACTCGCAGGAGGCTTTGGCACTCGTTTGGCCCCTTTTACAAATGCAACATGCAAGCATTTGGCTCCTGTTTATTCTAAAGACAAAGGCGCTGTGCCTATAATACATTATCCCATAAATACACTTAAAAAAAGTGGAATAGAAGAGATATTAATTATAACTTCAAGAGATCACTGTGGGCACATGGTTCAAACTTTAGGCGATGGGAAAGATTTAAATGTAAATTTAACCTATAAAATTCAAGAAATGGATAGAAGCCCAACAGGAATAGCCCAAGCCTTAAAGCTATCTGAAGTCTTTGTTTGTCAAGAAAATTTTGCTGTTATACTAGGCGATAATTTCTTTGAAGATTCTTTTGAAAAAGAAATAAAAAAATTTGAAGACTATTGCAGCTTGGCGAATAAGGCAGCAATTTTTATAAAAGGAGTAACAGATCCAGAAAGATTTGGAGTTGCAGAGATAGATACGCAAGGAGTTGTTTCAAATATAGTTGAGAAACCTAAAGTCCCAAAAACAAACTGGGCCGTCACAGGTTTGTATTTGTACACGCCTGCTGTTTTTGAAATTCTTCCTTCTCTCAAGCCTTCTAATAGAGGAGAGCTTGAAATAACAGATGTAAATAACTACTATGTCAAATCAAAAAATTTGTTGTCTTACAAACTAAAAGGTTTTTGGCACGACATGGGAACTGTAAATTCTATGATTGAAACTCAAAATTATATAAATTCTTAAAATACAGATATATCTTGATGACCATTCTTTATTGCCCATTGAGCAATTTTTCTAACTACGTTTAGCTTTCTTAGAATATCGTTTCTATCTTGCCCTCCGTGAATCATTGTTGGTCCATCTTTG
>Ga0181369_1000318_pt1 | contig 13701 bp, 16 predicted proteins | sample LowvirmetaG_8_FD_130088 | JGI IMG/M metagenome (GOLD analysis project Ga0181369, IMG submission 130088) | Marine viral communities from the Subarctic Pacific Ocean - Lowphox_04 viral metaG | ecosystem: Environmental > Aquatic > Marine > Oceanic | place: Subarctic Pacific Ocean | collected... | reverse complement strand
GGATACCCCTGTTTGGAAAAAGAATTAGTAAGTCACTCTATAAAGAACTCGTTAGAGGACGAGTAAAACAAATATACCTTGCACTTGATCAAGATGCTATAAATGACTCACTTAAGTATGCTAAAGAACTTATGGCATATGGTAAAGAAATATTTTTGTTAGAACTTGAAGGTAAAGACCCAAGTGATTTAGGGTTTGAAGAAATAACTCACATACTACAGAATGCAAAACCGCTAACATTTCAAGGATTAGTAGAAAAGAAAATCTTATACCAGTAAGTTATATGTATAACAAACTGCAGTTTGTATGAAAGTAGCCCTTTTACCAGGTGGATTTAAACCACCCCATCTTGGACATTATAATATGGCAAAATATCTTGCAGATTTTGCCGATAATGTTATAGTAAGAATTGGATCAAAAGAACGAGAAGGTATAGGGTCCGAGTTAGCTTTAGAAATTTTTAATTATTATAAAGCATTTGATCCAGACCCAAGAGCACAAAAACTTACTATTAGTTTAGCACAAGCTGCATCTCCTGTAAAAGATGTTTATGATTTTGTAGAAAAAATAGCCCCTGAAGGTTCAGAATTAATTTTGGGAATAGGGGAAAAAGACGCTAAAGATGGAAGATATAATAGTATTCCTAAATTCGCAGAACCACGTAATATTAAAGCTAAAATTGAATTAGTACCACCCCAAGCAGGGGGTATTTCAGGTACTCGTATGAGGGAAATTATTAAATCTAATAATAAAGAAGAATTCTTTAAATATATTCCTGATTTTTTACCCGAAGAAATTAAAGAAGAAATCTGGACCAAATTATTGGATAGCACTATGCCTGCAGATATTAAAGAAATGATGGGGGGTACTATGAATCAACAAGAAATGAATAAACATATGGCTAATATGAAAAAGTTACGTAAATTCTTTTCTAAACAAGGTGATCAAATGACCCAAATTCCCACCAAATTAACTAAAGGATTACGTAGAAAACTATATGAAGGTCGTTATGATCAAGAAACTTTAATGCAATCTAGGTTTATAGTAAACCTATTTAAAGCTAATTTTGGTAAATTTACTGAAGAAAGTACTGAAGGTAATATAGGAGAAGTTAAGTATGAATTAGATTATATTTTTGAACCAAATGTTAAAAAAGTAGGACCATTGCCGTTTGTAATTGATGGTGAAGCTGATGATGATACTTTACAAATCAAAATTAAATATAACCCTGATAAATTTCCAGAAGCATATACTGAATTAATTCCTGAAATTAAGGATACAATTCGCCATGAATTAGAACATATATCTCAATTTAATTTTTCTAAAGGAGTTAATCCTAATTCCCAAAAATTAAGTGAATATACTTGGTTTCAGTATTTTACTTTTGATCATGAAATACCTGCTTTCGTTCAGGGTTTATATAAAAGAGCTAAAACCAAACGCATTTCATTTACCGATGCTGTAGATGAATTTTTGATTAATTATCTTGATGTCTTAACAGATGAGGAAGAAATTAAAGTAAAACAAGTATGGACTGATTATGCTCGTAAAAATTTACCAGCAGCACAAATAAATGAAGGTGACACTTACGAAAAAATGGCTGCTAAAGGTAAAAAAGCGGGTAATTTAAAGCAGGGTACGGTTAGAAAACGTCTAAATATTCCTAAAGGTGAAAAGATACCTCTTTCGTTAATTAATAAAGAGTTATCCCGTCTTAAGAAAATGGAAAAGCGAAGTGCTAAAAATCAAAAATATTATAAAGCGCTTACATTAGCTAAAACATTAAAAACTACTACCCATAAGGAAAATATAGACCCTAAAGCCCAAAAAAAGCATAAGGGTAAATCATCCCCCTATGGTTCAGCTTATGAACCCGTAGGTGAAAATTTTCCACCGTATAAGGCAAACCAAGTTCAACAAACTAGATATAGATCAAGTGATACATTTACTAATGATCCCAAAAAAGCAAAAAAATTAGGTTATTTACAAGAAAAAGACCCTAAAGTTGGTACCGGTAAAAAACCAAAAGGTAGTGGAAGACGCCTTTATACTGATGAAAACCCTAAAGATACTGTTAGTATTAAATTTAGTACTAGGCAAGATATAGTAGATACTTTATCTAAAAAATCATTTAAGTCTAAATCTCACGCACGACAATCTCAAGTTATTAACCTAATTCACCAAAGAGTTAGAGCAGCACTATCTAGAGCCAAGGACCCAGATGTAAAAAAACGATTACGTTCTGCTTTTAAATATATTAAAAAGCGTAAAGAAGCATCAAAAAGAAAAACACAAAGAATGCGAAAAGAAGGATTATTTTCACAAGAATGGTGGTTAGATATAATCACTGAAGAACTATTATATGAAGGAGGTGCTGCAGGTCATATGGCACACCCATTTGATTTACCTAATGTTACCAGTGGTAAGGATTTAATTAAATCATTTGAGCAAGCGGCCGACAGCCTTAAAAAAGCACCCGGTAGCGTTAAGATAGATGGCGTAAATGCGTCAATTAGATTAATTAACTTGGGCGATAAAAAGGAATTCGCCATGGACCGTGGCTCAAAAAAGGCACTCGATTTAAAGGGCGTTACTAAAGCAGACTTAGAAGATAGATTTGGTCCTGGCCACGGAATGATTAAATCAGGTGGTGATGTACTAGACATATTTAATGCCGCTTTACCATCAATTCAAGAAGAATTAAATGCATTAGGTTTATTAAATGACCCTAATGTAATGTTTAATATGGAATATGTTAGTGGTAAATCTAATGTACAAGATTATGGTAAAAATTTCTTAGCAATACACGGTTTATTAAGTGTAGAAACTAAAGAGGTACAGGGTGCTCGTAAAATGTTAACTAAACGCATTACTACTGAAAAACAGTTTGATAAAGCAGATATGGATGAGTTACTTAAAAAGTTAGAACCATTTGCTAAAAAGAAAGGATTTGAAATTTATGGCTCAGTACCTACTACATTTACTAAAGATCCAGATTTTAATAAAGCATTAAATACCCGCTATACTGTTGATTTTGCCGAAGGAGACCAAACTAAAACACTAGGCCAATGGTTATCTACAGTTACTAACATACCTAAAACTGACCGTTTAAAATTAAATATTGAAGGTATTCCCCACGGCGGTACTAAAGATGTAGGAGCATTAAGCAAACAAGTATATTTTGCAATATTTGGGGGTGAAAATGTAGATGACTTATTTGACATTGAGCAAGATAAACAAAAAGCACTTCAGGGAGCTATAACATACTTAGCAACAGAAAAATTAGGTGATGCAATATTAGATGTGTTAGATTCGCCGATGGGTTCTGTTAATGACCATGAAGGTGTAGTTATACGTGATGATAAAATCTCACCTAAACCCTTTAAAGTTACAGGTAAATTTATAACCGGAGGAGTATCCTCAGATTTTCAGAAAAAATGAAATTAAAAAGAATATTAGAAAGTATAATGCAACCCCATTTAAACCCTTTAGAGGATGCTATTAAAGATAAATTATCTTCTTTGGGAAAAGTATTTGCTAGTGCTGCCGAAAATGAAGCTAATGAAAGAGTATTTGGTACTGTTTCTTTTAGAGAAGACACATTACCCGATGAAAATAAAATAAATGCATTACTAAAACAGGTAAAGGGGCCTAATGGTGAAGATTTAGATATTCAGATTACTCCTGGTCAAACTATATATCAATATGAAAAAGAATTTGATAATGATAGAGTGTATTACCCCAGATTTAAGTTTACGTCTAAAAAAGGTGTATACGTAAAAAATTAATTTAAAATAAGTTATGCTAAATAAAGAATTTAAAAGAAAAGATGTAGAACGCATGCGTAACCTTATTAAAGGTAAAACAGGCGAATCCGCAGAGGTACAAGTTGGTTATAGAGCTAAAAAAGAAAACCATAAAGAAGGTGACATTTGGGAAGAAGGAGGTAAAAAATGGACTATTAAAGATGGTATAAAACAAACTTATACTAAATTAGATAGAGTAAAAAAAGAAGCTATATTACCTTTATTTTGTCCTAATTGTGGTTCTTTAATGAAAAAACGTTTAGATGCTAAAATGTATAAGATACATCAAACTTGTTTTGATTGTGTAGTTGAAAAAGAAGCTAAATTAAAACGTGAAGGTAAATATGAAGAATATGAACGTAATATGATGATAAATAATGCTAAAGATATGGTAGAAGATTTTGAAACCTACTTATTGGAAGCTTTAAATACATCTAATACACAGTATGTCTCCGAAAGGGGAGAAGTAGAAAGATGGAAAGGAGGAATAGATAAAGAAAAACTTACTAAAGAAATTAAAGAAGCAGTTATTGAATTTAAAGAAAAAATAGAAAAAAATGATTAAATTACGTGAACTTTTATTTGGTAAGCCCGATTGTGGTTGTGGTAATTATAGTGGTATCCTACTTAAAGAACAAGTTAAAGTATCCGAAAATTTACAATACCACTTAGACAATAAAATTCCACTGGGTGAATCTGTTTTTAGAATTAGCTCTAATGCTCATGTAAAATTATTTGCTGAAACTAGAAAATTATGGGAAGCAGATAAAATACAATTATCTGAAGCAGACGAATACTATATGCACACTGATGCAGGTCGTCAAGGAATATATGAAGGTAAATTAGTACCTCTTGATTTACCATATATTATGGAAGCTGCTAAAAAGAAAAAGAAAAACCCACCATTAAATAAACCAAAACGAGGAGGCCCTAAAGCATATTATGTTTATGTTAGGGATCCTAAAACTAAAAAAATTAAAAAAGTTACTTTTGGTTCTGGTGGATTAAAAGCAAAATTGGGAAATAAACAAGCATCACAAGCATTTGCAAAAAGACATGATTGTAAAAATAAAAAAGATAGGACTAAAGCTAGTTACTGGAGTTGTAACCTTCCTAGATACCATAAACAATTGGGTCTTGCAACGCCGGCCTCAACTTTCTGGTAAACCATATACTGATATTACAGAATCAGATGATACTGTAAGTCGTTTATTTCCCGCTACAACTAAACTAAAAGATTTAAAGTGGCATATGGATGATGAAGACCGAACTATTACAGTACTTGAAAAAACAAATTGGCAATTTCAATTTGAAGACCAATTACCTGTTCCTTTAAATAGCCCTATATTTATTAGGAGACACCAATGGCACCGTCTTATAAAAGGAGACGGTTCATTAATGATTAGTATTTACAAACATGCAAGAACGCAAACTAACAAAACCTGAAGCTAAAGCTAAAGAGCGTATAGTTAAAGATTTAAAGGGGGCTAAATCCGACTTTAAAAAACGCTATGGTGATGATGCTGAAGCCGTTATGTATGCTACTGCAACTAAAAGAGCTAAAAAAGTAGCACAGGAAGGATCTTGTGGATATAATGAAGATGCTAAAACTCGTAAAAAACTTAAAACCCCTGGTGGTATAAACGAAGTTATAAACGAATTAATTGAAGATTTAGTATATGAAGAATTATGTAAGCGAGGCAAAGCTTATATAGCTGCTCGTAAAAGAGCTGGAGAAAAGTCATCTGCTTATCTTTCAGGACGTGCTGTAAAAGTTTGTAAAGGACAAATGAAAGGGGCAGGTGGTAAAAGAAAAAAGTCTTATAGAAAGAAAAACGAATCTTTATATAATCAACTCAAATCTCAAGTATTAAATCAATTAGAGGAATTATTTAACGACCCTCACTTTGCAATAATAGCAGAATATAATGTTAAAGAAGCTAATATTGATGAAAGTTTAAAAAATTGGTTTGGTAAAGAAGATTGGGTTCGTATCGATACCCAAGGAAATATAGCAGGTAAATGTGGTACAATGCCTAAGGGTAAAGCAACACAACGTTGTTTACCTCGTGCTAAGGCAAATTCACTTACTAAAAAACAACGTGCTGCTACTTCTAGAAAAAAAATTAGAGGTAGCAAAAAAGGCAAACAATTTGTAAAAAATACTAGAAAAGCTAAAGTTAGCTTTAAAAAGAAATAAATTATGGCAAGAAAAGTAAATGCAAAAACCCAAATTAAAAAACTTCTTGATAAAACTGAAGTTGATGAAAAGTTACTAGACAAAATTAAAGAAGCTTTAGAAAAAACAGACGTTGATGATAAAATCTTAGATGCTTATGCTGATGCTAAGGAATCTGGTTTACTAGATAAAATTAAGTGTTATGTTAAATGCTATGGAGGATATGTATTAGCGATAGGAGCTGGTTACTTATTTACTACTAATGGCTGGTGGGGCTTAGGATTTCTAGCCGCAGCAGGTATTTGGGCAAATAAAGTAACAGCATGTCCTTTAAAATAATATAATAATATGGATTTTTTAGACGAAGCAACATATAACGTATCAAAGGGTGCTATGCCACCGGATCCTAAAACTCTAGATAAAGACGATGTAGTAAACATCCAAAAAGAAAAACTAGATCCTGTTGGAAAAGAAGATGACGATATTAATAATGATGGTAAAGTAAATAGTACTGATAAGTATTTAGCTAGTAAAAGAAAAGCAATAGCTAAAGCTCTTTTAAAATCTAAAAAAACAATTAAAAAAGAAGACCTTGAAGAAGGTAAATTAGCTAATGCATTAGGGGGTGCCGCTATACTTGCAGGTATATTTCTAAACAGCCAAATTAATTCAAACGATCCCGTTGTTCAACGCTTAAGGGCAGAATATGAACAGGCTGAACCAGCTAAAAAAGATTCTATTCAAAAATTACTAACTAAAAGATTAATTTTCTTAGACAGTGGTGAATTTGATGATTCTACTCCTATGGATGAAAATGTTGCCTTAAAAGGATTAGACGCCGTAGGAGGATTTATAGCTAGGGGATTAGATAAACTTACCTCTTCAGAAAAAATAAAAATTACAGGAGTTATAAATGCCTTTGATACACTTATTGACATACCTGATATCCCCGATGATAAAAAAACATTTTTAAAAAACACTATTAAAGATTTAGAAGCAGGAAAAGAAAGTCCTTTTAAAGGGGATAAAAAGAAAGAAAAAGAATTTTTTGATTTATTAGATAAAACTTCTATTTCTAAAGAAGAAAAAGAAGCTATTATAAAACAAAATAGTGTTCTTAAAGATAAAGAACAAATTAAAGGAGATAAAGGACTAACACTAGTAGATCCTTCAGGCAAACCTATAACACGTAGTGACATGGATGAAGCTAAAGATATTAAATTACCCCCTGATACTACATTTACCTTAGATTTAAAACATCTTATTCAAAAACATATGAATAAAGGTAATGATAAAGACAGTGCGATTAAATTTACTAAAGCATTAATGAAAAAACTTCATGATAAAGGTGAAGTTGAAGTTGATGGTACTAAGGTTAAATTTATTAAAGAAGCTGATTTAGATATTAAGGATATGCAAGTAGCATTACCAGAACCAGATGCGCCAGATTATTTAGGTGATGATGGTAGAGATTATGAGGGTAGTATGGCAAGAAGCCAAATGCTTAAAATGAAAAAATATGTTATAGCTTTATCCCAAATGATAGATGATGAAACCGAATTAGAATCTTGGGTTCAATCAAAATTAACTAAAGCATCTGATTACATGTCTTCAGTTTTTCATTATCTAGATTATCAAAAATCTAAAATGAAATGAAATCATTAATCAGAGAACATATTAAACGCCAAGTTCGTCGTATAGTTGAAGAACGTGAATATCAATTACGTCAATTATCACCAGGGGCATATGATGTTCTAGGTCCTGGCACTTTAGGTATCCCCCCCTCTGCTATAACTGATGTTAAAATTATTAAAGCACCAAAACCTATATTTAAGTGTTTTCTTGATAATGGTCAGTCTTTTAATTTAATAGATAATGGTGAATATATGCAAGCCGATATTAATCGTATTTTATTTGACATGGATAGGGAAGATGATATTAATGGTGCAAAATATGAACTTGAAAAATTAATGCAAAAAGGTAGCATTAAAAATGATGATGAAGAGGCTGAAACAGATGTTTCAGCCGCTGAACCAGATATACCTGCTACAGAACCTGCAGATGAACCAGTAGACGAACCTGAAATATAATGAATAATAATCCAGAATTTCAAAAAGCAGCAGCAGGTATCTATCAAGATGCGGTTAAAAAATTCAACATTCGTACTACTCCTAAATTGCTTTTACGCCAAGATCAAGAAAATGGTGCTATGACTTTAGGCAGAACTGCGTTTTATGACCCTTCTGAGCTAAAAATAGTACTATATATTAGTGGACGTCACCCTAAAGATATATTAAGATCATTTGCTCATGAATTAATTCACCATGTACAAAATGAACGTGGTGATTTAAATTTAGGTGATTCTAGTGATCCTCAATATGCTCAAAATGACGACCATTTAAGAAAAATGGAAATGGAAGCATATTTAAAGGGTAATATGCTTATGAGAGATTTTGAAGATAATTTTAAGTATCAACAAGAATAATATATGTAACAACGTATAGACTGATTCATAGCCAGTCGAAAAAAATTAAACTGAGAGCTGTGGCCTCCATTTGGAGGCCACACTTTATGTTCGTATATTTAAATAACAAATTTAAACATGGAAAAATTAATAATCATCGGAGCTGGTGTAGCGGGCGTAAACGCTGCAACTAAATTAGTAGATAACGGTTATCCTGGCGAATTAATTACCATTATTGATATGGGTAATGATCCCTATAAGCGTAAACCAGAAGAAGTAATGACTGGGTTTATGGGTGCAGGAGGTTGGAGTGACGGCAAGTTAACATATCATACTTCAATTGGTGGTCATATGTCCAAATATTGTGGTGAAGATAAAGCTATGTCGTTATTTAGCGAGGTAATTGAGAATTTTAAAAGATTCCACCCTAAACCAGAAGCGGTACAGTGTTCAAATCCAGTTGCAGAACCTGAATTTATTAAACCATATTTTGGATTGCGTTTATTTCCAGTATGGCACGTAGGTACAGATTATCTTCATGAAATTGGTAAAAATTGGTATGATTATTTATGTAATAAAGGTGTTCATTTTATCTGGAATACTAAAGTAGAGGCTGTTAATTTTAATGAAAATTACGTTTCATGGAAAAGAGATTTAGCAAACGTTAGTCAGTATTATGATAGGCTTATTTTTGGTGTAGGTAAATCAGGTATTGATTTTGGTAAAGCACTTGCTGAACAATATGAATTACCAACTGAAGCAAAGCCAGTACAAATTGGTGTACGTTTTGAAGCACCGCAAAAACACTTCCAAAAATTAATTGATATTAGTTATGATTTTAAATTATACCGTAAATTTGAAGATAAAGGTGTATCACTAAGATCATTTTGTACTAATAATAATGCTGCTTATGTAGCTGTAGAGGAAACATATGGTGATCATAGTTACAACGGTCATGCTAAAAAAGATGAGGCATACCGTAATGATATGACTAATTTTGGTATTTTAATGGAAATTAGAGGTATTGATAAACCATTTGATTGGTCACGTGAAGCGGTTAAAAAACTTCAAGTTAATGGTACTGGAACTTATTATTCACCTAGCAAGCGAGTACCATCTAAAACAAGTGAAGGCGATTATGTTAAAACAGAAATTGTAAATAGTTTAGATCCATTATATGATGCTATAGGTGATAATGCTATTTATATTGAGGATTTTATTGAAGATATGACTAAAGTATTCCCTACATTAGGAAACGATTGGGGTGTTTATATGCCAGAAGTAAAATATTTATCACCAGAACCACTTGTAGATTATAATAATTTATCACTTAAAACAAGACCAAATGTCCATTTTGTAGGCGATGCTCTCTCAGCAAGAGGTATTACAGTAAGTGGAGCACAAGGTACATATGTTGCTGAATCAATCTTAAATCAAAAAGAAATAGATGATTTTTTAGAATGGGCAGATAAGCCGGGGCCATGGTCTGAAGAAGATGATAAAATACACACTATAGGGGGTTTACCGATGCCTAAAGAAAAATCTGAATATTGGAAAACAGTATGAGCAAAGAAGAAAATAAAAAATTTAAAGAAAGTCGATTAATTGAAGAACAAAATCGACTTAGAGGTATAGAAGATTTTCCTAAATCTAGAAAGTTAGTATCACCCGATGGTACTATAGCTTATATTTGGGATAATAAACTTCATAATTGGGAAGGACCCGCCCTTATACCAGAGGGTGATAAACGTAGAAGAGAATACCATCTTTATGGTTTTCAATATACTGAAGAAGAGTGGAAAAATAGAAAACGTGATGGTAAGGGACTACCATGGTATAAAGACCCAAGATTTAAAGGTAGAAACGCAGGATAATGAAAATAGGTTTTTGTGGAACAATGAGTGTAGGTAAAACTACACTAGTTAAGGCACTTCAGGATTTACCTGAATTTAAAAATTATAAGTTTGCAACTGAACGTAGTGCATATTTAAGTTCATTAGGTATACCTCTTAATCATGAAACAACTATAGAAGGACAAACAATATTTTTAGCAGAACGTGTAAGTGAACTTTTACAACCTAAAATAGTTACTGATAGAACTATTATAGATGTAATAGCGTTTACTAAATGTGCTAAAAAAACTAGTATAACTAATGGTGAAGCCTTTGAGAAATATGCTAAACGTTTTCTTTACCAATACCATTATATGTTTTATATTTCCCCTGAAGGGCTACCTATGGAAGATAATGGTGTAAGAGAAACTGACCTGGAATATAGAAAGGAAATTGATGTATGTATTCAAGATTTATTAAAAAAACATAGACCCGTGTACCATACAATTAAAGGTTCTACAGAAGAACGAATTAAACAAATACTAAAAACAATAACATTTTAATTATGAAAATTTGGAAATGGATAGTGGGGTTACTTGCATTGCTCGGTGGTGCGGCAGCAGTAGCTTCTACTCAAAATAAAAAGAAAAAAGAGCACACAAAAAAGGTTAAAGAAAATCAAGATAAAATTAAAACTGTACAAGCTAAAACTAGGAAAGTAGAAACACAACGTGCTGAAACTAAAAAAGCAGTTAATGTACAGAAGAAAAAAGTTGTTAAGGCTAAAACACAAGTTAAAAATACGGATGGAGCTAAAAAAGTAACCCGTAATTTTAAGAAAAAATATAGAGGAAAAAAATGAAAAATTTATTATTAATTTTATTTTTAAGTTTATCTAGTACTTTTTATGCCCAAGATACTTTAAAAATCCCAGCAGATGAATTAGAAGAATTTTTTCTTGCCCTTGACACGCTTGAAATACAAGATTCATCAAAAGCAGTATTAATTGAAGAACTTGAACGAACTATTAAATTATATGAATTATTAATTAAACAGGATAGTTTAGTTATAATGTATAAAGATAAAGAAGTATTTCTTTTAAATGAACAAATTCAATTACATTTAGATTATATAGAATCTCAAGATAAATGGTATAATAAACCCGCAGTAGGGGTTGCAGCAGGTATATTAGGAACTATACTTTTAATACAAACTTTAGACTATACACTGCCTGATTAATCCTTATATATTTATTATTGTTAACAACAACATTTGTATACAATGAATAAAACTGATATTAAGCAGATTATACTTGAAGAAATTGAGTCTGCATTAGAAGAGATGAATATGTCGCCTGAAATGATGGCTGCTGATTCACGTCCTGAAGAAGACGATATTACACCCCCGGGTATTGAAGATATGTCACCAGATCCTATGTTTGGTGCTGATCCTTCGTTTGTAGAAGAAGAAGAGTTAGAAGAAATGGCTCGTACATCTAATGTATTTAAATTAAGCCAAAATGCTGATTTAAAGCAAGTTCTTCAATTTATGCAACGTGTAAATGACGTCCTTAAAACATATAAATCACCAGGACAAAAGCGCCCTAAAAAGCGTTTTACTCCGGAAGAAATAAAAACTCTAGCTACAGCAATGCTTAAGCCCGAAGGTTTTACTTCTAAAGATATAATCGCTGCTACCTCTTATAGCAGCCCAGCTCAGGCAAATAAGTTTTTAAAAGCGCTTGAAATGAAAGGTTTAATTACATTAACTTCTCAGCTTAAAAAAGCAATGGAACCAACTCGCGATCCAAATGCTCCTGAAACTAGAGGTAGAAAGAGAAGAGACGCAGAATTTGATATGTCAGACGATCCAATGGCTGACTTAGATGCCTTAGGCTTAGGAGGTAGTATTGATCTAAGCGACCCATTAGCAGAAAACAACAACACTATGAGTGAATTAGAAAAATACATTAAACAAGTAATCAAAGAAGCTAAAAACCCACTAGCTCAAAAGATGAAAGAGATTGAAAATCAAGGACGCGTTGCCTCACTTGAAACTAAATTAGCAGCTATCGCTGAAATGATCGAAGAAACTGAAGGTCGTTTAACTCGCATTGACGAAGATAATGAGTTTAGAGATATGATGGATAAGAATGCTGTTAAAGAAGTTCGTAAACAACTTAAAGAGCTTGAAAAAGCTAAGGGCAAACTTGAAAAAGAAAAAGCTAAAATGGAAGGAAAAGGAATGAAATCCTATAAATCTAAAGAAGTAATGGATGAAGATCTTCCAGTTGAAGAAGACTCTGTAGCTGAAGACACGGTTGATGCCGCTATTGATGAAGTTGAATTAGAAGAAGATAACTTTAAGCTTAACGAATCAGTTAAGCGCATGCAAAAATTAGCTAACCTTAAAGGTTAATTAAAATTATATATTAAAATTAGGGGACCAATAGGTCCCCTTTTTTATTAGTATGTATATACGATGGCAGACATTAAAGCAATTATAAAGCAGGAATTTGTCAAATCCGCAAGCGATCCTGTTTATTTTATGAAAAAATATTGTTGGATTCAACACCCAACAAGGGGTAGAACACAGTTTAATCTATACCCATTCCAAGAAAAAGTATTAGGATTATTAAGTAAACACGATAAATCAGTTATCCTAAAATCAAGACAGCTTGGTATTTCAACACTCTCAGCAGGTATAGCTCTACACATGATGTTGTTTCAAAAGGATAAAAACATCCTTGTAATTGCAACGAAACAAGAAACAGCAAAAAACCTAGTAACAAAAGTACGATTTATGTACGATCAGTTACCTAGTTGGTTAAAATTACCCACAGTAGAAAATAACCGACTATCACTGCGACTTAAAAATGGTTCCCAAATTAAAGCAGTATCAGCAGCAGGCGATGCTGGTAGATCAGAAGCCATTTCGCTTCTAGTAATTGATGAGGCTGCGTTTATTGAAGAAAATAGAATCGAAGAGATTTGGGGTTCAGCACAGCAAACACTTGCTACTGGTGGTAGAGCAATAATATTATCTACTCCTAATGGTACTGGTAACTGGTTTCATAGACAATGGGCCAAAGCACAAGATGGCACTAGTGGATTTACTCCTATTAGATTACCATGGACTGTACACCCAGAACGAAATCAAGAATGGCGAGATAAACAAGACGACGAGTTAGGGGATAGAATGGCAGCACAAGAATGCGACTGCGATTTTACAACCTCTGGTGATACAGTATTCCCCCCTGAAGTATTAAATCATATTGAAGCTACAATGTTAAAAGATCCTTTAGAAAAAAGAGGTATGAATAGTAGTTTATGGGTTTGGGAATACCCCGATTATACTAGGCAATATATGATTGTAGCTGACGTAGCAAGAGGTGATTCAAAAGACTATTCGGCATTTCAT
>Ga0181369_1000317_pt1 | contig 13707 bp, 7 predicted proteins | sample LowvirmetaG_8_FD_130088 | JGI IMG/M metagenome (GOLD analysis project Ga0181369, IMG submission 130088) | Marine viral communities from the Subarctic Pacific Ocean - Lowphox_04 viral metaG | ecosystem: Environmental > Aquatic > Marine > Oceanic | place: Subarctic Pacific Ocean | collected 2015-11-29 | reverse complement strand
ACAGGAGTACAATCATTAGAAAAATTAACGTTTGAAAATAAAAGCGGAACAGCTTTAGGTTATTCACAATACAAATACGATTTTGAAGGAGCTACAAGAAAAGGAGTTATTTATCCTGCTTTGGATCCAAGTATTTTTGAAATTAAAAACCTAAACACTGACATTAAAGGACGTGTAACAACATACTAATATGGCATATTATTTTATTTTTCCCGAAAAAGACGCTACAATATATAGTCACCCAGACAGAACTAAAATGAATACTGGTAATGATGAAATTCTTGAAATTGTAAAAGAAAAAGGAAGTTCAGATCAAAGATATTATCCTTCAAGAATTTTAATTAAATTTAAAAATGAAGACATTAAATCTACAATCACAGATAAAATAGGATCTACTATTTTTAATAATGGAACTTCAGAAGTATGTTTACAACTACAATCATCAAGACATAAAAATTTAACATCTACTTTAAATTTAGAATTATTTGCATTATCTCAATCATTTGATGAAGGAACAGGTAGATACCCAAATTTACCTCTAACATCAAATGGAGCAAGTTGGACTTATAGAGATAATGATACTTCTAAAACAGAATGGACAACATCAAGCTTTGCGGCTGCTACAACAGGCTCAATAAATGCAGTAGGAATTACAGAAGGAGGTGGAGTATGGTATACAGGTAGTGCATTTAAAAGCTCTCAACAATTTTTACGTAGTGAAAATTTAGATACAAACTTAAATGTAACTACAATAGTACAAAAATATTCTGCAAGTTTATTTGCTAATAATACTTACCCAACAGGTATAGCTAATGAAGGATTTTTAATTAAGCAACCAGATTCTGTTGAAATAAATACATCAGGTAGTTTTGGTGAAATGCAATATTTTTCAGTTGATACTCACACAATATATCCCCCAAAATTATGTTTTAAATGGGATGATAGTATACATGCTAAACAATCTGTATCTAAAAAAAGTGGAAGTTTAAATGTAACTTTATATAGAAATAAACAAGAATTTAATCAAAATGATGAAGCACTATTAAGAATTCATGTTAGAGATAAATACCCAAATAGAACATTTTCAACAACATCTAATTATTTAAATGTAGGATATTTTACAACAAGTTCTTTTTATAGTGTAAGAGATGCTAACACAGAAGAAGAAGTTATCCCTTTTGATGATAACTTTACAAAAATGAGTGCTGATTCAGAAGGAATGTATTTTAAACTATATATGAAAGGTTTACAACCAGAAAGATACTATCGTATTTTATTTAAACATAAAAATAATGATGGTACTACTATATATGATGATGATTATCACTTTAAAGTAGTTAGATAATGGCTACTAAATCTAAAAATATAAGTCTTAAATCTAATAGATCTAATTTATATACTAAACAAGATTTAAAAAATAATAAATTATCTAAGATAAAAGAATCTCTTCAAAAAAATAAAGTAAAAAATAAAAAAGCAATAATTAGTTTAAATAAAAAAGTTTATAAAAATAAACAAACAACTGATTTTATAAATACTTCTTTTTCCGAACTTATAAAATCTAATCCTAACTATAATGTATCTAAATTTTTTGAAGTTTATCAAGATTTATTTTATGATATTCCTAAAAAAGGAGAAAAATCCCATAATTCTTTAATTTTACAAAGTCAAGAATATATAAATGATTATATTGATCCAAAAGAATTAATTATAGAAGAATTATTAGAAGAATTAGAAAGAAAAGATGAAGAATATAATTTAAAAGAAAATCCAGAACCTAAAGAAAATGTATTTTACCCTAATGGTACTTTTTTACGTACACATGGATGGAATGTAGAAATAGTAGAAGGAGTCCCTCAAGGTCTCCCTATTTGGGTTATGCAGGAAGGATTAAAAAGAGAATTTAAAAGCTATGACGTATATAAAATAGCTAAAAGAGCCCTTGGTTTTACTAATATGTCATATGATACTGATAAAAAAGAACTTATAGGAGATAAAGACCTAGAAATAACAGAAAAAGTACACACAAGTGATTTAAATAATATACCTACAGGAAAAGATATAAATACAGATAGTGATCTTAATATGCCTCCAGGCCCAGATAGAGAAATAGATTTATCATTAGCTAATATATTAGATTATTTTCAAGCAAATGTAACTTGTTTATCTGGGGCTACAAATGTTAAATTTTCTGTAGATCCTTTAAAATCATCATGTTTAATAAGATATTGGACACTTGATGGTACTAGAACTACTTCTCGAAGAATATATGAAGGAGAATCTAAAAAAGTATATTTTAGAGAACATTTTCCTACATATGATTCTACTGTTAGTTCAGAATATTATATAGGTAATAAAGTTAAATTTGGAGATAAATCAGGTTTAATAGAAATTGAGGGACATGTACAATTTGATTACATTCACCCTATAGGAGTACCACCTGAAACATACCTTAATGGAGTTCAAGTTGGGCCTGATTTTGGATGCACAGACCCAGATGCATTTAATTATACTCCAAGTGCAATATTTGATGATGGTTCTTGTATAGCTAAAATTTATGGATGTACTGATCCAGGAGCAGAAAACTTTGATCCTGAGGCAAATATGGAAGATGGTTCATGTTATGGAATATAAATAATTGATATGGAAACATTAAAATTAACTAAAACTATTTATGGAGCTACAAAAGCTCAAGATTCTTTAGATAAAGAATTTGTAGAATTTGTACCTAAACCCCATACAATAGATGATTTATTTGATATGTATAATTTGTTGTTCTATGATATAATAAAAGAAGGTAAAAGTAATACTCACTTTAATATAGTACAAGAAAGTATAAAATACGCTGGTTACCCTGTAGATCCAAAAGATTTAGAAATTAAAGAACTACAAGCACAGATACAACAAATAAATGATGATATATGGTCTATAGAAAATGAACATCCTTTTTTTAAAAATGGATCAGTTTTACAAAATGATGAAAATCAGTATTATATGCATTCAGGTAGAAGAAGACAAATAAATAATAGAGGAGCTTTACAACTTATTAAAAGAAAATCAGGTAAAAAAGATATACCTGATATTGATTTTGTAGTCCTAGTAAGTCAAGCTTGTATAGGAGGTATATTAGTAGGCCCTCCTATTAATGAAATAAAAGATCTAAATACAGATTTAATGGAGATAAATAGATTTGATGAAAGACAATTTGATGAATAGAAAATAACCCTTATGGCCCAAATATTAGACATATCCTCTGAACAATTATTAGAACTTGATTCTATTAATTCAAAAGTAATTGTAAAAACTTTTGGAAGAAAGGAAGACATAGTAGAATTACATATATATGATATTAATGATAATCTTTTATATTCAGAAGAAAACTTTCAAGATTATAGTTTAGATAAAAATGAAGAAGCTGCCCCTTCAACTTCCCAAATAGTATCAAATAAAGAACCAAAAATAGTAAACCCTAATGTAAAGGGAGCAGGAGATAGAGACTATGAAAATTTAGGCCCAAATAACTCAACAGAAGGATATTGGTTTAATACAGGAGAAAATATGATATGGGTGTCTACAACAGACCAATCTCCTATTATGGGAGAAAGTCCTAATGAATCTCCTAATTTTCAAATAGATCCTATAAAAATATTAAATGATAGAGCTTTAATAGCAGGTAAATATAAAATTAAATTAAATATTCAAAGAAATAAAATATTTAATGAAGAAGATAATTTATTTAATGTTAAAGAGATTTCTCCTTCTCGTAGAGAAATTAGATCTGTTACCCCTAATATAAAAAACAACTCATTTGATAAAGCAGTTAGTCTTTTTATATCAGAAATTGAAACATCTTCTTATTTTAAAGATATTATATTAAATTTTGGAGAAGATTCAAATGTTGTTGGTATAAATGTTTTATTAAATAAAAATCCTAATAAACACGAGTTATTAGTAAAACTGTCAGAACCACTACCATCTTTTATAACAACTAAATCAACATTTAAAGTAACAGAATTAATTATAGATCCCATAATTGTAACTGTTGATTTAGGAGAACCTGAATTTACAACAGAAAGTGATGAAATTATTCCTTTACAAGGACCTAATTTTAAAATAGATGTTAGAATAAATAATTCAATGCCTTCTAGTTATAAAAATTATAATGAATTATTAGAATACAGTTTAACTTCATCTTATCAACATCTTTTAAATCAATTAGAAAATAAAGAAATACCTCAAGTAAGTTATGATTATATAAGACCAATATCATCAAGCACAGAGGGAATTGATGTTCCTTACCATTTTGAAAATTTTATACATTTTGGTAGTGCTATTGAACGTTTAAAAAACTTTGAATATAAATTAAGTTTAATAGAACTATATAATAGACAAATAGGAGAAATAGAAAATATTTCAAGTACTATTCCTAATGTAGCTTTAAATAATAAAGAAATTATTAATAGTAAAAAAGAAAAATTAATAAAAGGACTAGATGGATATGAACAATTTTTATATTTTGAAACAGGATCTAATATATTCACTTGGCCAAAACACATTAGTGCAAGTAAACCTCTTCTTCATTCTGTAACATCTTCTAATGCTTTAACTTGGTTAGGAAGTGAAAATTCAAATAATTCATATTATGGGGGACAATTATTATCTGCCTCTTTATTTGATAAACAAAATGAATATGGATTAATAAATTTAGTACCTAAACATATTGTAGATAATCCTGATAATGATTTTTATAAGACATTTACTCATATGATAGGGCACCATTTTGATCATATATGGACTCACATAAAACACACAACTGAAATAAATAATACTCACCATACAAGAGGAGTTTCAAAAGATTTAGTTTATTTTACATTACAAAGTTTAGGTTTAGAAACATTTGATCAATTTGAAAATGATAATTTAATAGAATATATATTAGGAGAAGGAAGCACAGGAAGTCTATTTTATGATACACCTACTAATCAAACACTAGTTACAGCTTCAATAGAAGGATCTATTCCTAAAGGTGATATTACAAAAGAAATTTGGAAACGTTTATACCATAATGCACCTTATCTTTTAAAAACTAAAGGAACAGAAAGAGGTTTAAGAGCATTAATGAGTTGTTATGGAGTACCTTCAACTGTTTTAAATGTTAAAGAATATGGGGGACCTGTAAAAGATAAAACAACTTATAAAACTTTTAGTTATGATAAATCTTCTTTAGCATTATTTGGAAGTTCAAGTAATAATGGTTACTTTTTAAAAACAGCATGGTCTTCTTCTTTATCAGAAAACTTAAATTCAGACGCAAAAACAGTAGCTTTTAGAATTAATCCTAAAAGATCAAACAAACAATACCATTTATTTTCATTATCAGGGTCATTTCCACAATATGATAATCATTTAGTTTTAACTCCTTATGCAGGAAGTGATATATCTTCATCTAATGATTCTGTTAAATATGGTAAATTAGATATATACACAGGTAGTGCAATAATAGCTTCAACCTCTAATTTTCCTATATATAATGGAAATTTTTGGAATATTTTTATAGGAAGAGAAGAAAACAATGATACAGATTATGGTACAGTTAAATTTGGAGCTTATCAATCAAACCATTTAAAAAATGTTTCTTATTATACTTCTAGTTTTGATCTTCATCATAGAACTAAAAAACTTTGGGGTGTTTCTGGTTCAAATTCTAATGAAGGAGCATACGCGTATTTTGGAGGTATTGAACAAAACAGCAACGTACATTATAATGTAGTAGATAATTTATCATATACGGGATCTTTCCAAGAAATAAAATATTATTTTCACTCAGCTAGTACTACAGATATTTTAAACCCAAAAACATTAACAATCCAAGCACTGGATCCATTTGTATATGCAGGTAATACTACATCATCAGCTTATGATGAATTAATTTTTAGAGCCCCTTTAGGTAGTAATTTAGTTTGTGAAACAGAACAAACAATAGACAGTTCAAGTTCCCATCCTAATTTTGATGTACATTATATTCCAACAGCTAGTATTTCAAGTAGTGTAGAAGGTGCAAAATATGTAGAAGTAATAGAAGTCCATCATTTACCTACCCCAGATACAGTTGGAATTTCAATGACAAGTGAAAAAGTTAGAATAGACACAGGTACTATAGATGATGATATTTTATCACTTACAAGAAGATCAGAAAATTCTATATTAGATAGGCAACCACAAGATTTTGAAGATTTAGGAGTATTTTTCTCCCCACAAACAGAAATAAATGAAGAAATAATTTATAATATGGGGGCATTTAGATTAGATGATTATATAGGTTCTCCTTTACCTTCAGCTCAAACATCTTCTTTTTATTCAGATTTAAAACATTTAAGAAATGATTATTTTAAAAGAGTACCTAGAAGATTTAATTACTGGGATTACATTAAAACTATTCAATATATAGATCATACATTGTTTAAATTAATAGAACAATGGGTTCCTATGAAGGCAAATTTAAAAACGGGTCTTTTAATTGAACCTCATTATCTTGAAAGAAATAAATTTGCAAGAGAATTACCTGTTATAGATGATGGACAAACAATGATATCTGGTTCTTACAACACAATTTATGCAGATGTAAAAGGAGAAACAATTAATGAATTATATTCCTTTAATGGATCTGTAGGAGGAGGAAGTGCTGTAACTACAAATAATTTTAGAAAAGATTTAACTTCAGGAAGTATTGAAGTAAAAAATAATAAAGGAAGAAGAGTAGAACAAGGAACAAATGGTACTATAGATGTAAATGGTATTGTTTTAGATGAAAAACAACAAGCAGCTCAAGCACCTATAAAACCTTTTACAAGTACAAAAGGTCAATTTTATATTGATTATAGATCAAGTACTTTATTAGGAAATATTACAAAAGGAAAACCATCTAGTAGGTATTATAAATTTGGGGAATATTATAAATTTAGATAATAATAAAATATGGGAAAATTTTCACAAAGTTTAGCAGAAGCTTTACAACAAGGTGCAGGTGCATTATATTCAGCTGAATTTGATGATGCTTTAATAGATGCAGCTCATTGGAAAAATCCAAGATATGCAGGTTCAAAACTAACAGGATTAAGGATAAATGAATATCATGGAATTGATCCTTTTATTGATCAGAATAACACTTCAAGCGCTGATTATTTAGCACAATATGTACCTTCTAGTAGTAATAGTAGTGTATGGGGAGGAGACATATCTTATGGTTTAAATCCTGTAATTAATAATGAAACAACAGCCATTTATATAGCTAATACAGTAGTAGGAGGAACAGAAAAAGAAAGATACGCTACTTTAGAAGGTCATTCATATATTGGTATTAGTAAAATATTAGTAGTTAATAAAGAAGATAATTCAGTTAAAGTTATAGACAGAGAAACTGAACCCTATGATAGTTTTCATAGATTTATAACTCAAGATTTCCCAACAGGAGCCAAACTTAATATTAAAGTTTTAGATCCAGCTATTCAATCAGATTTAGAAGGAAATTATTCTTGTAGAATGAATAAAGGATTTTTATTAAGTACTTTTAAGTATTTAGACTATTTAAATGATAATAATTCAATAACTAGTTCTTTAGCCCCATATCTTAGTCCTTTAGAATTATTTGATTCATCAACTATGACAGACACAAATGGTACATCAAACCTAATAGATAACGCAGTTGTTTTAGACACTCCTAGATTATCTTTTAGATTTGGTTATAAAAGTGATGATGGTGCAGCTGGTCAAGGTTCAATTGGATCAATTACTCAATTAGGATCATCAGTAGGAGGAAATACTCCACATAGAGATTTTTCACCTAATTACACTACAGCTGAAATAAAAACAAATAAATTTACAAAAGAATATTATACAGGAAGTAATAGTTTAACATCAGTAAGTTCATTAAACACAGGACCTGATGGTGCTTTCTTTTCAGCAAGTAGATTTATAATAAATGACACTTTAGGTTTTTTAAATAAAAACTTTGACAAAACAGAATTACATTTAACAATAAATAAAGCAAATATAGATTTTGCTCCTGGGTTTAATGATGAAAGAAGTATGGGTACTTTTGAAGTAGATAAAGGATATGGGACTCTTTCTAGTATAGGAATAAATGATGAAGCAGATGGAGATCCTTCATTAGGAGTAGGAGGATTTATAGGACATAAAACTTCTATACATCATATATTCCAATTAAAAGGAGGAACAATTTATACTCCTACAACTCCTAGTGTTTATCAAGCAGAAGACCATGCAGTTTTACTAGATGTTGGTGGTGATTCAACAGGAGTAATCTTAGAACATCAAAGACAAACTTATTGGAATGGAGATGAAAATCCACGTACATTAAATTATTCAGGTTCAGCAGGTTTTGAACTTTCATTTTTAGATGAAGACCATACACTTATAGTAAACATAGATAAACCTACAGAATTATTTGAAGGAATTGGAACTAAAGGAATAGCTTTAATACCAGAACATTTACATGGAACAATAAGGAAAAATATAGAATATTATTTAAAAGAAGCAGGAGTAATAGATAACGCAACAACTCTTCAAGCATAATTAAAAAAATTAATATTTCTAAAAACAATTTATATTTATAACAAAATACAACAACAATGGGATACTTAGACAGCTCAACAATTACAGTAGACGCAATTTTAACTAAAAGAGGGCGTGAATTACTTGCACTTAATGATGGTTCTTTTAAAATAACACAATTTGCTTTAGGAGATGATGAAATAGATTATACTATGTTTAATGAAAATCATCCAAATGGTTCTCAATATTCAGGAGAAGCAATAGAAAATATGTCTCTTATAGAAGCTATACCTGATGGAAATCATATTATGCGTCATAAATTAATTACCTTAGATAGAGGAACATCTGTTATACCATTTATAGATCTTGGTGGTGAAGGAATTATAAAATTAGGTCTTGGAGGAACAAAAAGTATTACTCCTAAAACACTTAATTACAATGGTGTAACAACAGGATTAGCAGAACCAAATGGATATAACTTTACTATAGCAGATAGAAGATTAGTATCAAGATTTTCAGGTATAGGACAAACAACACCTACAAAAAGAATGGCAGCTCCTTACGCTACAACAGCAGTTGGAGAAAGTGTAAATGGACAAGGAATTAGCATAACAGGAGTTAGTGCAACGTCTCTATTTGGAACAAATGAAAAATTATTAACAACCCTTACAATTGAAGGTAGAAACACAGGAGCTAGATTAACAATTCCTGTTGAAGTATCAAAAACACAAGCAATAACTACAGCAGCTGTTTCTGATGCAACTCCTTCAGAAAGTATATAAAAATAAAATAAATGAGTTTAACAAGATTTAGTCAAGGAGATATAGTAATAAGCACAGACTCTTTAGTAACTTCAACATGGAGTGGTAATACAAATAATTTACAAACAGCATTTACAAGTTCTGCAAATAATTTTACTAGTCCTACTAGTTCAGGATTTTTTCACCTAGATGTTTATGATAAAGTTTTAACAGACACTTCAGCAGAATTACAATATTCTATAGCATATGGTAATAGATTAGGATCAGGTTCTCCTGATTTTACAAATGACAGTGGATCACATGGACAAAATGCATCTAGAGCAACTTACGGTGCTTACAGAAATTTAGTTTTTGGAGATGAAAATCAATTTTTTACTTTTGGTACTCACACTCCAGATGATATTTATGTTATTAATGTAGCAAGAGCAAGATATAAACAAACACTAAAACCAGGTACTTTAAATTTACAACTATCTGCTTCTGTAGCTACAAGTCCAGGTACTCATCATAATTTTCAACTCACTGATGATAGTATTACACAAAATGGTTCAGCTAAACTTACAAATTTAGGAAGACAATTTAATATTGTATCAGGATCTAGTGGTGTAATGTCAGGATCTCTTTTAGGACAAACAGTAAGTGGTTCATATGGTTTATTTTATCCAGACGCAGGAGTCCTTATATTAAATCCTGATGCTTTTGGTTCAGGATCAGGATTTTTAGGCCCCAATAAACATAAAGGAGAAATGACAAATTATGAAGGAGCAGGAAAAGAACGTAATCCTGAATTATTATATTATGCTATTAGTAGCTCTGGTAATTTTATAGTAGACACTGAAGAAAAAGTAACATCACAATATTATTTTGCAAGAGCTAAAAACTTTGAATATAATTATACTACAAACCCTTCATTTACAGATGGTAGTGGTAATTTATCTTTTAGTAGTATGATAAATAATCCTGTAACTTTTATTACAACTGTAGGATTATATAATGATTCTAGTGATTTAGTAGCAGTAGCAAAACTAAGCCAACCAGTTGTTAAAGATTTCACAAAAGAAGCACTTATTAGAGTAAAATTAGACTACTAAAATGCCCCTAAATGTCAGAAGTATACAAAAAGTTTACAGCTCAAGACTACTCAGTAGTTCCCTTTAATGCCCATAAACAGTATAACTTTAGTTCTCAGTCCGCTGCAGAAAATAAAATAACATGGCATAAAGTTAGTTGGACTTCAGAATCCATTTCTCTTTATACTAGTGCAAGTTCATATTATGGTTCGGATACTATTAACACAGTTAAATATAATCAATTAGATCATCTTTTTTATAAAAATTTTAAAAAGGATATTTCTAATAGATTTGGATATAATAATTATTTAAAACAAGAAAGAAAATTATACGAAAAAGCTCAAATAATATCTATCCCAGCAGGTTTATATGGACATGAAATAAAACCAGGAGATTTTTATCTTTCTTCAAGTAATTATGAAATAATAGATGACTCACATGGTAATCTTATTATTAGTGGCACTAATTTAAGCCATTACCCTACAGATGTTAGAAAAAATGTATTTAAATTAGAACCTACTAAAGCTTTTAAAGCTTATGATTTAGATACTATTCCAGGATACGCTGTTAAATTAACAGATCCTCAAGATAATAAAGTAGGTATAACTAAAAGATTTTGGAGAAGGGGAGTAGAAAACCCAAATAAAACACCTAACTATACTACTCCTATTAATTTATCAGAAGTAGATGATAGCTATTATTTTAATAATTTTAAATATAATAATGTTAATTTTAGTAAAAACGAATTTTTAGGTGATGGTGATGATACTTTTTCATCTATAGATTTTGATAGCTCTATTGGTTCACATGTAAAAGCACCTCATAATGATAAGTACAATTTTAATAATGAAGATTTTTCAATATCTTTTTATGTAGAACCTTTACCTATAGGAAATCAAATATTAAACCAATCATCAAGTATTGGAAAACCATTTGGGGGAGGAATAATATATAATATAGATTCAAACCATATTCATGTAATATCAACAAATGCTGTAGGAAGATATTCTAACACCCAAAATATACAATATGCTTGGGGAGTTTTAGGAGCAAATCAAAACGCAGGAGTAGGTAATGTAACAACAGGATTTAGTAATACACCTAATATAGGAGATGGTCAGCAACAAACCGTAAACATGGCATTAGCAGACTCAAATGCCCCTGGACATTTAGGTAATTTTATGAGTAATTTTAGTCATAATGGATATACTGATTGGTATATTCCCACAATAACAGAAATTCATTCAGCTGACACTAATTTAAAAATATTTAATCCTGATTTAACAACTAATCCTTTATTTACAAATTTAGACAATTCTCTTGGTTTAGATCAAGTTGAAGGTAGATTACTAACATCTACAGAATCTCCAAGTCCATTTATAGATTTCTTTGTCGATTATACTTCGGGTTCAGTTACTGGGGGGAAAGCATCTAAAACATTACCTAATCCAAGCCCAACTGTAACAACTTTTTTACCTGTAAGAAAAATTCCAATAGGAATAAGTAATCAATATATTGGATATGATGAAGCAAAACGATATATTATATGTAAAAGTGGAACACAAACAGTATCTCCAAGTGATTTAAATCCAGGAACCCAAACAATTAAGAATACTGCAAAATCGGGTTCTTCTCAACCTTTAGACACATTATCTCAACCTCAATTTCCATTTGAAATTTATATGCAAAGCCAATCTTTATATTTTGCAAGATCAGACGGAAAAAACACGATAACTATAAGCAGTATTCTAACAGGTTCTTCTAATCATCCTGAACAACATCATGTTCTATGTCAGAAATCATCATCTATAATGGAAATATATGTAGATGGAAATAAAATTGTAGAAGCTTCTGATAGTAGTTTGGAAGAAACAAGAAATTTAGCTAATCTATATATAGGTTCAAAAGGTATTTTAAGTAAAAAAGATGGTAATAATACATTAAAAGACACAGGATTTTTTAATGGATCTTTAAGTTGTATAAATATATATAATAATAATTTTAATACAGCTTCTATTAAAAATATATCATCAAGTATAGATGCTTCTCCATATATAGGAAATGTATTTTATCAAAACGGTTTTGTAGTACTTACAAAACCAACAATACAAAATATAGATGTTCCTTCTATAAACATAAAACCTTTTAATTTTAATGGATCTAATACTATTGATCAAAGAATTCAACAATATACTTACACTCAAGTTGATCCAACACTTCCCTTAACTTTTCAAAACGGATTTGATATTAAAAGAGATGGAACAAAATATTTTGGAGCTAACCAAAATGCAGGAGGATCACCTGATCCTAATCAAAAACATAAATTCCCTACTCATCTTTATCAATTTAATATGAGTACACCTTTTGATTTATACTCAGCTACTTCATCTATAGATAATGCTGCCGCTGCAGAAAAAACATACGCTGTTATATCTTCTTCTCTTCCTTACTTATGGATGAATCCAAAAGACATAAAATTCCACCCTTCAGGAACATCTTTATATTTTGTAGGAACAGGATATAGTAATTTATCGTCATCAGAACATCCTACTACGGCTGAATTAGATGCAGCTAATGGTGCTTACAGTCAGTATCAGTTAAATAAACACCATGTTCGTGGGGGAATAGTTCAAATACCTATTAATACTAAATTTGATATATCTAGTGGATCAAAAGTTAATAAAGCTAATCCTAGTGGAACTAGTTCTTTAGCATTAGAAGAATCTAAAGTATGTGATACAACATACATTAAATATAATGCAAAATATGATGATAATATATGGTCTGGTCAAGCTTATAAACGATGGGGAGGAATAAACCCAAAAGCATTTTCTTTTTCAGAAGATGGTACACAATTTTTTACAGTACATGCAAATGATAGATTAAGATGGGATAATGGTAATTTCCATAATTCTGAATTTGGTCCTTCTAGATACAGTAATCTTAGTAATCCAATACAATCATCCTACACAATATTAGAACATAATTTATTAACAGCTTTTGATATATCTACTGTTAAAAAACCACAAGTTTTTGAACTTGCTAATGAATCAGGAGTTACATCAGATATTACTCTTGCAAATGCAATAACCCCAGAATATGTAGGACATGCAGGAAGAGTATTAGATTTATTAGATTTAGTTACTCCTGAAGGAGCTCCTTTAAATGTTGAAAGTATAACTTTTAATAAAAGAGGAACTAGAATGTATTTAATGAGTAGAATGACTAGCATATCTCAACCTTTAGGATTTCGTTTTGCTGTTGGAGGGTGGGGAACTATTGGAGACCCTAATAATGGTTGGATT
>Ga0181369_1000315_pt1 | contig 13723 bp, 14 predicted proteins | sample LowvirmetaG_8_FD_130088 | JGI IMG/M metagenome (GOLD analysis project Ga0181369, IMG submission 130088) | Marine viral communities from the Subarctic Pacific Ocean - Lowphox_04 viral metaG | ecosystem: Environmental > Aquatic > Marine > Oceanic | place: Subarctic Pacific Ocean | collected... | reverse complement strand
GGCGAATCCTGGGATTGACTCAATAACAGTAGCTACAGTTGGAGAGATTACCATGAAGTTGGCACCACCTCTTAAAGTTAATTGGTGGATCTTATTAGATACCTTCTGAAGCTTAGTACCTAAGGTCTGGAACCACTGACCCTGTGTGTTGTAGAATCCGTTTGTTCCTTCAGCTTCGAAAGCAGTCTTATCATCATTGATGACTCTGTTGTTTTTAGCAGACCAAAACTCAGTTGTTCGGGCATCAGCCATCAACATATCAAGGATTTCTAAGTCAATTTCCAAGGAAATATACTCAGACATGATGTTGGTAACTTCAGCTTCAGCATCTAAAGCTTGGTAAGCGTTCAAGTCCTGAGCGAGTTCAGGAGTGAATACTGCCTTCAGCTTTTTAGTCTTAGCAATGATACCTAATGATCTCATTCCGATATTAATTTCCGGGATAGAGATATTAGTAGCAGACTGAGCATTAGGTGAAGCGAATGCAGCACCTGCTTCGAAATCTCCTCTTGCGTTGTCTTTAGTTTGCTTACTATATTCTACTACGAAAGATCCTGTTCCTGAAAGAGGAATTGTTGATCCTGTAGTAAAGAAAGTTACAGTATTAGCAGTTTCATCATACTTTGTGAAAGCAGGAAGATTATGGGCTGCTGTAACAGTTGAGCCTGATGTAATAACAAAGCTTCTTACGGCTGCCTTATCTAAATCAGCTAAAGTAGTTCTAGCAGTTCCAACAGTTAACTTATGGATATCACCAGCTACTATTGAAGATGATAATCTAGAGTCAAAGTTTACATCTGCAAAAGTTGCAGAAGCAGAAGTAACTGTCATAGAAGCAGAGAATTGGTTAGTTGAGTAAGCGAACTTACCTGCACCGTACAATCCTCCGGTACCTAACTGATCTAAGTTAGAGTCTGCTTGAGAGAAGGGAAACTGACTATCTGCGTTACCATAAAGTGAATCACCTGAGGTGAATGGGCTCTTACCAGTTCCATATTGGAAATCTAAGAAGAATACCAGACCTGAAGGTAAATTCATTGGTTGAACAGATACGAATTCTTGGGCAGCTACCTGTCCAAAAATCTTTCTTACCATAGGTAAGACTACAGAGGCATACTGCTCACCAGTTCCTGCTGCGAAGGTACCACCAGTACCTGTTAATGAACTTTCGTTCAGCAATTGCTTAGCTTGGTTTTCGAGGATAAGTGACATGTTGTTTTTTTCAAGCTCATTATCTAAGCCCTCAAGTAAACCTGTCTTTTCCCACTTACCAGCTAATCTTGCAGCGTCGCTTTGCATGTTTCTAAACGACTCTGCGGATTCGTTGATTAAGTTGTTTACTAATTCCATTTTTATGTATAGGATTTATCGGTAATAATACCGGCTAATTTTTGCCATCTCCTAACCTGATCGTTAGATTCTAAGATCGGTTGAGGATTTTTACTAGCCCCACCTGTGGGTCTAGATGCGGAACCTTTATTTTCTTTTACAACCTGGGAAGTAGTTAATGAGTCTGAGAGTGTCTCAAATACTAATTTAACTTCTTTTACCGAAGCAGCTTTATCAAATGTTGATAAAACTTTTACTTTTTGTGATTCTGTTAAGCTTCTAGAACGGAAGAGCTTGTTTGTGTAAAGAAGTTTAGCGTTGAGTAAGTTAACTTCGGAAAGTTCACCTTTTAACTCATCTAACTCTTTCTTCATTTCATCCATTTCTTCCTCGACAGCACCTGAACCAGGAGTTTTGGTAGTAGGTTTACCACCACCGGCCATTGAGCCTGCGGTTGCACCACCAGCCATAGCAAGAAGATCTTTTAAAGATACTTTCTTTCCGTCTACAGTAATAATTTTACCCATCACTTCGGGATCGTTGTAAACTTTCTTAAGGGTATCTTTAATACCTTCGTCCATGTCTCCTTCTTCCATCTTGTCTTTTTCTTCAGAAAGTAATTCGTCAATGTTAACTTCTTCATCCATAGAATCCATTTCCATTTCTTCCTTACCTTCCTCTTCTTCATCAGACATTTCAACAGGATCACCACCGGCTTCTAATTCACCAGCTTGAACCATATCTTCGATAACTTCTTCGACGAATGATTTTAATTCGTCTTCAGACATTTCTTCGAGGTCCATATCGCCTTCAGCTTCATCCATTTCTTTAGCTTCGTCCATGTCCTTTTCTTCGTCCATTTCCTTAGCCTCATCCATATCTTTAGCTTCGTCCATTTCCTCTTCGAGTTCAGCTAATAACTCCTCTAAAGAAGCTTCATCCATGTCTTTCTCCTCATCCATACCTTCTTCTTGGTAGGAATAAGTTTCATCCATGTCTTTACCTTCTTCCATTTCGTCTTTAGCTTCTTCCATTGTATCAGCCTCTTCCATTTTTTCATCTTCTTCCATCATAGCTGCTAATTTTTCTTTTAGCACTGGAGAGAAGGTTTCTTCAAGAGCAGCTTTTGCGTTTGCAATAGCAACTTCTTTAATGGTTTTAGCTTCTGCAATGGCCTCTTTTAATAATTGCTTATCCGCCATTTTTCCAAAATTTAAATTGTTTGTGAAAATACGTTTATTTAAAAAACGTAATATTAGATCGATTAATTAGGTACCATATATAGAGATGGCACATTACCGTGATACGTATGTGCCATCTTCAGAAAAATTAAGAAAATTTAAACTATAGTAGTATTTGTAGAATTTTTAAGAGCATCCGCACTAAATTTATGAGGAGATACCATAATATATTGTACTCTTACTTGTGTATTATGTGAAATATTAGTTATTCCTGTAATATATTCTAATTGTTCTCCACTACTTCCAGTCCAAGGCCCTTTAGCGGTTATAATTGAACCACTATCTATAGAACATGAGATTTCAGAACCACTCCAAGTAAATGCATAATTGTGATATGTTGTAGGTGTTAAACTACCTGATTGGGTTAAATAAGGGATCTGGGATTGGTTAGTAGATAATGGAGAGAATATTGCTGATGATGATCTATAATAAATTCCTCTACCATCTATTCTTAAATAATCTGAGGATGGGGCTGAACCTGTTTTTAATAATGCAAAGTGATTAGAAGATGCTTCATCTGATCCTGATAAAGGTGTCCATGCAAATCTTGTAATTATTGTACCTTGGTTTGGATCTGTAAGGAAATTATCAATTGTAGATGAAGTTAATGGTAATTCAAGTGATTCTGAGGGTTTTGTAATTGCTGAAGCACTTGTTGGGATATAAGAGGTAGCGGGCATAAATGCTAAAGCATTCCTATTTTTTACAGAATCAGCTGAACCAGATAAAGAACCAGTAATACTATCTTCTATAACTTCTAACTGTAAATTAGCAATTGAGAATGTTGCTATACTTGAAGTAAAACTTCCATTAGGTGCCCCTGAAGAACCAGAACCAGGGCTATTATTTCCTGTATTTAAGCCTCCATCTGGGTTGCCTGTTTGGGTAACGTATCTAACTCTTAAAACATCATTTGTTCCTACTGATCCACTCATTCTGGAGAGGTGAGCTAGTCTTAACCAACCATCCCCGATATCTGTAACTTCTAAATTATTAAAACCTGATCTTACAAATATAGAGGCTGAATCAGGATCAAGTTTAGCATTAGTATATTCTGAAGGGTTAATTAGAATATCTTCTCCTGTTCCCACTAAATTTGAAAACTGATCAAAAGCCTGACCTTGAATTTTCAAAATTCTAGCTTTATCTGCAGTAACTGAATTAAAAGGAAAACCTCCACTTACACAATAAGAAATTTTAACTATTCTTTCTATATCATCACTAAATGCGTTGAATTGAAAATCCAAACGTGCTTGTTCGCCCGATGCTGTATCTTCTTGAAATGTTACTATATTATAATCATAGTTTCCTTCAGTTATAAATTTATCTAAAGAACTTGAAGCTACATTTACATTTGCTGTTGTAAAAGTAATAGGGGTAATAAAATGATTATTAGTTTCTCCCTCTAAAATTAAATTTCCTGTAGATGAACCTTGAAGAATAGAGGAAGAAATAGTTCTATTAGCTACATTACCCCCACTTATAAATGCAAAATTTTCATTTGTATAAGAATAATCTATTTTAGGGGTAGCATTTATAGTAAATTCCTGAAAATTTAAAGTAGAATTAATTCTTGAAGATCCTGTAATACCTGTAGAACCTGTATAATCAAAATCCCCAATTCCGGAAGTTGGTAAAAATGAAAATGAGGTACCTTTTTGGGAATTATCTCCTAAAAAAGTACCTGCATACATAATCGCAGAACAACTTTCAAATAATGTAGCCATATTTTAGTAAATTGGACATCTATCGTTAGAGCATAAAATATCTGTAATGATAGAATTGGTTTTATTATAAATATTGGATTCAGTAAGAGATTCGTTTAAAGGGCTCATGTAGGATCCTGGGTTGGAAGGGGTAGAGACAAAATCATAACATAAGAGTTCGAAATCGTCTTGCACCTCCATTACTTCTCCTACTTGTTTTAGAGAGCCCATTCCACGAGAAGAAATTCCTACAGGAACGTTGCTCGCAAATAGTGCTTTTAAAATATTTCCGGATGGAGTAGGTAAAATTTCAATAGTACCCATTACTTTTTTTCCAACGAATTTCATATCGTTGATTTTATGGGATACGTTTTTAAGGTTAACTATTTGGGAATCAGGGTGATCTAACTCACCTAATGCTCTGTTTTCCTTAACTACCTCCATGTACTTGTTGATTTCTCTTTCAAGAATTTCCATTGGATACTCTCTACCATTGCCGTTTTGTTTTTCGGCTGTAGAAAGGATACCTTGTACTAGTAAATTTCCATCAGATGAGGTTTTACCTTCATTGATAGAAACGGTAGGTTTAAAGATATTAGTCTCTATCAGTATTTGTTTCATCTACGATTTGTTTTTTCTTAGCCTTTCCGGTTAGTTTTTCGTACATTTTCTGCATTTTGGCTTTTCTCTTTTCTAAGATCTTAATTTCCTTTTGCAGTTCTTTAACTTTCTTTTTATCTACTAACTCTGAAAGGTTATCATCTTCAGAAATCATTTCTAATCTCTGTGATTTTGTTTCAATCATTTCTTCTACAGCCTCGATTTGAGTTTCTAAAGTAACGATTGCACCACTCTCTTCAATTTCGGATAATTTATCTTCTACTGAATTTGTTTTCTTTTTACCTTCAAGTAAAAGTTCAGTCATTGTAGGAACTTTAGATTCTTTCAAATCACCATATCCTGAAGACTTATATTTACCTGTTACTTCTTTAGGTTGTTCTACTTTACCATATCCGATACCCTTAATTCCAAAAGCGGAATTTTCTGTATAATGAGTAGCAGATTTAGTTAAATTTTTTCTAACAATTTCTTTAATATCATCTGGGGTTTTATCTTTATTAGCAGGGTCTTTAATTTCCGCATAGAATCCCTTTAAAAATTCAGCCCCATATACAGTATCAATATTGTTTTTATCTTGATAGTTGTATTGCTTAGCCTGAACATCCATTACATCTTTAGATGTTTTTTTCTCTACGGCTTTAACCTCTTCAGTAATAATACCTCTATTTTTTAAGATTTTAAGAGAATCATTAAATGAATTTTGGTTAGATACCAAATGTGGAAATAATGATTTAGCTAACTTATGAAAATAAGATTTAGAGGTTTTTCCCTCTTTTAAAGCTATGTAATGTTCTTGAATTGTTTTCATTTGTTTAGTAATGTAGTTATATCTTCTAAATAGTCCTGAATCAAATCTGTTCCGTATACAACATTATATGAGTCAGGATTTTCCTCATAAAATTGTTTAGTGTTTAATTTTGCTTTTCTTAATAGAGAGGCAATCTCAAACATTCTATCACTAATTTTTTCAAATCCTTCAATTCTCTCTTGTTGGAATTGTTTAGGATCTTGGTTTTCCTTTAATTTATAGCCGTAGCCCATTACTTATAAATATCAACTACTTCTATTCCCTTCGCTGCTTTGCGTAACTTTGTTTTGTTAACGGGTTTAAAGCCTAATTTATAGTAATATATTACAGGTTTAGTACCTTTTTTTCTAAATGCTTTGGGGGTTGCATATTGTTCGCCCGTGCCCGGGGTAAAAGTAGCGCCTGTACCTGTTGTAGAGATTTCTTTAGTAAGGAATCTATTTTTTATTATTTCTTTAATTCGATCTCTTAGGTCCATGAATTTTACTTAATTCTTCAATTAATTCAAAGTATTGAAGTAAATTAAAAATATCATTTGATTTAACAGAACATTTATTGGTTTTAAGTTCTAATAAAGACACAACTTCATTTAATTTAATTTTAACTACATTATCTGTAACTTTTTTATTAAATGTTTCTAAAATTGCTTTTAATTGAGAAGATCTTAAATTATAAATTTCTCTTAACTTAGGAGTAGAATCCACAGAGGTAATAAATTCTTTTAAGATTTGTTTCTGATATCTATTAAGGTTAGAGTACTTGGTATTGAATTTCTCTAATAAGAGTTTATAAGTAAGTAATCTTAAATCTTTATCGTATGTTTGAAACTCATTTACTAAGTTTTCTTTAACTGAATTTTCAGAGATATTTGCTTTACAAATTTGTTCTAAAAGAGTTTGTTTATTTTTAACAATCTCATCTGGGTTGATGTAGGTGTTAGTGTTATAAATTTCTAGAAGTGTAAAGAATGAGGAAAATGTTTTGTAATTAGGAAGTTTAGTTTTAAAAAACTCATCTAGATTATAAAAACCCTTAATCTCAGAAATTAAGTTATACTTTTCAGACTTTAAAGTTTTTCTATTTAGTCTTTTAGAATTTTCTAATAAAGTTTGAATTAAAGAGTTAGCTTGGTTTTCTGATATTCCGTTTGATTTAGATACAGATTCGTAAAGTTTTAACTCCTTAGATAATTCTGTTTTAGAAAAATATTTTTTAATTAATTTTAGTGCGGGAGATTCTTTTTCGTTGAGGGTATCAGCTGTAACCCTTCTTACTAAAAGTTCAAATAAAATACCCGTATTTTTATATTTTGAATGCTTTATTGACATTTTCCAGTTTGTTATAAATATTATTCCCTAATTTGAGATTCATCTAGCAATGAATCACCGTTAGATTTTTTATTATTTCTAGTTTTTAGGGATTCTATTAATGATCTATTTTTTTCTAAAACTTCTAAAGCGAGTGGAGAACCCCCTTTAAAGTTTAAATTAGCATCTGGTTGGTCGTCAACTTTATTACCTCTGCTACCAATTCTATCCTTACCAAAGTTATCGTCTTGGGTATTTCTTTTAGTGACTTTTTCTTTAGGTCTACCTAGAGATTCTTTTTCGTCATACCCATCAGGTACTGAATTATCTTCGTACCTTCCCTTACCATATAAAGAGGCTAAATCGTGTGGTGTGCCATATGATTTACCTGTTGTAACAGGATCGTTACCTTCACTTTCAATCTGATTTAATCTAAACTTACGTTTAGCATCTTGTACAATCAGATCTCTATATTCGTTAAATTCATTTTCTGATAAGTGGAATATATTATCATAAATCCAATCAGTAGGTAATAAATTATTCTCCATCATAGAAGATGCTAATTCTACCTTTTCTTTCATTAATGCAATTCTCTCCTGATCATAGATGATAGAAGGAGTATTTAATGAAAGTTCAAAATTTGTTAATGAATCCTCATCATATCCCTGGGTGTAAAGGTGGATGAAGGCTATTTTATATAATTCGGAAACTATAATCCTTTGAATTCTATCGATTGTGCGAGCGAATCTAATATCTTCTGCTGCTAATGTTGCTTTACCTTCTACATTTTCATCGTATCCTAAGAATGCTTTAGGTACTTTTAAAGCAGCAAATAATTTATCTCTTAAATATTCTACGTCTTGGATACCATCGTAATCTAAACCTTTAGTAGTATCAATTTTTGTAGTTGTATCATTTCCCCTAATTGGAATGTAAAAGTCTTCCATGAGGTTTTGCATATTATACTTTAAGTTATATTCCCCAGTTTCTTGATCAACGTGAGGAGTACGCTTCATAGTTGAGATAGTTTTTTGCATAAACTGCTCTACCTCATTTGGTGGAATACCACCTACATTTACGTAAAAAATACGTTTTTCAGGAGCACGAACAATTCTATGAATTAACATAGCATCCTCCATTAAAGTATATTGTTTAAATAGTTTACGAGCGGGTTCAATATAGGATCTACCATAAGGGAGATAATTTAGATCAGTTAATAATCTAAAGTGAACCATCTCGTAGTTATCAAATACAATTCTATTTTTTTCTTCTTGGTTAGGTGTATAACTATACCCTGACCCACCACCATAGTTTCCCTGGGGGTTGTATAAAAATTCTACTCTTGATGGGTTTTCAATATCAAAGTTTTCTTTTCTTTCAATATGAAAGGCAGAATATGGGATGACATTATAAACACCAAATTTTTCTGAGATTTCTAGTTTTAAGAAGAAATCACCATATTTACACATTTGGCGAATCCAACTCCAAAGATTAAATTCAATGTTTAAAACATCATAAAATAAATTATATAGGATCTTTTGTAGTGAATCATCACTAGATCTAATTCTTAATACCTCACCCATTTCATTCTGAAGGGTAGATTCATCTGATATGATATCTAGGGCAGATGCAATAATAGCATCTTGATCCATAGCATCATAATCAGAATAAATTTGTGGTCTTAGATACTGATAATTAAGATTAAATTGTTGACCATATAAAGAGGTTGCTGCAGGGTTTTTATATAATCTTGAATACCTATCCATTAAGGAATTCGTAGCATATTCCCCTGAGGTTTGAATATGATCTGTATCTACTACTTTAAGATCACCGCCTACATTGCGGATTACTACATCAGTAGAGAATAGTCTTTGTAATCTTGAAAAAAGGTCCTTCTGAGCCATATCTTATAAATATTATAATAACCAGTCTATTGATTCGTTTCCATCCTTTGTTTTGATTTCATATGGATTTGGAATGTTACTATATTTATTAGGGTTATAAGCAAAATTATAATTTGTTTTGTTTGAGGTAATATTATTAAGAGCAGCCTTAGTTAAATCTAAACCTTGTTGTTTAAATTTAAATGCTGTGTCTCTCATATACATTGCAATTGCAAAACTCATAACTAAATCATCATTATAACCTTGTTGAGCTTCTGCTCTACCCGATTTCCATACAAACACTCTCATTTCTTGTAACAATCTTTTTGAATTAATTGTTACTGATTTATCAATAAAATACTCGTTAAATTTTTGTATCACTAAAGGACGAGTTCTTAATGACATTATAAAACCAGGCACTAAGGCCGAGTTGTTATTATATTGGTCAAAATACGAATCGGATGTTATATCTCCACTTTTAGGTGATTGATAGATGTTTCTATATCCTCTATCTATTACTACCTGTAAAACAGCCCATCCAATATTAGCATTTTCTATTACTAGTAAAGCTTCATTATATTCAGAAGCAATACCCACTAATAAATGTCCAAATTCTTTAGTTGATAATTGTCCACGGTATTCAGCTACCTGGGAGTTAGATTCAACATCTATTACATGGAATGCTGAAAAGTCTTTACCATCACCTCTAGCTACGTCTGCTACTACCATATAATCCCTAGAGTAATCTACAGGTTCCCATACCCAAAGATTTTGATCTGCTCCTCTTTTTTCAAGAGGATCTTTTTGTGATGTTTCAGAATAAAATTCTATCATTTCCCCTGAAAAAACAGTATCACCAGAGGTGTTAAAATCACAATCACACTCTTGGGATGCTATTTTAGGGTCTCCTAGTAATTTATCTTGATTTTTTCTCCAATCTTCATCTCGTTCAGGGTGGACATACCAAGGTAAACGGATGGGGATAAACTCGTTGTCTTGTTGTTCTGCTCTAACCCATGTTTGATGAAACCAATTTCCGGTTCCATAAGGGGTTGAAATGGCAATACACCCACCACCTGTAGCTAGGGTTTGTTGAGCTGAGGCCCATATCTCACCAATATTTTCAATGAAGGCAGCCTCATCAATTAGTAGTAAAGAAACGGCTTCTGATCTACCTGCATCTGAAGATGCTGATGTTGCTTTAATTTGAGACCCGTTTGTTAATCTTAAATTTAAACGGTTATTTTCTGCAAAGTCTACTCTTAACCAGGAAGGTAAGTTATCATACATGAACTTTACCTTGTTTACCATGTTTTTAGCTGTTTCCTGTTTTGTAGCTATACAAAGAATGTTTTTGTCCTTATGGAATAACATTAACCATAAAGAATATCCTGCAGATAAAGTAGAGATACCTAACTGACGGGATTTGTTTATAATTGAGTAATTATGATTTTGAAATAAATCTAATACTTTTTCCTGGAAGGGGAATAAATGGAATAAGATTCTACCTCTTTGTGGGTGTTGAATATAACAATACTTGCGCATAAAATATACAGGATCTTTTGCACATTTTATATATTCAGCGGCAATTATTTTTTTAATATTCTCTTGGGCCATTAAAACTTCCAGTTAATAGAAAGGGATATAACAGGAGCTAATTGGTTATTTATTCCTATCCCAAATTGATATAAATTATTTGTTTTTGTTTTTAAACTAAGTTCAGGGCCTATATACGCAAATCCTTCCCTCCCTGATACAAGTTGTGCTCCATAAAAGTACTCGTTTTTAGGAACATATACTTCGTTTGTAACAATTTTAGTTGGGTACCTTAGGGTATAATTTAGGTAACGAGATACAATTCGGTTTCGAGTGACAGTGTCCTCGATAATAATAGAGACGGAATCTTGAACTATAGAATCTCTATAAAATATTTTAGAGAAATAATCCTTTAAAATAAAGGCAGTATCTACAGAAGTTTTAAATGTATCCCATCTTACTACCTCAACAGGGTAAGGGACAGGTTTAGGAACATAATGGGATACCTCTGTTTGTATGGTATCCCACTTATATTCAATCTCTGTATTAGTTATAACAGTGGGTGCGCTACATTTATCTACTAAAAAAAACCCACCTGCTACACCTAATAGAAAAACAATTATTCTATTTGATTCTTTCCAACTCATTTTGGATAGTGGTGTATCGTTTTATTCTCTTTAAAAACTTTTCCTTGTCTTCTTCAGACTCAGCTTTTTTATACTTTTTTAAAGCAGCGTTTAGGAGGCGTTGGGTCTCTTTTTTTTTTGACGAATAGTAGGAGATAATTCTTCTTCGAGACCTGCTTCTTTTTTAGCAGCAGCTAATTCTCCGTAAGCCTTAGTTTTGGCTTCAATATCTTCTACTGATTCTTCGGAGAGGATTTCAATGATATTTTCCCTAATATAGGATTTTAAATCACTTTTTTTCATCCTTCGGCTTATTTTTACCTCCTTTCTTTCTACCTCTCTTTTTAAGCTCTAATTCGCCCTTTTTTACTTTAATAAATCTATTAAGTTGATTATCAAAAAGATCTTCATCATTCTTATCAAGAATATCTTTTACTTTTTCGTTTCCTCTGATTTTCTTTTTAAGTTCCAATCCAGTAAGATCTTCATTTCCGTCAATGACTTTTTCAATTGCGGTTTTTAATTCACCTTGAATTTTAGCCATTTCATTAACAGCCATTTCTTTAAGAATTTCTTCTTTGATAAGTTTTCTAAGTTCAGATATTTTCATTAGATAAAGGTTTTGATTATAAATATCACATTCTCTCCCAAACTATCCTCTCTTTAAATTCTAATAGTCTATTATTAGGATTCTCTAATTTTACAAGTGAGTTAATTTTGCTTCTATGTTCTTGGAGAAATGATCTGATAACAGAGTCAACTTGATTTCTATAGAATGGATTTGTTTCTCTTACAGAATTATCTTCAATAGGAATTCCGTTTGGAGACAAATATACGATAACATCATATTCTGGGATAAGATTGGATGCATGTTTAATAAAATGTTTTTTCTCCTTATTTGTCATTGATTGAGACAAGAATGCAAATGCCATTACATCAATTACAGTTCTATCTGTAAGAATTTTATCTTGCATTAGCTCGCTAGCACGTTCTGCTAAAAATACAGTTTGACCTTTTAATGTCGAATCTGTGTTCAATGGAATTCCCATTTCCATCAAATACTTAGAACGCTCTGTACGTTTGATATAGCCGTCCAACTCCGGCAAACCAATAAGTTGATTCACCAGAGTTGTTTTTCCAACGGACATTGTACCTGTTAATCCTATCCTCATTAGTTTCTATAATCAGAAATTAGATGCTTCATAGATGGATTCTTGTAGAATGGAATACCTTCACGTTGAGACTTAAGCTCTTGCCATTGTTCCTTTTCCAAAAAACGTCCGTACAAATGGTATTCATTTTTTGAGAATGTTGAGTCAATATGATTCTTATCATGGATTTTAATTGCAGGACCATCCCATGAATGGAGCTTCCAACTTTCACTACCCAATTCTCTAAACAAGGACATATGAGCACCTCTTGAATTAATTGTTTTGTATTCGTAAGCTTTTTGCCTTTTAGCCATTTGATTTTATTTTATGTGAATATACGAAAAATTCCTCAGGATAACAACCCTTCCGCAACATAAATTCCTTGTGCTCCGGAAACTGTAATACCACGAGCTGATAGAGCATCTCCTACAAAGTGCACATTGTCAAATTGTTCAAGTGCTAGGTTGCTATAATCTACAAGTGGTTCTGGGGAGAGGTATTTTACCTCGGGAATATAAACGCCCCAATCATCCCCAAGTGTAGGGAATACTTTTTTCATATCCTCGATAAAATCATCAATGTATGAATAGTAACCTTGGAAATGATCTTTAACTTGTTGTAAACCATCTTCATTAAGATAATGTGCTTTAACCCAATCCCCTTCTGAGGTTTTAGATTTCCATTTTTCACTATCAGGGGTATAATACAGACCTGCTTTGTATTTGGCTTGGTGACGTCCTTGAGCTTTTTTTCCATCATACCCTTCACCAGGAACTATAGAATGTTTTTGTACTTTAGAAACTAGCTCTCTTGACCATTTGAATGGTTCTTCAATACCATTAATTTCCATCAAGATACCAAAATTGGTCATATCGTTTCTATAATCTTCTCCTTTTTTAGCATGTCCGTTGTACGAATAATCCCCATATGTTTCTTCAAGGGCAACATAAGCAGCATTGTTGTTTGTACAGAATGAACGAAGGGAAACTCCTTTATCTTCGAATTTACGATACAATTTAAAATCGTATGAAATATCAATTAGTTTCTGAAAGTGTTTTTGTGGTGCTTCAAATCGTACCCCTATTTGAACTGGTTTGGGTTCAGTAGGGAATGAATAATCGTCCGCTAGTTGTTTACCAAAATCGATACCTGATTTACCGACGGCAAACATTAGGCGATCATATTCAATTTCATCTACGGCTCCTATAGATACAATTTGATCTTCAAAATCAATTGCAGTTACTTTAGTCTCCCATTCGAATTTAACACCTTTATCAACTAGATAATCATACCAATTTTTACCAATCTCATGTAGATAATCTGTACCAACGTGCCATACAGGGAATAAACGCAAACCAAAATATGGTTTAATAAAATCAGGTTCTGCTTGAGGATCTGAACATTGTACTTCCTCTGGTTTGGGGTGGAAACGTTTAAAGTTGTTGATTACCTCATCAAACAATTCCATTGCCTTATCCTCTCCACAATACTTAGACATATGACCTCCGATTGCGG